>JGI20155J14468_10000565_pt1 | contig 29975 bp, 31 predicted proteins | sample COG_05_FD_14468 | JGI IMG/M metagenome (IMG submission 14468) | reverse complement strand
TGTCTCCATAAATTAAATTTCATAAGTAAATACCTGTACACTATTTACAAAGGAACAACAATGTCAGACATAACTGTGGTTACAACATTTCATCAGCCAGGGCTAGAAACTTATGGACAACGGTTTTTAGATTCATTTGCTCAACGAGTAGACAAAAAAATTAAACTACTTGTATATGCAGAAAATTGTAATCCAAAAAATCCTGATCCTACTCAAATCACAATATTTAATGCTAGAGAAGTTTTGCCAAAATTAAATATGTTTAAAGAAAAATATAAAAATGTTCCACATGCAAATGGTGATATAACTAATCATCCTGCACGTAACGGACGTAAGGATTGGCAAAAAGGATTTAAATGGGACGCTGTACGCTTCGCTAATAAGACATATGCTGTGTATGACGCTTGTACACGCTCTAAGGACTGGTGTGTGTGGATGGACGCGGACACTTTTGTACACAGTGATTGGAGTTATAACGACTTTAAAGAACAGTTACCCGAAGATGCTTGGATAACATATGTAGGTAGAGGAAAAGGATCACAGACATGGCCAGAATGCGGTTTTTATGGTATGAACTTGCATAATGAAACGTGTAAGAAGTTTTTAGCTGAATTTGAACGAGTATACGAAGATGCAGATAACGGTATATTTAGATTAGCCGAATGGCATGATAGTTTTGTCTTTGGTAATATATTAACAGGCATGAAGCAACAAGATCCAAATGCTTTCGACTACAGTGCTGAAATGTACCTACGTGAAGCTAAAAGTGGTGGTGGTGGCCATCCTTTAATAAATGGTGTTTTAGGTAAATGGATTGATCATATGAAAGGTGTACGTAAGAAAGAAGGACGTTCACGTAAAGTTGATATGATGGTAAATCGCAGTGAAGATTATTGGAAATCTTAAATATAATTACGCATGTAATTCCATGCTGTGCCGTCTTTAAGTTCGTCAAAACTCCAATGACACATAGCTATACGTTCTAACCAACCCTGTCTCTCATATAGTACAGGGTCTTCTAATGTTGTTATATCGTTGTTTGCAACTTCTCCATACATACTATAATCAGGTCGTACATCCATTTGAAAGACAGGAACACCGTTAATCAAACTTGCAACGCCCGGACTACTGTTAAATACTACAGTAGCCCAACTATTAGCAAGATCAACTCTAATATCTGGATTTGATGAAAGTTCGACATTAGCATACTTTATTTCGTTTTGCAATCTTACCATAGTTTTTCTGTCACCTGGATGCGGACGTAGTATAATTTTTCTAGATGTTATTTGTTTAATTTGACGAATTGTTTTATGTGCAAATTGAATGACATCTTGTCCGCCCATGCTCCACCCGCCGTTGCGTTGTAGGCATAACAATATATGTTCGCCCCTATTATTGTAAGATTTAATTTCTAATCCTAAATTATCTTTGATTAGTTGCCATCTGTTAGGATTAATATCTTTGTCAAAATAGAAGCCAGTATTTCTAAATACTCCATCTAAACTATACCTGAGATAGTTCCCTGGCGTATTCCTTTTGCCAGTTTGAAATAAAAATAGGTTACTGTCTACTACTATTGTATGTGCATTATTTAATCTTTGTCTATCTAATACTTGTTTTCTAAACAATAGATGGGGAGTATTTTTACTATTCTCATGCACAAATCCTTGTAAAACTGCAAGGTCACAATCTTGCAGTGAAGGCTGATAATGATTTATTCCGGTATCCCCTGACCTTGAAACTCCTTCAATAAAGTTTGACAGTATTAAAGGTTTTTCAGGACTACTATTTTTTGGTGGGATTCCACTGTGGTAGCTGACTACTTTCATTTACAGTTCTCCATGCATATCCGTTTCGTAGTTCATGTACATCAAATTGGCAATACGCAAGATGTGCAAAAAAAGCATCAGTAGTTTCTCTGTCAGGCATTTTTGGATTATCTACATTTCTTAGATCATTTTCACATATATTATATGCGGCATTTGGTCCTAATACTACTGCTGGTTTGCCTTCCATAAGTGCTTCTACAGCAGCAATACTGTTGTATGTAACTAAACAATGAACATCATCTGCTAGTGCTGCTTGCATAGTTTTGTCAGTAACACGTTCTGTTCTGTTAGGTTTTAATCTAATTTCTATTGGCCTACTTGAATATTTTTTGATTTCAGCAACAACTTGCTTTACCCATGTTTCAGGATCAGGCTGTCCAAATACACGCATTGCTTTCAAACTAGGAGGACATACTAAAATTTTTGTACCTAACGAAAGTTTTCTATATCTATATCCATGTGCTTTTGCTCTATCCATTGGTCTTTCAATAATAGGTCCACAGTTTTGCATATCATTCTTTGTTACTCTATGGATCCATTTATTCTTAACGTTTCCAAAGTACCCGGTATCTACAGTATAAAATGTTCGTCTTGACTCTCTGCATTTAGCAATAGCTTTTCTACTGCCCCCGCCTACACCTCTTATAATTAAGTCAGTGTTGTCATCTAAATGGTCTGCATACGAACTTACTACGCCATTACTTCCCATTGCAAAATTTTCTAAGATAGGATCATACTTATGACCTTTTCTTTCAAAATTAACTTCGCTTGTGTCTATTGCTACAATTTTCCCCATATGATTTTTTACTCTTTCCGTAATTGCTTCCCAAGTGTTCCCTTCATAATACTTAGCTGCAGGATCTACTAAATAATTTAGAACCGATTTTAAAATTTCTTGTTTTTCGTCATTCACCTTCCAAGTGTCGGGTGTTAGTCTACGCTTTGCATTTGCTTGTCTTTGTGCTAGATAACTTTTTTCAGCTAGATACCAGTCTCCAGAATATTCGCATGTTCTATAATCTTTGAACCAAGGTCCGCCATCTGTGTAATGTATTGCTGATGGAACATGTTCACCATCTTCTTTATAAACACCTACTAACCAGTTCCATTCATGACTAATTCTACCAATATCTTTATCTTCTAACCAACTAAATCTATGTAAAAATTTTCCGTCTATATCAGGCTTGTTAATAAATTCTTTAGTCAATTTTTGATTTTTTGGATGTTCACAATTGAACAACATCATACTTGACCAATTCTTTCTTGGATATACAGTTTGTTCTTTGCCGTCCATTTTGGTTTTAGATGACGGAGTATAGTCATGCTGAACACACATTAAAGCATAATTTTTATCTAAATTCTCTTCTATAATTTTCCACAAGTTTCTTACATCACTTTTAAATAAAAAATCACAATCGCAAAACATTGCCCAGCCTTTAAAGTTGGCAAGTTCAGGTACTAGAAAGCGTGTAAATGTAAATTCTGTAGATGCTAATTTGTCTTCATCTCTCCAATACAAACCTCTATCACGCATCTCTTGCATTTTTATAGGAACAATTTCTATACTATTTGGGAATTTGGCTCTATCAAGTATACTTTGTTTACATACTTGAAATGCTAGGTCTTCTCTACTATCCCAGCCTACAAATATTTTAATTAGGTTGTCTTTCAATATCTTCCTCCACACAATTGGCACCATATTGTATTTCTACTAATTTTAATGGTTCTGTTGATTCGTTTGCTAACTGATGCCACATACCTACAGGTATATGTAAACTTTTATGCTGTTCATATGTACCATGGAGTTCTATATCAGTTTTTGTGTTTATTGTATAAACTGTTGCAGTTCCTTCAGCAACAAACCAATGTTCAGATCTTTTTTCGTGTCGCTGCATTGATAGTTTTTTACCAGGTGGTACTGCTAATTCTTTTACCTTTGTATGTTTATCGTATTCGTGTATCACTCTGTAGTACCCCCATGTACGCTCAGTCTTTGGTGCTTTCCATTCATCAAGTATCCAACTAGAACTATTCATTTTATTAGTTCCTCCGACACCAAATTTAAAATCTACATACGGCATATCTCCGTATGTAGCCATTTCAGGAGTATTACTACTACCTCTGTCTCCTCCGTTACAGAAGATAACCTTTGGATTTGCGTGGGTACTTAAGGTATGGAAAATTGCATGACATGCACTATCGTCACTATCGTCAAAGCCTATTACTTTATCTACAATTGAAAGTTCTTGTATAATAGCAATACGATCTTCGAAAGGCATAAAAGGTCTGCCTTTCTTGCGAGTCAGCCATTCGTCACTATTGACACCAACTATGAGTTTTGCTCCTAGTAGTCGTGCTGCTTTAAAATATTCAATATGACCTTTATGAAGAGGATCAAATCCGCCAGTTACTAAAACAATATCCATACACATATTTATATACGCACATTATTCTGTGTATAAGGATTGATTAATTTGTTTGGATATAATGATTTTAATTGTTTCCACGGAAGCCCTTGTGCTATTTCATCAGTATTCCATTGACAATATGCTAAATTGTTTAGCCACTGCGTCCGTTCAAAAGTTTGTGGATTTTGTAAATTATCTAAACTCTTATTACTTACTGACCAAGCCATTGAGCTTGGACATAGACTAAATGTAGGTATGCCTTCACAAACACTTTCAGTCAATGCATTGGTATTAAAACCTACCACTGCCCATGCTTTTTTAAAATCTTGATACAATCCATCACCGCCATTGAGTAATCCAGCACCTGCATTATTTCGACTTATTTCAAAATTAGTAACGCTACATCTGTTTATAATTTCCATTTGCCTATCTACCCTTGCAGGATGTAGTCTAACAATAATTTTTCTATCTGTATTTTTTCTAATTTCAGTAAGTGTGTGTACTAAAAAAGCATCATATGTACCGTGTTTCTTGAGTAGATTTTTTAGACTGCTATCTCCTGGACGTTGTAGTACTAGTAATATTGCATCACCTGGTGTGTGCCAATCTTTGACTTCTATATCTTGTTCTTGCTTGACACGTTCCCATCTATCAGATGGACAATCTTGTACGTTATATTCACCCTCATCTTGAAAGTAACTCCACCAAGCAAATCTATGATATGCTTGAGGTGCAGGATAATTAGGCATGTTTCTCCTAAATACAGCTGATTCTGCGCATATATAGGGCTTACCGCTATAACGTATAAATTCGTAAATATGGCCTAATTTTTTTTGGCGTTTCTGTTCTAATATGTTACTTTGTAAAAATATATCTGCTTTGCTTATTAGTTCTTTATCTTCCCATTCGGCTACTACAACATTATCTCCACCCAATACAGGATGGTTTCTATATGCAGGTTTTATTGCAACAATTAAAGGTTCAGAGCTTTTCATTTACGAAATACATTCCAGTCTTTTCTAAGAAACGATGTTTCTTTTTCTTACCCATAGTAGATTCAATACGCAACTGTTTTGTTTTTTCTTGGTCTAATGTAAAGCCATATTCTGTCATTTTGTCTATCCAATATGGTGCATTTTGACAATTAACATGATGATAGCCTGTTTGTCCAACTACAGCATGTGTCATTATAAGATTTTTACATTTTTGCATAGCATGTGCATAATTTGGAATATACTTTTCATAAACATGTTCTACAAATTCTACACTCCACCCAATATCATATATATCATCTATAGGTGCAGGACCAATTTGAAAGTCGTGGATTATAAATTTTTGTGGATCGTAACGTTCTAATGTGTGATCGCCATCAATACCTTTAACAACAAACCCTAACTGTTCAGCTAATTGTACCATTCCTCCTGGACCACATCCGATATCCAAAAACCTCTTATGTCCTAATGATTGCAACCATTTTAGTGCACCTTCATCTAAATGTGTAAGACCGTTATGGCCACCTAGGTGTTTGTCTAACATTAATTAATTCCTTACAATAAATTTTTTGTATGTATCAAGATACTTATCTTTTTCTTTTTGGTTGCCTTTGAGTGTTAGAAATACACTTTGATTGCCGTTCTTACCTATGCTCATCCAATATAATTTTGGTGGCTGTTCGTGATACGTGTATTTTTCACTAAGTTGTTTTAGAACAGTTTGGTCCCAAAAAGGTACCCAATCTTCAATTGGCTTTTCTAAAAGTTTATCGGCTAGTTCTTGCCTAAAGCCAGGTGTGCCAAATGTCACTAAGCCAGCTAACCAATGTTTTGCTTTTAAATGCCTTAACATTGTTATCTTGTGTCTTGATGCTTCTGCAAATTGTCGTGGTGTAGTTTGTCTAGTACATATAGTATCAGCATCTAATGTCATCACCATATCATTGTCATTAAACTTTTCAGCAACTTTTAAAAAACGTACACATTGTAGATATCCTAGCTTTGCCGAATTATTTTTAAATTTTCTTTCTTCTGTAGAATATTGAACGCCTTCAACTCTTTCAATATGGACAGGATTAACTATATGAACATGACATGTAATCCATGGATTGAAATGTTTTATACTACGCACTAGGTGTATGCCCCAATCGTCATAATATGTTTGATCGCAACCAATTAATACATTATAATGTGGCATCTTCCATCCCAGCAACTCTTAGCTTTACTACATTAGTTATCTGCCATTGCTTCTGGTCAAGTCCTTTTAAGAGTCCTAGCCACTTGTTACGCATCAGTGCAAACTCATTGATAATTTTTTCATAGTCAACAACGTCTGCCTCACCGTCTACGTATTTTTCAACGTCACGGCTTGACAGAGCTCGTTGATAGTTTTCGAGATATTTCTTAAAGTATGAACTACGTAATCTACGTAGCTCAATATTTAAGTAATGGAGTATAGCTTCAATTTCTTGTAACTGATTAAAACGTTGCTCAACAATGCCTGGCATTTCAGCCGCCGCACGTTCAACATTACCTTTGAGCTTAACTTCTACACGAGCTTGTTGAAGCTCATTTTCAAAGTGTGTTACTGCGTCAGGTATTTTAGATACATCACGTGAGACTTCACTATACCAACCCATTATTCATCCCATTCATCTAAGTCTTCATCATCAGGATCGATATCAAGATCTAGATAATATGATATTGCATCATCAAGAACATTGTCACTTCCTAATGCGGATGTAAATGCTTCATCTGTAGCACCATAATCAGCACAACATTCTACATAACGTTCTGCAATAATTTCGACACTTTTCTTATCAATAGTGTCTTTAAATACTGTCCATATATCTACAATATGACTCTCGTCCATAGTTTACTCCTCAATTAATTCGTGTTCGTCTACAACGATATCTTCAGCTTCAGCTTCTGCGGTATTTACCACAGGTTTCATTTTCTCGTCGTATTGTGACATAATCAAATCAAGTTTAGGACCTAACCATTGCTTACGATAATCAATATGCTCTTCGCCTGCAAGATCATTATACTTGAGTCTATTGCCTTGCTTAACTAACAAGCCTTTCTTCTCAAATAGCTCAACAAGACCACTATAAGGATTCATGCCAGTTTCATAAGGAATTTTAACCTGTACACCTTCAAACGGTTTTGCATAACGTGTTTTCATTACCTTACAGCCAGCACGGATACCCATAACTTCTGATATCTTGTTACCGTCTTGATCTTCTTTAAGTTTTAACTTCTTCATTGCAACGACAATACTTGATGCATAGATAAAGCCTTGTCCACCACTGATCTTGTCATCTGGATCAAACATATCTTGTGATGCATATGTATGGTTAGTACATACTAAGCCTACGTTAAGCGACCCAATCATGTTAACTGTGTTACGAACAAGTGAAGTCAATGCCTTAGGCTTACGACCCATATCACCTTTCATATCACCCTTGTTAAACTGATCAACGTCTGTTGGTGTTAGTAACATACCTAACGAGTCAACTACAAATAATACTTTAGGACGATCTTCTTCGTCCATTGCTCTGTAGTCCGATACAAATGTTGATACTGTTTTAGCAACATCATCAATCATACTCATGTTTAGTTTTAATAGTTTTTCTTCACTAGTATCTACGTCAAGTGCTTGTAACCAAGTTTCGTCAAGTGCGTTCTCTGAGTCAATTAAGACTACAAAGATACCTTGATCTTGTGCGTGTTTTACAATGTTACCTGCACAGAAATAACTTTTTCCTGCGCCTGATTCTCCTGCAAAAACAGTAACCTTACCTAGCGGAACACCTTTGTGAAAGTCACCACTAATAAGATAATTAAGTGCATATGATCCTGTTGAGATCCAGTCTGTTGGATCGTTAAAGCCGGAACTCATGCCTGAGATGCTTTTTGTTAAGTCCTTACGGAACTTACTAACGTCAAATGATTTAGCCATAGTTACTCCTTGTTAAGCCAAAGCGTAGGGGATTTCTCCCCTACAATATTTTGATTAAGTAGCTTGTCTTGAACGAATCATTGCAAGAATGTCTTGTGCATTACCTTCTGCAGGTGCCGCTTCAGCTGTTGGTGTTGGTGCTGGAGTTGCTTCTGCTACTGGAGCCGCTGGTGCTGCTTCAGGTGTAGGTGCTGGTTGTGCAACTGGAGCTGCTTCAGCAGTCATCGATGTTGCTGTACCATTAGTTGATGATTTGTTTGGATCACCAGTTCTTGCTGACATTCCTGCTGGACGGAAATATTGACCAAATCTTTCTGGATCATATGCTTCGCCATCTACAGATGCTTCAAACATTTCCTTCATTACCTTTACCTCAATATCTCCAGGTTTCTTAGGTAAGAAGTCACTTAGATTCCACAGGTTATTAGTTTCAATGCCTTTCATTTCAGCATCACCTAGTGGACGATCTCTACGTGCCCAGTTTGATGTTGAATAATCTGCATATCCGCCCTTGGATGTTTTATTAAGACGGAAGTCTACACCAGCAGTGTAATCTGTTGGCAATTCTTCCATATCTGGATCCATTAATGCTGCCTTAATAATTTGGAAGATTTGTGGACCAATAATAAAACGTCTAATTGGATTCTCAGGTTGTGTATCGTCTGAGAGTGGATTATCCGTTACAAAACCTTGGAAAATATATGAACGCTTTTTCCAATACTTACGACCCATATCTTCTAGACTTGGGTCTTTGAACCAACCACGTACCTCGTTTAAGATGTCACATGTTTCACCATACATTTCCATACATGGAATTTGTACTTGTACTGGTCTTGAATCAGTTTCACCTTTTACGCCTGCAAAGGGCAATTTAATCATCAAACGCTCTTTCCAAAAGAAAGTGTTTGACTCATCGCCATCTGGAAGGAAACGTAGAGTTGCACTCTCGCCTTCTTTAATATTCCAAAATGGGTAAATTGCGTTGTCGCCGCCGCCTGATGAATTACCGCTTGTGCGTGATTCTTGTTCCTTGAGCTTTGCTCGGATTTCTGCTAATGATGCCATAGTTAATGCCTCCTATATGTTATGCCTATGTGCAGAGCAACAAATTATTTGCTACTCTTGTGCCTTTATACGTACAGCACAATATGTATTGTACGCTATTATTTATCAGAAGTCAAGTGAAATCTTACAAATAATTGAATTTATTTTATATGCCTGCTATTCTTCTGATATCTTCTAGTTCTTTATCTTCTTTAAACTGTTCATCTTGATCAACTGTAGGCTCCATTACAGTGCCTTCTTCTTTTGTTGGCTCATATTTGCCAACACCTCTAATATCATTCATCCTTTGGCCTACTGCTAGTGCAAATGGGTCATCTTTAGGTAAGCTACGTAAATATTTTAATACTTTTGGATTTTGTAGATATTTCATAAGTTTCTTTGGGTCATCTTTAATTACACCAAAAACTTTAATCATATTCATTTTTATTTGATCTGTATCTGGATTACCTTGTGCATCTACAGGTGCTCGTCCGTATTCTGTATCTCCTACACCAGCTTCTGCAAACTGTGCATATTTTTCATTGATTGCTTCAATAAATGATTTTGCTGGATCAATATATTGCTCGCCGTAATCTTTTTCTATTGCTGTCAGTACTGCTGTTTCACCTTTTGGAAATTGGCCAGTTTCCCTATCAAATAATGATAATACAAATTCAGTAACAGGGATTTTTTCTTCTTCAGGCTCTGTGTCTAATCCTGCTTCTACTATTTCATCTGCCCATTGTTCGTATTCGGTCATTGTGTCCGTATCTTCCATTATGTCCGGAACACCGTTACCATTAGCATCTTTCCACCAACTTCCTTTTTCGTCATGTGAGTCATGTTTACAATCGCAATCTGGCTTACAATTATGCATTTGACAGCCACAATCTTCACAGTGGTATTTTGCGTAACCTTTCATATGTTTTTCTACAATATCAGTTTCGCCTAATAAGTCTTCTGGTCCTAGCTCTTGTGCTTTAGTTTTTTCATTTACTAATTTATAAATGTAAGGAAATACATCTTTTAATTCTTCGTTAAACTGTTTAATAGTTAATTGATCAATCCAATTACTTGCAATATCTTCCGGTACATCTTCCATTACAGGTGTTGCATAATTATCAAATGCTTCTTTATAATAAGATTCTTTTTGTAATTGCTCTACAGTCTTTTTAACTGTATCAATTCTTTCAAAAACAACATCCATGTAATCAGTTAAGCCTTCGGCCATTACACTTGAGCGACTCATGTAATTTTTGAATTTTCTTAACTTGGCAAGTTCTTCCGATAGGCCTACAATATGCTTACCAAAATCATCATATGCATTACCGCCTTCACTAACATGTCTAGCCATTGCTCTTGCACCATTTAGATGTTTAAATGGATATCTAAATCTTTCACCTTGTGAACTTTCAATGTAGATAGCTTCTACATTTTGTGTTCTGCCAGCAGCATATTCTTGATTTACAGGTTTACTATGTTTTAATGCCAATCTAGCTGTACCCACATCTTGGTAGCTTGATCTACTTGTTCCATACATTTTTGATTCGCTCATTGTTTCTTCTCCGGATTTGTTTGCTAAAAACTTATAATCTCTTCTGTTTAGATTTGACTTTGTAATGTCTCTGGTATCAAAGTTTAGCAATCGTTTTTTAGCAAAATATCTTAGTTCTTTTAAAAACCCGTACCATCGTTCTTTTGTAAGTTTGTCTTCGCCCTCAATAAAATTGTTACTGTACATAACACTTAAACTTTTGTCGTCTACACTAATACTTACCTTACCTAAATCTTTATCGCCTTCTTTAAAATCAAAATCAAAGAACCTCGCTTCGTTAGGTACATTGGTTACATTGCCTTCACCATTACCAATTGTAACGCTTGGAAAGCGTCCACGTATTTTATTAAATAATTCTTCGCCGATTAGATCTAAGTTTTTCATATTAATATTTATCAATAATTGGTCGATATGAAGATGGGCATGGGCGGTTCATAATCAATTTCATTTTCCATACTTTTGAATGTATTGTAAACCCTAGGATCCCAATCTTTTAGCACACTCATTATTCTAATAACAAGTAGTAATGCGCTAATCAAGTCATCTGTTTCTCCAGTTTTTGCTTGATAACTAGATCCTGTTGCAACAAAACCTTTTAATTCACTAATCAATGCGCCTGAAAAAACTTTCATTTTATCATTTTCTATCATTGTCTTCATTCTACTACAAGCACTTATTTTTGTACTATGTGTAGTGTTAAATCCTTTTCGAAACTTTCTTACATGACCTTTTCGCATTGGTTCGCTTACAAACAGACCTGGTAAATTTTCTTCGCCAAAATCGTTAATAACAATAAGAGCCGCTTCTCCTAATCCGTTATTCTCAACTGACCAATATATACCTTGTGGATTATTTGTTTCACTTACTATGTGATCTAGTATGTCTTTTAACACACGTACTTGGCTAGTAATAGGACTTGTGTTGTGTCTCCACTCTGCAACTTGTGTGTAACTAGGTAATTCAAATACCTGTATTGCCGAATAATCGCCACCTGTTCCCATACTAGGATCTAAGGCAACAACATAAGAACATTGTTTAGATAACTTTTTATACCAACGTGTTTGTCCCATGTTCATGATAGGTTTTTCGCCCTCTAAGGTAACAAGTTTCAAACTACTAATAAGGGTCTCATCAAATACTAAAAATTCGCAATCATATTCACGCCTAAATCTTTCTTCACCAATACGTCCTAGTTCTTCGTCTTTCCAAACATCATCTCTGTCAGGATGCTCTTGCCAATAACTTCTAAAACTATGAAATCCATTTAAACCTAGTTCTTGTTCGTTGCCACTTTCATCATATTTCTTTTCTGCTTCTTTCCAAATATTTGCAAATGTATCTTCGTCTGAGTTGGGTGTTGATGTAATAATAGCACGACCACCTGTTGCAAGTGTAGGTGATATTGATGTCCAAAATTCAGTAGCAATATTAGGTTGTACAAATGCAAACTCGTCACAGTATAATAATGATATAGACATACCACGTCCTGTGTTGCCTGTTGTAGTAGCACTAACAATTCGTGAACCGTTTTCGAATTCAATAGAACCTTTGTTATAATTAGTAACACCTGCTCTAATATAATCAGGACATAATTCGTATGCGTAACGTATGCGTTGCATAATTTCTTGTGCGCCTGTATATTTGTGTGCAGCAATAAGAATAGTTTGATCAGGAGTAAACATTGCATACCAAAGCAGATATATTCCGGCGCATGTTGTCTTACCGGTTTGTCTTGGTAACATATTAACATTAAATCTATAATTATGATAGCTTTTTAACAAACGTTCTTGATATTCAAAAGGAGAAAATAAAAGTTTACCTTTTACAGGGTGCTGTATATATGAAAACTTACGTGCAAAGTGTAAGTATCCGTCGTCAGGATCCATACATTTCATTAAGTCTTCAACTTGCTCGTTTGTATATGTTTCTTTTTGGTTGGCTTTTTTTGTTAAAACACCATCTAAACTTTTGCTCATACTGTATTTACTCTATAACATCGTCGTAGTATCCTGTATCGAACCTAAGATCAAACAACTTGCGTTTGTCTTGTTGTATTAGTACAGGTACTGGTGATGCGTTAGGACCATTAGTGGGCTCGCTCCATAACCATTCATATTCACCGTTGTCAATTTTTTTGTGTAATTTTTTAAGTCTTCTACGATTGTAGTTAGGACATATATAAACAATAGCCTGGTTGTTGCCTAGTGGCTCAATTTCTCCAGACCATTGTGTAATTTTTAATTCGCCTTTTTTAAGAGCTGCGCCGCTCCAGGGACATACAGGTTTAATGTGTTGGAAATACTTTTCCCAATTAACCTCTTGACTTCTTACCACGTGATTTTTTCTTCTTACCACGTCCCTCATTGGTAGTTTTTTCTTGTAGTGCTGCCCAAAGTCTTTCTTTGATACTTGTTTCTAGTGCCATAGGATTGTCACCGTCTTGTGTTGCAGGGTATGCTTTTTTAGGCTTTCCAAGTCCACCTGATTGATACATTGTATTGTCATCTTTGTATTCTTCGTCTGGTGAATTATCCCATCCGTCTTCTTCAACATCTTCTTCAGGCATTGGACCTTTAAGTCCAGCTAATTTTTTCATATCTCCCATGCCGCCTTCATCACTTCCACATGGGGATTCATCTGGCATATCATGATCGTGCGACGTAGGTTTAATAGCAATATCTGGTTGATGATCGCCGTCCATGTCTATATCCATTTTACTATCACCGCCCATAGAGCTGATTGGCATTGGAGTATCCATTGGCATGTCAATTGCTCCTACTGGAGCTGCATTTGGCATTCCTGCATTTTTAAGCATATTAAGTAATTCACTTACTTCACCTGCATTGTCTCCGCTCATTGATATATTCATTGATGCTGATTCGTTAATTGCTTTTTTCATTCCGTAGTCCTTACTTGAGTTAATACCAGCGGTTGCTGGGTTTGTTGGTCTTGGCGGAGGTGCTGTTGGTGTTGGTGTTGTTGGTGTTTTTGGATTTGCAAGTTTATTAGGGTCAACACCTGCTTGTGCTTTTGGCTCTTCTTTACCTGCACCTACTCCATAAGTCTTACCGTCGTACTTGTAAGTTCCGCTAGTAAGTCCTTTTGGCTCTTTAACCACTTCAATTTTAATACCTTTAGCTGCAAAACCATCAATTACTTTTTGTAGTTCAGCTCCGCTAAAGTCATCTAACACTGTTGGTATTAGTTCTGGATTTGCAGTTAACATTTTATCAAAACTAGCTTTGTCAGCTATTTCTGCTACTGCGGCATATACAGCTTCTTCGTCTGTGCCCATACCTTTTACTGCTTTAAGTAATTTACCTGCAATAGCGTCTTGGCTTGCGCCTCCGCCATCCTGTGCAGTAGCACCGTCAGTAACTAGTTTGTTGTATTCTGCTCTAAGTTTAGATAGTTCTGTAAATTTTGCTTGCATTTCAGGCTCTAAACTTGCTTGGTACTCTGGATCATCAATCTTTGCTTGTAGTTCACCTACTATGCCTTTTAGTGTTTCTTCGTCTTCTGGTGATAATTTCTCATCTAATCTTTCAAGTGTTTCAAGCATGTTACGCATACTAAAGTCTATGCTTGTGGTAATAGGCTGTCCAGGAGGAACTGCTTTTGTAGGATCTGTTGATCCTACTCTTCCTGCTGTATTTCCTGTTGGGTCATCACCTCCTTGTGCAGCTGGTTGTTCTCCACCAAATGCAGCAATTCCTTTTTTGAGTAGTTCAATTGCACTATCTAAATCTTGTGTTAAATCAGTATCTGCAATACCGCCTTTACCAGTTGGATCTTTACTAAACTTAACCAGTTCTGCCGCTGTATCTGCGCCTGGATCACCGTCTACTGTGATGCCTGCAAGTCCTTGAGCTTTCTTAACTGCTTCAACACTAGCTGGCCCGTACAGTCCGTCTGCATCAATATCCATATCTTTGTTGCCAGTAATACTAGCAATTTGTTTCATTATCTGTTGTACAGCAGCTGCCGAAGCTGATTTCTTTTTACCATTTTCAGTTGCTTTTAACAATCCTTTTGCATTAGCCTGTGCTAACTCTTTAGGCATTTCGTTTGTAATCCAAAGTGCAGGATCTTTTATCGCTGCAGCAATAGCACTGTCACTATCCGTATCTATTTGAACTCCGCCTTCTGCACCTGGTTCGTCTATTCCTTGTGTAGATTTTGCTTGAAATTCTTTATATTGATTCAATGCTGCTTCTATTTGTTGCTTTACAGACTCATCTGCAATGTTAGGTAGTTCTGTTTCTAATTCTTTTATTAAACCTTGTAATTCAGTTGTTTCTTGTGCTGAAATTTCTTCTAATAACTGATCAGCATAACTTCGTGGTGCCCAACTTTCTTCAGTAGTTTGTTCTATTGCTTTGGCCAGCAATTCTTGTACACGTTTTAATTTTTGTGCAACTGCACCTGCGGCTCCACCTTCGCCATCCATAGATGCCGGATCTTCGCCAGTTTGATCATTCACTGCTTGTTGAAATTTTTCTTTATCAGGATCGCCTTCTTTTTTACCATCGGCAACTTTCTGCATTTTATCTACAATAGGTTGAGGCAATAATTTTAGTTTTGCTAAATCTTGTGATTGTCCTAAACTAGCGCCTCTTGCTCCAGATGGTTGTCCATCTTTCATGAATATAAATCCGCTTCCATCTGCACGGTACATTCCTTCAAGACCTAATGTTTTAGCAGCATATGCAAGAACATATCTAGCGTTGCTATCACTACCTGCTTCCTGCTCCATCTTTGCAACGTCATCTAATGTCATACCCGACTTTGCATATTTTGCTACAATAGCATCTAATTCTTTGTTTCCACCTGCTTGCGGAGCAGCTGTACTAGCATCAAACTTTTCATATGCATTACTACCATCGATAAATTTTTGTGCTTCGTCTTCTGCTGCATGTAAGTCAAATGTATTTCCATCTTTGTCTTTAATTTTTGTTACAGGCAAACTTTTGTCTACATTAAAGTTTACTAAACCACCTGTACTACTTAATCCACGAGCCGGTGCTTCCGTTAATATATCTAAGTATGATCGCATATTGTTCATGTTAACTTCCTATGGTGCTTTTTGTGTTTTCATCTGCACTAATATCTTTTGACTCTCCAGGTTTAATACCTTCTACAGGGTCAATAGCTCTTTCTTTACGTGCCACTTCTAATTCTTTGAGTAGGTCCATAGTCCTATTATTAGCAACTTGATCTTGTGCGCTATCACCGCCCATATCTTCTGTATTTAATAATGGCTCATATGGTGCTTTATCATCTGCAACTTCCATTTGCTGTGCTTCTACAGGATCACCTTCTCCGCGAACAATAAGATTTGCGTGAGCTGTGCCTGTTTCATTAACAAGGTAATGTTCTAATACGTATGCAGTTACCGGATAACTTACTTCTACATCATAATGTGTGACTTCACAATTTGCTAATTGTGGAAAATCTAATGGCTTTTCAGTTATTGGTGTTTTCTTTCCTGTGCTGATTGAAACAACTTCAAACTTTGTCATCGCTTGATCCAGCTTATCGGCAAAGTTTTCTGGTAATTCTCCAGCTACCCTTAGTTTAAATTTATAAGTCTTTTTAGACTCTGTTAGATACTCTTTAAATAATTTCATGGTGCAATCCTACTATAATGTTATTTATCCATATTCTTTAGTTTTTCAAGCAAACTATTGCGATCTGTCACTACGTAACCTTCACCACTTATGACATCGCCTTCAATACCGTTGCTATCTTTATCCTGTTTTTCTTTCTTTAGTTGTAGTTCGATCATCTTTAGCTTTTTATCTAGCTTTGCTGTCTTTGCATCTAGGCTAGTTTTTAACATATTGCCTGCTACTTCAAAAACCCTTCCACTATATCTGCTTTCAACATTCATACCTAAATCCATTAAATCGTCATAAGCAGTCATTGCTTTGTCAGCAACTTCATTTAATTCTTTATCTGCTAATTCGCCTAGTCCTTTTACAGCAGGTAATGCACTAGCAATTTTATCTAGCTCAGATATATCACGTGCAGTATCATGTTGCTCTACAATAGCAGCTTCTGCCTTTTCAGCATTCTTAGATTCTTGAATAATTTCTTTTGAATCAGGTAAATTTAATAGTTCTTCAAGTTTTTTAGTCATTTATAATCTCGCATTAACTACTAATATTTATACTATCTAGAGCCTTGATGAAAAATATCTGTTTCATTTACTACCCGAAATATCATACCTTGTTGCTTACAATAAGAATTCGCCGCTGACCACTTTGCTTGATTAAGTATATAACTAGCTTGATTAGCCCTGCTTTTCCCTAGTTTATCTCTATGTGTTTGATTTGCAGGTTTTACTTCTATTAATTCGACACGTTGTTTACCTGTCTGATCTACATATGAAACAAAAAAATCAGGAACATATATAGTATGCTTGCCGGTAAACGGGTTTTTGTAAGGTATTCTAATTGCTTCACTAGCCCACTTTGCTACGTTAGGATGTTCGTCACAAAACCTCATAAAAGCAAATTCCCAACTACTACGATAGGTGGGTGTTTTTCTTCCTACATATTTGTCTGGATTTTTAAGAGTAAATTTACCCTGTGCAAATCTTGCCATAGCGTTACACCACTATGTTGCGTTTTTCGATTTTATCTACAGTTTGTGGACGTTTAAAACCTACGCTAGATGTTGCATCTCTATTGTAGTTTAGTACTTCTGCAACTACTGTGCTTAATTGTATATCATTTAAACCTTTTAGAGTATCTAAAAGTGTGAAAACATTTACATTATCTATTTTTGCTTGTTCTAAAAGAATAGTTCCGGTGCTTTGTGCGGCAGCTACATCAAATCCTCTTTTAGTAAAAAAACCTATTATAGCATCAACTTCGTTACTAGGAAAATTTAATTTTTTTGTAAAGTATTTGTCAAAAAATTCTGTTGTCTTTCCTTCTGAGGTCTTTGATTTATTTGGTAGGCTTGACATTATGTAGATCCTTTAAGTGCGTTTTGTGCTGAAGTCGATAGTGCATTGTATGCTGCTGTTGCTCCGTTAACTCCGCCTGTGCCACCGTTATTTTGGAACGTTTTAGTATTTGCAAGTCTAGCGGCGCTTTCTTTTGCTGCATCAGTGTTATTTACTGCTTGGGTAAGAGCCTTCAGTCCTGTTATGGCTGCAGTTGCTATAACAAGATCTTTTGCTCCGCCGTTGCCAGCATTTTTTGGAAAAAATGTATTTGCAACACCCGAAACGTCTGTTCCTGCTGCTGCACCAATTGCACCAGTAAGTAAACTAAAGCCTTCTGCTCTAATACCATCACTACTCAAATTTCTTACATTAGATACTAAATTAGCCGCTGCTAACCCTGCTTCTAATGGGCTATTGAATCCTCCGTCATTAGTTATAAAATCATATAAACTAATTCCAGTACCGATAGCTCCGCCTAAACCTAAAGCACCTCCACCTAATAAACTAGCTGGACTAGGAGTTGTATCATAGTGTGATGGATCTGCGAAACCTTTAGGATTATCTACACCAACTTTTCCTCTGTCATACCAAACTGCTTCATAAGCTACAGTCATTTGATTTTGCATTAATCCCGAACCATCTGCTGAATCTACACTATCGTGGCCCCAATTAGTAATTGTAGGATTTACTAGTGTATATGTTGTAAATGTTTTTCGTGTAAGTTGACTAATTTGTATACTATTAAAGAACGGTTCGTTTTGGTTATTATCTAAACCGTATGCATACTTGTTTCTTTCTTTACCGGCATAAGTGTTATCTCCTGCAGCTGTTTTAGTAACATTCCTATTATATGCATCTGTTCTAGAGCCGTAATTTCCGTCTGCAAAATAGTATCTGTAGTATGCTTCCATTAATGCACTTGTTACACCTAAATTATCATCATGAAATGCAATATTTACAGGATCATATGAAATACTAGTTTGTATATTTTTTATTCTATTATATTTCTTTTTTGTTTCTACATTAGCAGTATATTTAGGCAAATCTGCAGATTTTACTAAAAGTCCTATTTCTCTTGTGTGTTTTGATTTAAGCTCAGGTAAAATACTAGCTGGTTGATCATTAATATCAAAATATACATGATAAAGAAATTTTGTTTTTGGCGCTAATCTAAAAGCATCAGTAACAAATGTTTTACTTGCATGTCTAAAGTCTGCAAGGTTACCTTTTGGACTTAATGCTCCACTAGCTAAGTTGTCTAAAAATCCGTTGAACTTTCCCATACTAATATTTATCCATTTTATAAAGTGCGTATTTAAAAGAAAAGGGGATACTTAAAAAGTACCCCCTAAGATTAGGAACTGTTATTTTTGTTATTAAGCGCCGCCGCCTGTAACTAAAGTATTTACAGTTCTGCCAATAGCAGTACCAATACCTGTACCTTGCGGTGACTGCACAGCATTATCGTATTGTATATTTAATGCAATGCTAACTGGATCTGTTGAATTAGAATATGCTAACTGATTATAGTTTGCGGATTCTAAATAACATCCATATAATTCAAATGTTTCTAGTACAGTTGGTGTATTAGCACCGTTACCACCGTCTAAGATCTCAATACGTGATGTAAATTTATAATCTTGTCCTGATGCTGCACTTGACTGCTCGTAGAAGTCAAACTGTTTCTGTAACTGTTCGCCTACTAGTTTTTGTACGTTATTGTTTACGTCTTCACGTAAGTTAAGTGTAATTGGATCCCATGTATGTTTACCAGCAAGGTAAACTCTTGAGTTGTAAATGTCTATAGTCATTTTTTCAAATGACACATTTGGACGAGCTACGTCAATTACTTGCTTTGTTAGTTCTGTTGTTGGTGTTGATACTCCAAAGTTCTCCAAGCTCACTCTAAAGCGGTATTGTAGCTTTGGCATCAACAAACCTTGGTTACTAGCAGAGTCTCCGCTAGCCAAAGGTACTGTTATTTTTGATAGTGTTGATATCGCCATTTAATTTGCTCCTAATCTAAAAGTATTTATCATTTTTTACAATCCTGCAATTTCACCAGTATTCTTAAGTCTTAGTGGAATGTAAATAAACTCAACTGCTTTAACAGGTTCGATAGCAATGTCTAAATGTAGTTCATTTCTATCAATTCTGCTCGGTGTATTATTTGACTCATCACACACAACTAAGAAGTCATAAAGTGCTCTTTGACCAACAAGCTCAAGCATCAAACTTTCAGCAGCGCCTTTGATTTCATCACGTGTAATTTTATCATTTGGTTCAAACAAATATGGTTTAGCAAGTGTGTTAAGTTGACTACGTAAGTAAATTACAAGTCTAGCAACATTAATTCTATCTAACGAACTTGCAGTTAATTGTCTTGTTTTCTGCCCAAATGCTACTAATCCTGCGCCTGTTATGAAAGTTATTGGATTTACTGCATTTTGATACAGTGTATCTCTTTGGCCTTCATTAAGTGCAATTGACTTAAATTCGCCTTCGCTAGTTATAAACCCTGTTGAACTTGCATTAGTTATTCCGCCACGTCTTGTACCTGCTGGTGCAAACCATGGAAACGATACTTGATCGCTAAGTGCAATAGTTCTCATCATCATGTGCGAGGATGGTACAACAACGTTGTTACCAAAGTTATCACTTGTAAATCCACTTGGATAGTATACTGCTAGGTATGGATCTGAAGTAACAAGTCCATTATCGTTATCTTCAACAGCTAGTGCAGTATTTGTTGCCCAGTTGTTTATAGATGTTGCGTCACTTGTTAAACGGAATGGTGAATCACCAAGTACAAATGCTGTCAAGCCTCTGTCATAGTTTAGTGATTTCATTTCGCCTATTAGTTCTGGATACGAAGGACATGACATTAAGTTAAACAATCTTGATTCGTCATCTCTAATGTCTTGATTACTATTGACTGTTGCTTGTAATGCTTGAACAACAACTTTACGCTGTGCTTTACGTCCAAAAGTACCTGACCCATCTTCTTGGTTAGCACTTTCAGTAACCCAACGATCTGCAAAATAACTTGCCATAGATTCGCCAGTACCACTACCGTAACGTGTGTTATTTCCTGCTGTGTTAATATAATTTTTAACATATTTCTTAACATTAAATCCTGAACGTCTAAGGTTCCATAGCAACATACCTTTTGGATATAATGCTGGATCTGGACAATCTGGATCTACATAATCAGTAGCTAGTAAGTCTGATATTAATGCAGCATCGCTTCCTGCACCTGTATCAGAATATCTTGCATCAGCAAATAGTATACCATTTTCTGATGTTTGATCTCCGCTATCAACTAAGATCCATCTGTTAACAATAGGTAAGTCTGTTCTATCTGCGTTAAACTTGTAAATTTTTGGATAGTTCTCTAAGTCGGCTGTGCTAATCCAAATATCTCCGTTTACTAGTGCTGTTCCGTCTCCTTGTACTAACGGTGCTGTTGCACTTACTTGTGGTCCGTCTGCATCTGGAGTTTTAGTTGCGTCTACATTGTAGAATGGACTTGCATTTGAACTTTGTCCTGATGCACCATCATATAATAGTCCACACCATTCACTACCGTTGTGTACCAAGATATCTACTTCGTCAACAATGCTATTGTACCAAAGTCTTCCGTTAGCAGTTGATCCTTTAACTTCTGTAGCACTTGATGTAAAGAAGCCAGTTCCTAAATCGTTTACTGGAGACCAAAGTGTTGCTTGAAATTGTTTTGGACTAGTTGAACTAGAAGTTCCTGGAACATAAATTAAGTTAGGTGTTCCTGCTGTTGGACTTACATATGGTGTAAATCCTGCAGCTAATAGTACACCGTCTGTGTCAACAAAACGCATTTCACCACCTAGTGCATGACTAATTACAACTCTGTTTTGTGCATCAACTGCTGCTGTAATATTTTCAATATTATTACCATTAATTGTAGCTGCTATTACACTTGCGTCTGAAGCGGCACCAGTGTAAGTTTTTGTAATTGTTTTTGGAGTACTAAATGCTGAACTACCGTTGTCTGTTGTACTAATTGTAAAACTTTGGCTTCCTACAGATATTGAACCAGATACAATTTTTCCGCCAGTTATAGTTGTAGGTGCTATTCCTCTACGCTTTTGTAGTTTAATAGTTGCTAATGGTTGTGTATCGCCTGCCACATTTGTTTCTGCATAGACTGCACCAGTAAGTAAAGCTGATCCACCTGTTGTTGGATCTAACTCATATAATGCTGTTTGGTTATCACTATACAATGGCGCTGAAATAGTTTCCCAAAGTTTAGTTGCATCATTCCATTTTTTCAATATCAAACTTGCACCTAAGTTAGGTGTTGTAGTTTTTAACCAAACTGAACCAGTTGGGCGAGTGTATGTATCGCCTGACTTCCATTCAGGTATGCTTGTGTGTTTGTTAATTTGTAGTGCTGGTGGATAATATGTTCCTACTGCTATTCCTAATTCGCCTAATCTAGTTGCATCGCCGCCAATTAGTATTGGGCCGCCTAATGAACTGTCATCTGCGCCCGAACTAGTACCATCACTATAAATGCATAACTGACTGTTTACTGCTTGTGCAGTCACTCCTGGAATACTTAAACCGGTTATTGTTGATGCTACATCAGAAACTGTATCTGAACTGTTTACAGTTACACTTGTTCCGTTAATTGTTATGGCTGCTGTGCCAGCAAATGATGGATTAGAAGCAGTTCCTTTTACTGTTGACCAGCTCTTTGTCCATGCATCACTTCCTACAAGTACCCATGTACCGTATGAATTTCTATAAAAAATTCTAATTAATGTTGTAGTTGCAACTACAGCATATGACCCAACTGATCCTATAGTAGCAGATGGAATTTCCCCAGAGTATCCATTAGTGCCGAGTGATCCTGTGTTTGACAAGTCTGTGCTATCTGTAATTACAATTGGTGCTTTGTTTGTGAAAACCTGTCCGGAGTTTAAAACACTTGCACCGTTCCATTCTTGAATTCCCCATAATGTATTTGCAGTATCTAACCAGTACGTACCGTCTGTTGGATTTGCAGCTGGTGCTGTTGCTGTTGCTTCTAGCTCTGCTAGGTCAACATCTGCTCTTACAACATACGCTCTGTTTGCTATACCTAAGTATGAATATGCAGCTTGCAAACCATATTCATTAAGTTCGCCGCCGTGAATCATATTATTATTAGAATCTGATTTGAATATAGGATCTCCAAATGTATCTGCTAAGTCTCTTTGACTTGTTAGTAAATATGGTGTTCCTGCTGTTGCAACTGTTGTTCCTGGTGCTGTACCAGTTCCTGCTGCATTTGTTTTGTCTTGTGCCGTAGCAACGAAGATCATTGGTGTTGTACCTGGTTCAGCTGGTGTGTAAAAACTTTCGTCTACTACGCTAACCTGTACTCCTGGGGATACTAGTGCCATGTTATTCTCCTATCGTGGACATTCATTTCTTATTATTATTTAGCATATATTTTTAAAACCCAGCTGTTATATGCCATAAAAAAGGGACCATAAAGGTAAGGTAAATACAATATGCGACCATTATGCAAATGTAAACAGCATCCTTGTGCTGTAAATTATAAAAAAGGGACCAAGACTTTTTATAGAAGCCTGTGCGAAAGGTGTTTACGGAATGGAGTTAATCATGGCATACCATTATGGAAGCAAAGAGGATACGATAAAAAAGATTACTGCGAAAAATGTGCGTTTGAAAGCAACTATCCCCAACAGTTTAATGTTTACCATATTGATGGAGATTTACAAAATTGTAGACCTAGTAACTTAAAAACAATATGTGCTAACTGTCAACGTGTGCTACAGAAACAAGGAGTCAAATGGAAGCAAGGAGACCTTTTACCTGACTTCTAAGTTCAAGTAGTGTATTACTATTATCAATAACATTGTTAAAGTTTATATTTGCCCATCTCCATTCTGATTCATGTACATCAGTTGGTTCTTGTCCAAGATCAGTGTACAATCTAAACCAAACCGGATCAGGTCCTCTTCTAACACGCCACACTTCACCGTTGATACTGTGTATCATATTTGCTTCGTTTTGAAAACGGACATCAGGAATAACAAAGTTTTTATTTGGATTATCTAACACATGTTTTTTAATTAGGCTTACCCATATACCATCATAAAAACCTTGTCGCATACAATCTGTACCAAACTCTTGCAATATTAATCTTGGAGTAATACTACGTCCTGTTTCTTTTGACCAAAATGTATCCTCTTTTTCTCGCCAGCTTCTGCTAGAGTCAGTTTTGCCCTCTAGCATTTGTCTATCCCATCCAAATACACTAGCAACACCGTCTTTTAATTTATCTGCAAAGGATAATTTTTCAAAGTTTTTTTCTTGTACGAGTATATCTGCAATAGTGTCTTTACCACTGCCAATTAAACCGCATATTCCAATAATCATAGTTATTCCTTAACTGTATTACATTATTATACAGTAAGAATTTATAAAAGTCAAGTATTTTTTTAGCCGATTGTAAATGTGTAGCCGGTTCCGCCTGCCACTGCTGTAGAAACTTCGCCTTCAAGTTTTTCCATTTCTTGCTGTGCTTCTGCTTTCAACGCATCACCGTTTAATTGGCCTCCGCCTTGTGGGCCGGCAATAGTAGCAAATTTACTACGTGCTTCGCCGAGCATGTACTTGCAAGTAGCAACAGTATAATCTTTTATCCATTGTTTTGCTAGATAATCATCTAATAATTGTTCATCTGGTCGATAATTATAACAGTACAACATAAGTGTTTCTTCTGTACGAGAACGCTGTAATATAGTTAACTGTTTAGTTGTTGTATTCCATTTAAATTCAATAAAAGATCCAAACATTCTACCTACTAGTTCCTGATACTGACTAAAGAAATCGTAGGTTGCTAATCCGCCCATATTCGAACTTGCTAACAAGTATGTGTTTGTATATGCCATNTTNAANGGTTCAAATAAAGTNCCGCCATCNCCGCCGCCGGATCTTGAACCTATCGACCTACGAAATATTGTACGGACTTCTACAACTTCACTTGGCAAAGTATAAGTATTCTGATCAGTAACTGTAGGCATGAAGAAATAACTTTCTTCTACCGAATTTTCCGATCTTTGTCTAAACCTTGTTAATGCTTTTGTAAGAGCTGTTTCATAATGTACAGGATCTAATTCAACATCGACCATGCCGCCGCCTAACATAGCGAATACATAGTCGAAAATCTCTTGTTTTTTTGTTTTTAATGTTGCCATAAGAATGTTTTCTCCAATAGTATTTATCGTATCGATAAATATGTGTATGCCAAGACTTAGTTTATATAAACCAGAAAAGGGTAAAGACTACGAATTCATAGATAATCGCATCTATGAAATGTTCACTGTAGGTGGTACAGACGTTTTTATTCACAAATATTTAGGGCCTAAAAACCCAGACGAAGCAGATGCGACTGCTGACCAACCAAANTATNATGCTGTTGCCGAGACTAACATACAAGATATGTTGTTTATGGAAAATAGAGATCGCAAATACGATCCTGATATCTATAGTTTGAGAGGTATATACAATGTTCAAGATATTGACTTCAATATGAGTCAATTTGGTTTATTTTTAACCAATGATACATTGTTTATGACTATACATATATCATCAAGTGTGAAAACACTAGGTAGAAAGATAATGGCAGGTGATGTTATTGAATTACCTCATCTAAAGGACGAATATGCATTAAATGATTATAGTGTGGCATTAAAAAGATTCTTTGTTGTTGAAGATGTCAATAGAGCAGCAGAAGGATTTTCGCCTACTTGGTATCCGCATCTATATAGAGTAAAACTAAAACAAATTATGGATAGCCAGGAATACAAAGAAATACTCGACCTGCCTGCAGAAGAAGGTAATCCAGGTGGCAACACATTGCGAGATTTGTTGTCTACATATGAGCAAGAAATGCAAATTAATAATGCTGTAGTTGCACAAGCAGAAGCAGATGCTGCAAAATCAGGTTACGATACAAGTCATTTTTTTAGTCTTGCTACTGATGACAACGGAGAAGTTGATTTAGTTACTGTAGACACTAACGATTTAGATGCTAGTACAGCAAATGAACTTGCTGATAGAGTAATGCAAACTCCGCAAAGAGAAGGTTATCAAGGTTACTTATTAGGTGACGGAATACCAGGTAACGGAGAAGCATTTGGACACGGTATTACATTTCCAAGCAGTAGTGTAGAAGGAGATTTTTTCTTAAGGACAGATTTTATGCCAAATAGGTTATTTAGAAACGATGGATCTCGTTGGGTTAAACAAGAAGATTCAGTACGTATGACACTTACTAACACAAATACAAAATCTACACAAAAAGGTACATTTGTTAATAACACAAGCACTGATACAATAGGCGGCGAATCTGTAACTGAAAGACAAAGTTTATCTAAAGCACTTAGACCTAAGGCGGATAATTAATGCAACATTTTTATGACGGACAAATACGTAGATATATTACTCAAATCGTAAGACTTATGAGTAATTTTTCATATAAAGACGGTAGTGGCGTCACTACTGAAGTGCCTGTTATGTATGGCGATATTACACGACAAGTTGGTCATATANTAAGAGATAATTCAGAAAATAAAATTCCTAGCGCACCAAGGATGGCTGTGTATATAACTGGTTTAGAAATGGATACAGCTAGGTTAAGTGATGCAAGTTATGTTAATAAATTAAACATTAGAGAACGTGCATATGATAGCGATGGTAATGAATACCTTAACACTGAAGGTAAGAATTATACTGTTGAACGATTAATGCCAACTCCTTACACACTTAGTGTGAATGTAGACTTATGGACTACAAATACCGATCAAAAATTACAATTAATGGAACAAATTCTAATGTTGTTTAATCCAAGTTTAGAGATTCAAACAACTGATAACTATGTTGACTGGACCAGTTTAAGTGTAGTAAATTTAGATACAATTGGATTTAGTTCAAGGAGTATTCCTGTTGGTACTGAGACCGAAATTGATGTTGCTACATTAGGATTTAAAACGCCAATATACATTTCACCTCCTACTAAAGTAAAAAGACTAGGTGTAGTTACAAGTATCGTACAAAGCATTTATGACGAATCACGAGGTACTATTGAACTAGAACAAAGTAAACCTGAATTAACCGCATATGCTGATACTGCCGTGCCAAGTGCTGATATACGCACGACTGTTGGTATTACTCCTACTGGTGAAATAAGCAGAACAAATAGAAATGCTGGTGCAATAAAAGACAATACTACAAATGTTATCCTCAACACTTTTAAAGATTTTGGATTATTAGTTCTAGGCAACAGTGCAAAACTTATAAAACGTGGTGTTGTTGGTGGAGTGCTGTGGGACGCATACGTCAAATCTTTTCCAGAAATATTTGAAGCTGGTATAACAGAAATACGCTTAAAACGTAAAGATTTAACTACAGAAATAGTTGGAACAGTTGCTATAAACACTGCTAATCCAAATGAATTAATAGTCAACTGGGATGCAGATACTTTACCTAGTGATACTGTGTTTACCGGACCAAGCGGGGATAGTAATAAAATACATTATATTATTGATCCTCAAAAAACAAGTCCTGCTACACTAAAAACTGCTGGATATAGATTTTTGTTACTAGACAATAGTATCGGAGATACTATTAATACAGACGGTGCAGATGACTGGAAAAACAATGACGGCACAGACTTTATAGCAAGTGCTAATGATATTGTTGAATGGAGCGGAACTGCCTGGCAAGTAGTTTTCGATGCAAGTACATACACTGGTACTGCATATACTACAAACTTAAATACAGGTGTTCAATACAAATGGGATTCAGGCGAATGGATACTATCATTTGAAGGTGAATATCCAAATGGCACCTGGCGTTTAAAATTCTAGCATAATTATTTGTATGGAAAAGATTATTTGTAGTGGAGCATTGTTCTACACCTTAGATACTCATAGATTTTTGTTCTTACATAGAACTAAAGGTAAGCAAAACAACCTTTGGGGATTAGTTGGCGGAACAAATGAAGGTACTGAAACACCTTGGGAAAGTTTGAAAAGAGAAATATCCGAAGAAATAGGTACTGTCGAAATTAAAAAAACTATACCTTTAGAAACTTTTGTAAGTAACGATGATAAGTTCCAATTCCACACATATTTGTGCTTAGTAGATAACGAATTTATTCCTATACTAAACGATGAGCATGACGGATATGCTTGGGTATCTTTTACAAAATGGCCCAAACCGTTACATCATGGACTGCGTAATACTTTACAAAATAAGACAAACCAACTTAAACTAGAAACAGTTTTTAAATTGATTGAATTACTATGACGCAAGCAATGTTTTTAGAAAATTTTGGTTTTTACAGAGAAAAAATACCGCAAAATTTGTATTATAATTTATGCAACGAATCTTCGAAATGTAATCAAATAGTTAATTCAGGGATAACTGAAAAAGGTGTTGCAAAACATTATAGACTAAAAGACACTGCACAAGAACTTAATCAATATATAATAACTCTTATTAAAAAATATGAAGTTGACTTTCCAGGTTTAGGAGAAATAGGCATATTGACAAAATCTTTGCCATATAGAATTGAAGAGCAATGGATAAACCATCAAAAGGCAGGCGAATTTATTCCTAATCATGTACATCAGGGTATCTACAGTTATAGTATATGGATTAAGATTCCTGAAATAAATGATAACAAGTATCAAGGTAATTTTGAATTCACATATACTAATGTAGTTGGAAATATTGTTCATAAAAGGTTTCAATTAACAAAAGAAAATGAAGGCGAAATAATATTTTTCCCCTCAAAGTTGCCCCACAACGTATATCCGTTTTTAAACAGTAATGAAACAAGGATATCAGTAAGTGGCAATATAATATTGGATGCAGGATAATGGATAAAAAAGATAATGTAAAACAAACTGACTACGGCTATGAAATTACTTGGGTATCAGAAGAAACTTATGGCGGTAAAATTCTAGTGTTTGATAAAATAACCAAAACAGATTTTTGGTTTAACAGTAAAACTGAAAAATGTTGGTTTGTAAATAATGGCGAATTCCTGTTTAAATGGATAGATACTAGTACCGGTCAATTATTTGAAAAACAAGCCTCCGAAGGTACAACATTTATATCTAAGCCACTTATGCCTTGTGCAATTGAGTGTAGAATTGTTGGTAGTATTACTGAAGTCAACAACGGTAGTAACGACGATCACAATATTGTAATTAAAAAGGACAACTATTAATGAATTTACTAGAAAGTCCAAAGGTTAAAAAAGATTTAAATGCTTATAAAAATGCTGTCAATAAAATAGATGATAGCAAAAATAAACAACATTTCCAAGATATTTTAAATGAATACATATCAAGAGTAAAAATTATTAATGATACTCATAGCTCTAAAACGCCTGGATTAATAAAACCTAGTTCAATTCAAGAACATGTAAAAGAGTTAGGTGATTTAAGAACGCAGTTAGATAANTTAGTTAAGAGTGTAAATTAAATATTATCCATATTCTTGACCTTCATAGTTCCAAACATAGCACTATGTGATGTACACTGATACACATAGTTAGTATTATTAGTTATAGCATCATCTACACGCCAGTATAACATTCCACTTGATTTACCCTGTGCGTTAGAATTTGTGCTGACTGTGCCATCTTCCGCAACGTGAACTAGATTAGTTGTCAAAGCAGATAATGTATTGTCTTGCAGTTCAAATGGATGTCCACCTATACCATCTAAGTCAAATGCTATTGTTGTTCCTGTTAATACTGTGATAGTAGGATTATTTCCTGAATAATGGCTATTAATTGTGTATGCTGTTGTACCTACGTTGCCCATTCTAAGTGTTGCAATAGCATGTTCGTATATATCATGTATATCAATACCTGCTGTTTGTACATCGCTAAGTGCATCAAAAGTTGCCGCGCCAGCAACTTGACTGTTGGTAATTGTTAACGAATCTCCAGCCGCATTAGTTGTAATACCAATTCCGGTACCTGCAACTACTGTGAGTGTATCTGTTGTAGTGTCAGCTTCTATATTAGATTGTCCTGCAACAGTTATAACACTGAATGCATTTTGGTTGACATCTCCACCACCGCCTCCAGTTGCTGGATCTGCAGGAACCCAATTTGCGCCGTTCCAGGCAAGGACCTGATCATCAGTAGG
>JGI20155J14468_10000559_pt1 | contig 30323 bp, 30 predicted proteins | sample COG_05_FD_14468 | JGI IMG/M metagenome (IMG submission 14468) | reverse complement strand
AGAATCTGAAGAAAAATAATTTGGTGTCATCAGCGCCTAACGAAAACGATAAAAAGCTATTAGTCGGAAAGATTAATGGCTTTTTTGGTTTACAGGGCTGGGTAAAAGTATTTTCATATACTGACCCTAGGACCAACATTCTCAACTATTCGCCATGGTTAGTAAAAGTTGATGGAAATTTCCAATCCATTGACATTACTAATGGGCGCGAGCAGTCAAAAACAATTGTCGCTCATATTAAGGGAGTAGATACTCGAGAGGACTCACAAAAGTTTATTGGGCAAGATATATTTATTGACAAAAACCAACTCCCTGAATTAGATGAGGGAGAATATTATTGGCATGAACTGATTGGTTTTGATGTCTTTAATAAAGACTCAGAAAAGCTCGGTAAAGTGGATTATTTTGTAGAGACTGGTGCAAATAATGTATTGGTGGTTAAAGGTATAAAAGAATTCTGGATTCCATATATTGAGCCTTTTTTAACTTCAATCGATTTTAAAAATCATAAAATTTTTGTTGATTGGGATAAAGATTTTTAATCTGAACTAAAAAAATCTACGTATTACTGCTCTAGTTAGGTACACTTATTAGTGGATTAAAACTTAACTTCAGAAACATATTTCATGATTTGGATAACAAGATTATTTCCATTTTTGTTATGGATTAAAGACCTTAGTAACCCAAAGACTTTAAAAGCCGATGTTGTGGCAGGTGCAACTGTTGCATTTGTTTTAATTCCTCAGTCCATGGCCTATGCGCAGCTTGCTGGGCTTGGACCTCAGTACGGTCTGTATGCCTCTTTTCTGCCGGTATTAATTGGTGCTATGATGGGCTCATCAAGGCAGCTCTCTACAGGCCCAGTTGCAGTAGTATCCTTGTTAACTGCAGCAGCGCTTGGAGAGATTGTGACTGACCCATCAAGCTATGCGGTCTATGCAGCACTTTTAGCTTTAATCGTTGGCGTGTTTCAGTTTTCACTCGGGATTCTTAGGTTAGGTTTTGTCATTAACTTCTTATCTCATCCAGTAGTAACCGGATTTACAAATGCAGCAGCTATAATCATTGGCGCTTCTCAACTTCCAAAAGTTTTTGGAATAAGGGTTATCAATTCAAATGATTCTGATTGGGAGACTGCATGCCAACCTCTGACCATCATAGAAAGAATTGAAAATGTAGATGTCAATGGACTGCATACAATTTGTAACGCAGATCAAAGTTACCAGACGATTGCTAGACTTTTTGAGGCGGCAATCTACAATACCCATCTGCCAACTCTAGCCATGGCTGTTTCTGGATTATTAGGGATTTTAATTTTTCAACGTTTTTTCCCAAGGCTGCCTGCAATACTCTCAGTTGCAGCGCTTTCAACTGCTGTATCGTTCTTGATTGACTATCAAGGTATGGGGGGAGCTATAGTGAGTTCGATTAATATTGAGGGTTTATTTAGTTTTAAATTACCAAGTTTTGACTTTAACGCTATTGGAACTCTTTTTATCTATGCGATTACAATATCTTTAATAGGATTTATGGAGGCCATTTCGGTAGCCAAATCAATGGCTGCAACCACTAAGCAGCGTTTAGATGTGAACCAAGAGCTAATTGGTCAAGGTTTATCTAATGTGACCTCAAGTTTTTTTCAGGGTTATGCTGTGTCGGGGTCTTTTTCTAGGTCGGCTGTTAACTTGACTGCGGGTGCCGTGACCGGGTTCTCATCTGTCGTTACAGCGATCATTGTTGGTCTAACAATTATCTGGTTGACACCACTGCTTTATCATCTCCCGCAAGCAACTCTGGCAGCCATTATTCTGATGGCAGTCGTTAACCTCGTTCATTTTTCACCCTTGAGACATGCGTGGAAGGTTGAAAAGCATGACGGCCTGGTCGGTTTAATGACTTTTATAATGACACTTACTTTTGCGCCTCACCTAGAGAATGGAATCGCCTTTGGTGTGATTATGTCATTAGGCTTATTTTTGTATCGAACTATGGAGCCAAATTTTGCTGAACTATCAGTCGAGCATGGATCAATTATAGCTTCAAGATTTGCAGACGAATCGGTCGAAGTGAGTCCTTCAGTTAAGGTTGCTAAATGGAGTGGCTCGCTCTACTTTGCAAATGCTGCTTATTTTGAAACCAAGTTGCTCGATTTAATCGCACGGAACAATGACCAATTGAAATATGTGATTGTAGATGTGGCTTCCATCGTTCAGGTTGATGCAAGCGGAGAGCAAGTGCTCTCTAGTCTGGTTGAAACCTGTTCAAACTCAGGTGTAGAAATTCTTTTTGCTAGAACAGAAAGGTTAGAGGCAGAATTATTTAGATCAGGTTTTAAGAAGCGCTATGGAGAGAATCGATTCTTTGATTTGAGGGCAGATGCCTTAAAGTTTGTTTGGCAAGAGTTAGAAATTCTTGAGAGTGCTAGTGACGAAGAGCAAGATCTGAATATAGATGATGGCGTCATCATTTAATTAGATTTCTTCGTAGAAAGCTTTCATAAAATATAAGCCTTGGGGCTCCGCAGTTGGCCCCGCTTTTTTTCGATCCTTGCCTTCTAAAACCTGTGACATCCACTCAACACGCTTTTCTCCCCTTCCTATCTTTAATAGGGTTCCTACAATGTTTCGTACCATATGATGAAGGAATGCGTTGGCTTTGATATTCAGTATCAACTCATCTTCAATTGTATCGATTTGAATGTGATCAATAGTCTTTATGGGCGACTTTGCTTGACACAAACTCCCTCTAAAGCAAGAAAAATCATGTTCACCCAGTAGCAAAGCTGCGGCACTCCTCATGTCGTCAACATTTAGCGCTCTAGGCTCCCATAGATAGTAATCAGCTTTGAGTGAAGACCTCACAGGGTGATGATGTATTTTATATTGGTATGATCTTGCAAAGGCTCTAAACCTGGCATGAAAGTCATCGCTGACAATCTTAACCCATTTAAAGTTGACATCACTAGGAAGGTTAACATTGCCACCAAAAAGCCACGCCCTGTCAGTTCTAATTGTATCAGTTTCAAAATGTATAATCTGTTCGACAGCGTGAACTCCTGCATCAGTCCTTCCACTACAAAATACGCGTACTGGATGATTGGCTACCTCTGACAGGGCTGATTCGACTTCGCTCTGAACTGTTCGAAGACCAGATTTTTGAATTTGCCAGCCATGAAAATTCTTGCCAAAATATTCAACGCCTAACGCAATTTTCATAATCAACCATTGATTTTATTTATTGTAAAATTGATTTTATATTTTAACAAACTATTCTGACTTGCTTTGCGAGTCTGTCTAAGGAAACAAGCCTTATGAGCGGAAGTCAAAAACCAACTGGCATAAAAAAACTTTGGGCTGCCTCTGTGTATTCTGCAAAAGGGCTAAAGGCNTGTTATCAATCGGAGTATGCATTCAGACTTGAGGTTTGGCTGGCAATAGTTTTACTACCTCTGGGCTATTGGCTGGGTGAAAATTCTATTGAAAAGGTACTTTTAATTTTCCCAATTTTCCTGGTTTTGATTGCAGAGTTGGTTAATTCTGCTATTGAGGCTGTGGTTGATAGAGTCGGGATGGANCATCATGAGCTTTCAGGCTTTGCTAAAGATACGGCCTCAGCAGCAGTTTTAATTTCCTTAATCATTTTCTTAGTCACGTGGATCATTATTCTTCTCTGAAGAAGCAGCTTGCATATGATTTAGATTGTCATTTTTTTGATTCAATCGATAGCACCAATTCCTTTCTTGCTAATTCCCCATACCAAGCTAAATCTCAGTTATGTATTGCCAGAGAGCAAACTGAGGGGCAGGGTCAGCATGGAAGAAGTTGGATGTCCCAAAAAGATGGAAGTATCATTTTCTCGATTCGTAAAAGTTTTCATGAGAGTATAAATATCAATGGACTGAGTTTGGTTGTCGGATTAGCAATAATTAAATCTATAGAAGCAGAATGCAAGTTAGTTGGCCTGAAGATTAAATGGCCAAATGATATATATTTTGATAATAAAAAGTTAGCTGGTATTTTGATGGAAAATAGCATTAATCATGATAGGCAGTATGTTTTGATAGGAGTTGGTGTGAACTTTAAACTATTAGATTCTGCTGAAATAGATGTGCCATGGACAGATCTTTCTAAGGTTGTAAAAAAGCTGCCTAATTTACAGCAAATAACTGCATCATTAATAAACAACATATTAAAAATGTCAGAGGATTTTGAAACGAATGGTCTTTCCTATCTCAGAAATCACTGGGAGTCCTACGATATGCTGAAAGGGGTAAAAATTAAATCGAAGGAATCTAATAAAGAGTTTCAAGGTACGGTTGATGGAATTAATCATCAAGGTGGCCTAAGGGTTTTAACAGAAGATGGTGTCAGAGAGCTCTATAGCTCAATGCATATTGAGTACATTTAGGGTAAGATAGTTTCCCAATATAAAGACGTATAAATTGAATGATTGGTCATCAGCTTGAAGTAAAAAATCTATATAAAAAATATGCTAGACGTGAGGTAGTCAACGATGTTTCGTTTTCTGTTAAGGGTGGAGAGATTGTTGGCCTGTTGGGTCCTAATGGCGCCGGCAAGACCACCTGTTTCTATATCACTTGTGGTCTTGTTAGATCCAGTCGAGGTGAGGTCAAATTAGATGATAAAAGCATTGGTAACATGCCGATGCATAAACGGGCTAATCTTGGGCTCGGATACCTTCCACAAGAACCATCAATTTTTCGAAAACTAAGTGTAGAAGATAATATCATGGCTGTTCTGGAAATGAACAAATCAATTTCTTCAAAAGAGAGACCTAACAGATTAGAAGAGCTGTTAGCAGAATTCAAGGTTGAACATGTCCGTCACATCAAAGGCATTACGCTTTCTGGTGGTGAGAGAAGACGAGTCGAAATAGCAAGAGCTTTGGCGATGGATCCGAAGTTTATTCTTCTTGATGAACCATTTGCAGGAATCGATCCAATTTCAGTTGGTGATATTCAGGAAATTATTTATCAATTAAGAGATAAGGGAATTGGCATACTAATTACGGATCATAACTACAGAGAGATGCTTGATACGTGTAATCATTCTTATGTTTTAAGTGCTGGAAAGATTATTGCTCAAGGTGGGAAGGCGGAAATTTTGGCTAACGAAGAAGTGAAAAAAGTTTACTTGGGTGAGACGGTAGGTGGCTAGAAAAAATCTGATAACTCTAGGGATTGAATCTTCTTGTGATGAAACTGGGATTGGAATCTACACCAGTAAGGATGGTCTTATATCTCACAAACTGTTTTCTCAAGTTAAGCTGCATGAGGAGTACGGTGGTGTAGTACCAGAGCTTGCCTCAAGAGACCATATTCAAAAAACAATACCGCTTATTAAAGATGCGCTCAATGATAGTGGCGTTCAATTACATGAGTTAACAGGAATTGCATATACTGCTGGACCTGGGCTTTCAGGTGCGCTTCTGGTTGGAAGCTCAATAGCTCAAAGTTTAGCTTGGGGTCTTGATATTCCCGCTCTGGGTGTGCATCACATGGAGGGCCACTTATTGGCACCACTTCTGGAGACAAACAAACCAAGCTTCCCATTTGTTGCTCTTTTAGTTTCTGGTGGGCATACTTTGCTTGTTGAAGTCCTAAGAATAGGGGGGTACAAGATTCTTGGAGAGTCTCTTGATGATGCGGTTGGTGAGGGGTTCGACAAAACAGCTAAAATCCTTGGTTTAGGATACCCTGGAGGCCCTGCCTTGGCAAATTTGGCAAAAAAGGGAGACAAAAATCGATTCACTTTCCCTAAGCCAATGACCGATAGACCTGGTCTTGATTTTAGTTTTAGTGGTTTAAAAACTTACGCAAGAAATACATTTATTGATTTTCCAAATGAAAAAGCTAATATTGCAAAAGCTTTTGAAGTTGCAGCTACGGAAACATTGACAATTAAGTGTAAGCGTGCAATCAAACAGACAGGATTTAAAACCCTAGTGGTCTCTGGTGGCGTGAGTGCAAACATATCGCTGCGAGAGTCTTTAGACCAGATGGGTGTGGAAAATAAAGTTAAAGTTTTTTATCCTGCCCTTAATTTTTGTACCGATAACGGCGCTATGATTGCACTTGCAGGCCACTATCGATTTCTTGCTGGGCAGTCTAACGACAACTATGAAATCTCTATTAAGCCCAGATGGAGTCTTGAAGAACTTCTTCCTGTCTAGATGTTCACAAAATCCTAACTCACTTTCGTATAAGAGGCATAGAGTATAATAATTTGGAACGTTTAAGTAATTAACAAATTAAGATTTTATGATCATTATTCCAGCAATTGATTTAAAAGACGGGCAATGTGTGAGACTCCGAAAAGGTTTGATGGAGGATACGACTGTCTTTTCAAATAATCCAACAGAAATGGCTGCCAAGTGGGTTGATGAGGGTGCAAGAAGACTTCATTTGGTGGACCTTAATGGCGCATTTGAGGGTAGACCTATCAATGCAGATTGCGTTCATGACATCACTAAAACCTTCCCTAATCTACCTGTTCAGATTGGTGGCGGTATTCGTGATCTTAAAACGGCAAATGCTTATATTGAAGCAGGAATCAGTTACTTGATTATTGGAACAATGGCTGTTGAAAATCCAGAATTTGTAGAGCAGCTCTGTTTAGAGTTTCCAGATAAAATTATTGTAGGGCTTGACGCTAATAAAGGTTTTGTTGCGACTGATGGTTGGGCAAAACAAACTGATATCAGTGTTTCCGAATTAGCTAAAAAGTATGAACAGTATGGAGTCAGTTCAATTATTTATACGGACATCGCTAGAGACGGAATGATGCAGGGTGTAAATGTAGAGGCTACTGCAGATTTGGCGGATAAAACTTCGATACCAATTATTGCGTCTGGAGGCATAACCAATCTGGATGATATCACTGCACTTCTCAAAAGCGCCCACTATGGAATTATTGGAGCCATTACTGGCCGTGCAATTTATGAGGGGCAACTTAACTTTAAAGATGCCCAATCGATGAGTGATTATTATGATAGTTGAAGTCGCATATGCACTAGCTGATAAACAAAGTCTCATCAGTCTTGAAGTAGAAGAGGGATCAACTCTGAAAGAGGCTATTGAGGCTTCAGGCATTCTTGACGAGTACAGGGATATTGACTTGTCAACGAATCGTGTAGGAATTTTTTCTAAATTTGCAACACTTGATACGGTTCTTCGTGAAAAAGATAGGGTTGAGATTTATCGATCTCTTATTGCTGATCCTAAAAAAGTTCGTAAAGAGAGAGCCGCTCAGGGTAAAGCAATCCAAAGCAATAAAAACGCCTAATTCCAGGTAAAATAAAGAACTAATAATACATATAATATCTAAATGAGCGAAGACAAACCTCCGAGTAGACCATTTTTTTCCAAGTTATTTGACAAGTTTTTTCCTAAAACTTTAAAGCCCAGAGCGCAGCTAATGCAGGCCCTTGAAGAGGCTGAGGAAAATCTTGTTATTGATCCCCATAGTCGATCAGTTATTGAGGGCGCTTTGCAAGTCGAAAGCTTAAAGGTGCGAGACGTTATGGTTCCTCGTTCAAAGATGATTATGATTAATTCGGAAGCGACTACCAAAAGCCTACTTGAGATTATGGTCGCCTCATCTCACTCCCGCTTCCCAATTCATAATGAAGAGCAAGACTCGATCCTAGGGATAGTTTTAGCTAAGGATTTACTCGCACACATGGCCCATCACCAGGAAGATGAGTTTAACTATAGAGAGTATCTCAGGGATGCATTGTCAGTTCCTGAAAGCAAACCTTTGGGCTCTCTCCTGAGAGAATTTCAGCAAAACAAATCACATATGGCAATTGTTCTTGATGAGTATGGCGAGATTGCAGGTCTGGTAACAATTGAGGATGTTATTGAACAAATTGTTGGTGAGATAGAGGATGAGCATGACAAGGAAGAAGACAACATCATCGACTATGGAGATGGTCGCTACCTGCTTCAAGCCAACACAACACTATCTGAATTCAATGAATTTTTTGATGCGAACATTATGAGTGATGACTATGATACCGTTGCTGGATTGGTGATTTCAGGCTTCAGCTATCTACCAGAACAGCTCAGCGAGATTAATCTCCATGGGTTTCAATTCAAGGTCTTAAAAACGGACAACCGTAGACTTATTCTTCTAGAGGTGCAACATGAAACTTTAGAGAATCAAACTAAGCTCAAATAAATCTGCAATTGAAGCTTCAATTTATTAATCAATTAGTATAATTCTTGCGTATGAATTCTTTAGAAAAAACAACACAATTGGTCATTGACTTAATTAAAAAAAATAAAGCTACTGACTTTGAATTTTCAGTCGGAAAGAGTACAGGCGTGTCAACTGCTGTCAGGTTATCAAAAGTTGAAACACTCCAATATCATCTCGATAATAGTTTCGATGTTAGTGTCTATTTTGGCAAGAATAAAGGTCAAGCTTCAAGTGTAGATCTTAGCCAAGAGAGCCTAAAAAAAGCTATAGATTCTGCCTGCATGATAGCCAAGTATACTCAAGAGGATCCGTTCAATGGTCTTGCACCAAAAGATAGGATGGCATGGAATGTCCCTGATTTAGATCTTTATCATCCTTGGAGTTTGGATGCCAAACAGAGTATTGATATTGCAAAAGAGTGTGAACAAAGCGCTCTCGATCAGGCTGAAATAGACAACTCTGATGGCGCTGAGTTGTCCAGTTATGAAGGTGAGACGTATTATGCTAACTCCAATGGACTGGTTACTAGCATTAAAAATACTAGGCATTCGCTGCATTGCTCCTTGATTGCAAAAAGAGATTCAGAAATGCAGACCGCGTATGAATATTCTATTGCACTTGATTCGAGTGATTTAATGAGTCCATCAAAAGTGGGTAAAAAAGCTGCAAGTTTTGCGCAAAAAAAATTGGGCTCCCAACACTTAAAATCGCAAAAATGTCCTGTAATATTTATTCCAAGACAAGCCTCAGGTTTGTTTTCTCAGTTATTGGGTGCACTCAGTGGTTCAAGACAATTCAAAAAAACATCCTTCTTGTTAGATTCACTTGATACATCAGTGATTACTGATTCAATCAGTATTTATGAAGACCCACTTCAGTCAAAAACTCTTGGCTCTAGAGCTTTTGATCTTGATGGTGTTTTAAAAAATAAACAGTTTTTTGTTGAAGATGGGAGAGTTGTTAGTTATCTAATGGGTCAGTACTCAGCGAATCAGCTTGGATTAAAGACTACTGCAAATGCGGGCGGGGTAAGTAATTGCTACGTAAAATCAAATTTTGAAGGTGGACTTGACGAATTAACTAGAGATATGAAAAAAGGTCTCATAGTGACAGACCTAATGGGCCATGGAGTTAATGCAACAACTGGAGATTATTCTCGTGGAGCAAGTGGCTTCTGGGTAGAAAATGGTGCCATTCAATTTCCAGTTTCTGGTATCACAATTGCTGGCAATCTAAAGAACATGCTAAAAAATATAGTATTTGTAGGCAATGACTTTGATTTTAGAAGCAATGTTAAAGTTGGCTCAACCCTAATCAGTGAAATGACAATTGCTGGGGAAGGCTAATCGATAAGTATGATGTCGTCATTATAGGTGGAGGCATGATTGGCCTTTCGATGGCCATTGAACTCTCCAATAAGACAAGTTTCAGTATCGCAGTTGTTGATCCAAATGATTGCAACCCTTCAATTAGCAAAAATTTTCATACCAGAGTGAGTGCTATTACGCCAGCTTCAAAGAACTTTTTGTGCTCAATTGATGTATGGAATGGAATTGAGAGAAAGAATCGTTTTGTTGCAACCAAAGTGTGGGATCAAAATTCACATGGTCACCTAAACTTTGATTCAAAAGATGAGGGAATTGATTATTTAGGATATATCATTGAAAATGATTTGATTCAATCCTCACTTTATAAGGCTGTTGAGTCATCTCAGGTTACTATGATTCATTCCAGTTTAGAGGCGCTTAATCAGTCTGATTTGGGTTATGATGCAAGACTAGATAATGACCAAACTTTAACTTGTAGACTCCTAATTGGTGCAGATGGCCCTCAATCGAAAGTTAGAAGTTTGGCTAATATTCAGGTTAAAGAGCATGACTATCATCAGAAAGCGATCATCGCAAATGTTTCCAGTGAAAAGCCTTTACAGCATAGCACATGGCAAAGATTCCTGTCTGACAGTATTCTTGCATTCTTACCCTTGACTGAAAATCAGGCATCCATTGTATGGTCATGCAAAAATGAATTAGCCAATAAGCTGGAAAATTCAGATGATCAACAATTTAACAAGCTTTTATCAGATGCCTCAGAGTATCAGTTTGGATCTCTTGAAGTGGTCAGCGCGAAACAGTCTTTTCCTCTCATTTCAAGAAGTGCACAAGACTATGTCCTTCGAGGCCTTGCACTCATTGGTGATGCAGCCCATAACATTCATCCTTTGGCTGGCCAAGGAGTAAACTTGGGTTTTTCTGACGTCATAGAACTCAGCAATCAGCTGCAGAATCAAGATCAGGTTGAATTAGGTGACTTTCTTAATCTTAGAAAGTATGCACGAGCAAGGAGACTGGATAACGAATTGATGTCCAAAACGATGACAGGGTTGGACTGGATTTATAAAGAAAATAATGAGCCAATAAGATGGCTAAGAGGTTATGGGATGAATTTAATAGACAAGAATCCAGCGCTCAAATCTTTTTTTCAAAGACAAGCTCTCGGGAACAGAAAGAAAAGATAGCTATTCAATAAAGCGGGTTGGAGTGACTATTCCGTCAACAGGAACATCCCAAGGCTTTGATTGAAGTTTATCTACCTCTTGTGCATCAAACGCTAGTCCAAATAGTTTAGGGACCCTGAACCTCTTCAATTTTGTATGGAAACTCAGCGTTTTGTCATAAAAACCTCCACCCATACCAAGTCGATTCTTATTTTTATCAAATCCAACAAGAGGCATAAGGATAATATCCATTTTGTGGGCCCCTATAAGGGGTGTAAAGATCGGCTCCTCAATACCAAACCTGTTCTTCCTAAAAAATTTACCCATCTTTGCAAACTTTAACTTTTCACCGACAAGAATCGGTAAGTAAACAAAATAGCCTTGATGAACTAAAAAATTTATGACTGCCGAAGTTTCAATCTCACCATCATTTGGAATAAATATTGCAACATGCTTAGCATTCCTAAAAATTGCATTTTTCTTGCACTGATAAAGAAGATGTTTGCCATCCCTTTTTCTTGATGGTTGATCAATCGACCGTCTAATTTCCCTAAGTTGTTTTCGAAGCTCTTTCATGGACCATTGTTTTGAAATTTTACTAATTTTAGCAGTAGAAAAAATGAAAGAATGAGTAAATATAAAGGAGATGAAGGGTCCGTTGTGCCGTGTTGACATGGTCCTGAACCATTCTGGTTCAAGGCGGAAGTTCGATGTTTACCGTAGGTTTCCCACTACTTGGTGGGCTTACACAATAGCAACCAATCTCATCTCCTTTTCTATACTTAATCGGCTCAGGGAAATAAATCAAGCACGAACACAACAGATAAAACAATTATCTCCTTTTGAAGATTTATTTGCAATGCAATTTCTTCTTTTATTTGAAATTAAACAACCTGCCTTTGAGCTAAGATGTATTGAAATAGAGCTTTATTGAAAACTTATTACTATAAAATCCAATTTTCAATTTTTAATCAGGGGATTTAAGTGACTGTATTAGCTGCAATTTTTTTGCTAATAATTATTATGGACCCAATAGGAAATGTCCCTGTATTTTTAAGTATTCTAAAAAATATTCCCTTAGAGAGAAGAAAAAAAATAATTATCAGGGAATTAATAATTGCCTTCGCGATTTTATTGTTTTTTATGTTTGTTGGAAGGTTTTTACTCCAGCTTCTTCAAATAGAGCAATCTTCACTTGGAATTGCAGGAGGAATCATACTATTCATTATTGCAATTAGGATGATTTTTCCTGGGACAAAACCGATGTTCACTCACAATGAAGAATCTGAACCTCTTGTTGTGCCACTTGCTATCCCAATGCTAGCTGGACCATCTGCAATTGCCGCAGTCATTCTATTTATGGCTCAAGAACCAAGCAGGTGGATTGAGTGGATCTTTGTAGTGTTTGTTGCTAGCTTAATTTCTGGAATTATTTTACTTTCATCTGAAGCTTTAGGAAGTAAGCTTGGTAATAGGGCTTTGACAGCAATTGAAAGATTAATGGGTATCTTCTTAATAATGGTTTCAGTTGATTTTATTCTTGATGGGATAAAGCAAACATTCAATATTTAATTTTTGAATTTTCTATAAATAACACTCTCCCGTTACCAATTCAAATTTGCTATGTATCCCTGAAAAGACTATAATGGCGCATTTTTTTAATTAATAATTGGTGAAGAATTTGGCACCTATAGTGATGAAATTCGGGGGCACGAGTCTCAGGGATGAGGATTGCCGTGCGCATGCTTTACAGCATATCAAACGCTACCACGAGTCTGGAGAAAGGATTGTGGTTGTTGTTTCCGCTATGGGAAGAAAGGGTGAGCCATATGCTACGGACACTTTAGTAGCACTTCTTAGAGATGTTGGGCATAACATTAATCCAAGAGAGTTAGATCTGGTCATGAGTGTTGGGGAGACTTTAAGCTCTGCCTATTTTTCTCACTTACTAAGTCACAATGGGATGCCGGCTGAGTCTTTCAATGGAAGACAATCGGGAATCCTAACAGATGATAATGCCGGAAATGCAGAAATTTTAGAGATTAACCCGTCACGTATTGTTGAGGCGCTTGATAACGGTTTTATTGCTGTGGTTGCAGGTTTTCAAGGAGTTAATGATAAAGGTGATATTCGCACTCTTGGTCGGGGTGGTAGTGATACTTCGGCAGTTGCTCTTGCATCTGCTATGGGTGCAGAAAAAGTTGAAATTTTCTCAGATGTAGACGGTATCGCAAATTGCGATCCGAGACAGGTAGAGGACTCAAGTTATCTTAAATCTATTAGTGTTAATCAAATGCTTGCAATGGCTGATGAAGGCTCTAGAGTTATTCACCCAAGGGCCATCAAGGCATCTTTAAAAACAAAAACTCCCATTATCGCAAAGAATAATTTTAATGAGACTGAGGGTACTCTAATTCACCATGATGACTCCAATAAAGAGGAAGTTGTTGCTATTGCGCACCGTGAGAGTATGGTGTTGATTGAGTTTGCTCTCGAGCATAAAGCTGCAAGCCATGTTAATGGCGTTGTCAATATTGATTCAAAAAGACTCCTTCTCAATGATGATGTTTATTTAAGTGATAAGTTGGCCCAGCTTGAAGAGAAGCTAGGATTTTATAAATTAAGTAGACACTGGGCTACTATTTCTGTTGTCTTCAATAGAAAAGTTTCAAAAAAACCTGCTGAACTAGATTATGCTGAATTGTTAGATTCCCCAGATACTATTATCAGATATCTCCTGAAGGAACCAAAAGTTAGAGAAACATTAAAATTTTTACACGGAAGATATACTGCCTAGCCTAACTTAAGGTTTGTAGCCAGAATTGTTTACATAACTTAAAAGTATTTCATCAGTAAACTCTGCTTCAAGCTCCGCCGCTTTTTCTTCAACTGGACCTTTTAGGTCGCCATCTTCAATTTCAGTAACTTCGTTGTGCCAGTCAGTCAGGTATGCGTCTGCGTCTGTTGAATCTCCAACCGTTGCCGCTGAGTCTACGGCCTCCATAAAGCGATTATCAAGCTGGACTTTTTCAACCTCCCTTCTGCTTTTTTTGATCATTACCTGTGTTGGTATATCGCGCCATTTTATTACTGTCAGCTTCATTTTATTCTCCAAGAAAATACTTAATTATTATCCAAATAAATTTCGAAAAATTCTACCATTAAGTTATTAATCAAATTGCTATAATTTAGGTATATAATTCACGTTTTTTTTAAGTTTGACTTTGTACTGGAGAAGTGATGAAAGATAAGGCGCAAGTAGTTGTTATTGGAGGAGGAGTTGTTGGTGCTGGAACGCTCTATCATCTAGCTAAAAAAGGTTGGACTGACGTTGTATTGGTTGAACGTAAAGACCTAACATCAGGCTCTACTTGGCATGCTGCAGGGCTTCTGCCATTATTCAATATGAGCTATTCAGTAGGAAAATTGCACCAGTACTCTGTTGATTTTTATCACGATCTTGAAAAAGAGACTGGAATGAATGTCGGCTTTAGTGTGGTTTCGAATATCCGTCTTGCTAATTGTCAAGACAGAATGGATGAATACAAGTATTACTCTGGAGTTGGGAGTACGGTAGGTGTTAATGTCAAATTTTTAACACCAGATGAAGTTAAAGAGATTTGGCCACTATGCAATACTGACGGTTTAGTTGGTGCAATCCAGCATCCTGATGATGGTTATATTCAGCCAGCAGATTTGACTCAAGCTCTATGCAAAGGTGCCAGAAATAGAGGTGCTGAGATATACGAACACACGCTTGTTGAAGATATCCAGCAGCAAAAAGACCAGAGCTGGGTTGTATCAACAGATAAAGGTGATATTTCATGTCAACATGTCGTATCTTGTACGGGAAGTTTTGCGAGAAAAACGGGAGAGATGGTTGGGCTTGATATCCCAGTTATTCCAGTTGAACATCAATTTCTAGTAACAGAACAGCATCCAGAAATTATGGAGAGAAAAAAGCAGGGGTTGCCAGAAATGGCAGTTCTTCGTGAATCTGATTCCGCATACTATCTAAGAGAAGAGGCTGGAGGTATGATTCTTGGTATATATGAAAAAGGTGCACCAGCTTGTTACGTTGATGGTCCAAGTAAAGACTGTCAGTATGAACTTTTCAACGGTGAACTAGACCGAATTATGCCGCACATTGATCGCTGCATTAGTCGTGTTCCTGCATTTGGTGAAGTCGGCATTAAAGATATTTATAATGGTGCAATTGCATATACGCCTGATGGCAATCCAATTGTAGGGCCTGCACCTGGTTTAAAAAATTTCTGGCTTAACGAAGGTCATAGTTTTGGAATTACAGCAGCTGGTGGAGCTGGTTGGCAGTTAGCAGAATGGATCGTGGATGGAGAGCCAACGGTCGACATGATGGGTGTTGATCCTCGCCGTTTTGGTCCCTATGCAACCAGAGGTTACTTGAGAGAAAAAAATGAAGAAGCCTATGCAAATGTATTCACAACGCACTACCCTGACGAAGAGAGAAGCGCTGCAAGACCTCTCAAGACAGCGCCGTGCTATGATCGAATGAAGGCCTTGGGGGCTGTGTTTGGATCGGTCTATGGCTGGGAGCGTCCAAATTGGTTCATGCCTAGCCTTGATTATTCGCTTAGTGCTGAGGAGTTGAATCAGGAAGACCCTGAAAAGGTATTTTTAAATAAGAATCATTCTAAAGCGTTAGAGGATGGTCGTATTGTAGAAAAAAACTCATTCAGACGCTCAAACTATTTTGAACATGTCGGTAATGAGTGTAAGCATGTTAATGAAAAAGTTGGACTACTTGATATGTCAGCTTTTGCAAAATGTGTTGTCAAAGGTCCTGGTGCAGAAGAATGGTTAGAATCTATCTTTGCAAATAAGATGCCCCAGGCTATCGGCAGAATTAGTCTGGTCCATATGCTATCTTTGAATGGTGGTGTAAGGGCTGAATTTACTGTTTACAAGACTGGTCCTCAAAGTTATTACCTGGTCTCAGCGGGCGCGTTTGAAACTCATGATCATGATTATTTATTCAAGCTTGTTCCAAAAGACGGAAGTGTCAGCGTTCAACGTATGACAACCCAAACTGGCGTTTTGGTTCTGGCTGGCCCAAGGTCTCGTGATGTACTTCAAAAGCTTACTGATACAGACCTATCTAACGAAAACTTTAAATGGCTGACCGGTAAAAAAATAAATGTTGGCTATGCAACAGCTGAGGCGCTTCGAGTCAACTTTGTTGGAGAGCTAGGCTGGGAGCTTCATCACCCAATCGAAATGCAGAACTATATATTTGATCAGTTGATGGAGGCTGGGGCAGAGTTTGATATTAAGCCATTTGGAATTCGAGCNATGGATAGTATGCGCCTCGAGAAGTCATATCGATTGATTCCAAGAGAAATGTCCATTGAGTACTCTGCTTATGAGTCTGGACTTGATCGGTTTGTTAGACTTGACAAAGAAAATGATTTTATTGGTAAAGAGGCCCTTAAAGAATGGCAAGATAGAGGTGCTGTTAATGGTTTTGTGACTCTAGAAGTATTAGGAGTTACTGATGCAGATGCCCGTGGCTCGGAGGCCATTTATAAGGATGGTAAGATAGTTGGTAGAGGCACTTCAGGTGGCTATGGTTGGCGTTGTGGTAAGTCTCTTGCGCTTGGTATTGTCAGGAAAGATTTAACGGAGATTGGTACTGAGCTAGAAATTGAAATATTGGGAGAAAGATATCAATCAATTGTCATTGATGAGTCACCTTTTGATCCAATGAACGAATGCTTGAGGGCATAATCTAGAAATGTCACACATCACAAAAAATTCTCAGCTTCATGACCAAATGGTGACTTGGCGTCACCATATTCATAAACATCCAGAGTTAAGCTTTAAAGAGGAGATGACGAGTGACTATATAGCCTCAGTACTGGAGTCACATAACATTGAAATGCATCGAGGACTCGCTGTTACTGGAATAGTTGCAACTATTCATGGTACAAAAAAAGGAAAAGCAATAGGGCTTCGTGCGGACATGGATGCACTCCCCATTCAAGAGAAAAATGAGTTTAATCATAAATCAGTTCACGACGGAAAAATGCATGCTTGTGGTCACGATGGTCATTCAACCATGCTGTTAGGGGCTGCTGTATATTTAAAAGAGCACAATAATTTTGCTGGAACTGTTCATTGTATTTTTCAGCCGGCTGAAGAGGGCGGCGGCGGTGGACGTGTGATGGTCGAGGAAGGTATCTTTGAAAAATTTCCGTGTGATGCAGTTTATGGGATGCACAATTGGCCTGGTCTCGCTGAAGGTCAGTTTGCTGTCCATGATACGGCAGTAATGGCTGCAAACGAGACTCTGAAAATTACGATTAAAGGGAAGGGTGGTCATGCCGCAATGCCTGATCAGTGTATAGATCCAATTATGATAGGTTCTCAGGTTGTTACTGCGCTTCAGAGTGTTGTTTCGAGAACTGTCGCTCCTTTAGACGCGGCAGTAATTAGCATCACAATGGTTGATGCTGGTTTCGTATCGAACGTCATTCCAAATGAAATGAACTTAACTGGATCTCTTAGATACTTTAAAACCGAAGTGGGTGATGAAGTAAAGAATAAAATTGAGAGTATCGCTAAGGGTATAAGTGAGTCAATGGGAGCAACGGCAACATTTAGCTCGACACCAAACTATCCAGCAACAGTCAATACACCAAAGCATGCCCAGTTATGCGCTCAAGCTGCTGAAAAAGTCGTGGGAAAAAAGAACGTGTTAAGAAATGAAAAGCCAAGTATGGGATCCGAAGATTTTTCTTTCTTACTTAACGCTTCTGAAGGAGCTTATATTTGGATTGGTAATGGATTAGTTCCAGAAGATAGTCCTGAAGGGGGTTGTATGCTTCATAATACTCAGTACGACTTCAACGATGAAATTCTACCTGTTGGAAGCAGTTATTGGGTGGAGCTGGTTCGATACCTTCTCAAGTAGAGCTTTAAAAGGTTTGATTTATGTTTTCTAAGGCAATTGTTAGAACACCTGGAAAAAGTTTAATTAATGGTTTAACAGACTCAAGTCATCTTGGCGTACCAGACTATTCACAGGCCATCATTCAGCACCAAGCTTATATAGAGGCTCTAAAATTCTGTGGTCTTGAGGTTACTGTTCTAGAACCCTGTGAGGACTATCCAGATTCTACGTTTGTTGAGGATGTTGCTTTAATCACTCCGAGCTGTGCCATTATGACTCGTCCTGGAGCTGAATCAAGAAGGGGGGAGGTTGAACACATTTCATCTTTATTGGTTAGCCAGTTTAAATATCTTGAGACTATTGATGCACCAGGGACTATAGAGGCTGGTGATATTATGATGGTGGGAAGCCACTTCTATATTGGCCTATCTGATAGAACTAATATTCAGGGCGCAAACCAATTAATAGCGCTTTTAGAAAAATACGGTTACACAGGCTCTACCGTTGAGCTTAAGGATGTTCTTCATCTTAAGACTGGATTGTCTTATCTCGAGAACAACATATTGGCTATTTGCGGCGAATTCAAAAGCGACCCTATCTTTGCTGAATTTGAGCAAATCGAAATCCCAGAATCAGAGAGCTATGCTGCAAACTGCATATGGGTAAATGATAATGTCATTATGCCTGCTGGCTACACGGCGACAAAAGAGTTATTAAGCACTACTGGATACAAAGTTATAGAGGTAGACGTTTCTGAATTCAGGAAGCTTGATGGCGGATTAAGTTGTCTTTCTCTTAGATACTAAGATACTTTTCTTTTAAAATTAACATAAGTTTTTATCTAGGTAAGGCTTGATGCTAAATATACCTCTAACAAATTTAGCTTTAGCATTTATTCCAGTTTTAGTTGTATTAATCATTATTTGGCGATGGAATATTGGCATTAAGTCTTCCCTTTATGCCATTTTTAGAATGATTATCCAGCTTTTATTAATTGGATATGTCTTGACTTACATTTTTGAAACGAATAGCAACTACATTGTCATTTCAGTGCTTAGCATCATGCTGGTATCAGCTAGTTGGATATCTTTAAGAACCTCCTCGCTCCCTAGAAGAATACTATTACTCAACGCAATAAATGCAATATTGATTGGCGGGGTTTCAGTTTTAATCATCATGACACAAGGAGTTTTGATGATTGATCCATGGTATGAGCCGAGCTTCATGATACCTCTTGCAGGAATGATTTTTGCAAACTGTATGAATGGGATCAGCCTTGCAGCTGAGAGATTGGAGAGTGAATTAAATCAAGGTAAATCATTCAGTGAGGCTAAGGTCATAGCACTAAAGACTTCATTGATACCAATCACAAATATGCTTCTGGCTGTTGGGCTTGTTTCTTTACCCGGAATGATGACTGGACAAATATTGTCAGGTGTTTCTCCTATGATAGCTGTGAGATATCAGATTATGGTTATGTGTATGTTCTTTAGCTCGACTGGAATTTCAGTCGCTGTCTTCCTTCAGTCAGTCAGAGGGCAATTTAAAAATAAAGAGATTGCTTAATCGAACTCCTTTTTAATCTCTTCAAAAGTTGCTGTAATGGCGTAAACATTTGTGTATCCCATTTCCTTTAATGTCAGCGCTGCAAGAGAAGCACGACCCCCTCCAGCACAATGAGTCAGAATTAATGTTTCTGAGTTTTGGCAATTTTTTTCGATTAACATCTCTAAGAGTCCTCTAGGGATATTAATGGAATCCTCGAGACTCGACTCATCAAAATTTTTGTTTTCACGAACGTCAATAATGACAGCATCATTTGAATTGTCGAATAAAGTTTTAGCTTCAACTGGATTAACACAATCAATTTCTTTTTGAGCTTTAGTGATTAACTCACCTGCTGTTTTTATCATATCCATAGTCTCCAAGAATAATCTTAATGTTTAAAATGACGCATCCCGGTAAAAATCATTGCGATGCCATGCTCATTTGCTGCAGCAATTACTTCATCGTCCCGCATTGACCCGCCAGGGTGAATAATTGCCTTAATTCCAGCCTGAGCTGCTGCATCTATTCCATCTCTGAATGGAAAGAATGCATCAGAAGCCATCACCGAACCCTTAACCTCTAAATTTTCATCTGCTGCCTTGATGCCAGCAATCTTAGCTGAATAAATTCTAGACATTTGACCAGCACCAACTCCAATTGTCATCTGATTTTTGGCATAAACAATAGCATTTGACTTGACATACTTTGCTACTTTCCAGGCAAATAATAAGTCCTTCATCTGAGAGTTTGAAGGCTGAGAAGAAGATACGCACTTCATATCATCAGAGTGGAGCGTGATTAAGTCTTTATCTTGTATTAGTAGTCCGCCAGATATTTTTTTATAATCAAATGCTGGTAGAGCTTTCTTTAGATCCCCGCACTCAAGAACTCTAACATTCTCCTTGCTAAGCAAAACAGTTTTTGCGTTGTCATTAATCTTTGGTGCTATGATTACTTCGACGAATTGCTTGTCAATGATGCTTTTTGCGGTCTCTTTATCTAGTTCACGATTAAAGGCAATGATCCCACCAAATGCAGATGTAGGGTCTGTAAGGTAAGCGCTCTGGTAGGCTTCGTAAATATTTGTTCTGGTGGCTACTCCACAGGGGTTTGCATGTTTTATGATAACGCAGCTTGGCTCTTCAAAATCACGGACACATTCTAGAGCTGCATCAGCATCTGCCATATTATTATAAGAAAGCGGCTTGCCTTGGATTTGATGACTTGATGAGATGGATGCTTCAAACGAGTTTTTTTCTTTGTAAAAGGCCGCACCTTGATGAGGGTTTTCTCCATATCGCATCGTTTGAGATTTAATAAATTGAAGATTAACTGTGTTTGAAAAACCATCATCCTTCCTGCCAAGATAATTAGCGATAGCTCCATCATATTGCGCTGTGTGCTCAAAGGTTTTCATAGCTAGAGACTCTCTTAGAGAAAGTGTTGTTCCTCCATTCTGGGTTATTTCCTCTATAACTAAATCATAGTCTGAGCTATCTACGACGACGGTTACAGAGACATGGTTTTTTGCACTAGATCTGAGCATTGCAGGTCCACCAATATCAATATTTTCAATGGCATCATCCTCTGTACAGTTCGGATTTTGTATCGTCTCTTGAAATGGATATAAGTTCACCACGACTAGGTCGATTGGCTTGATTTCATTTTGTTTCATTACCTCCTCATCAATACCTCTTCTTGCAAGTATTCCCCCATGAATTTTTGGATTGAGGGTTTTTACTCTTCCAGCCATCATTTCAGGGTAGCCGGTAAAATCTGATACCTCAGTGACAGGAATGTTGTTGTCTTGAAGAAGTTTTGATGTACCACCCGTCGATATGATTTCTATATCAAGAGAGGATAGTTTTCTAGCAAATTCAGTGATTCCAGATTTATCAGAAACGCTTATTAAAGCTCTTTTGATCAACATCGTTAAGGGTATTTTGGCAGAGGAACTTATAGAGCCCAATTATAGACTCTTACAGGTTATAAAGGCTTGCTTTTTTCTTTAGAGTGGCACGATTTATACCTAGTATTCTGGCTGCCTCACTTTGATTTTGGTCGACCTTATCAAGTACAAACTTAATAGTTGCTGCCTCAGCTTGTTGAGTGACCATCTTAAATACACCATTTGACGATTCACCATTCAAGTCAGAGAAATACTTCTCAAGATTATCTTTGATGCAATCCTGTATACCCCTTTGTTTCATATCGAATACAAAAAATCATGAAATTTTGAATACTGCTCAGAGTGATCTATCACTCGGTTTATGCTTGGCCAAAAGGCTGTGCCTTTTTCACGGTCAAGGTGCATAGAATACCAAAAAATATGCTTTCTGGAAAGCTGAGTTCCCATTTTATGGCCATAAAAATCATGAATCTGTTTAATGTGACTTAAGATTTGTGGTATTTTTTTTTCAAGAGGTGGCTCTTCTGAGTTGCTTCCCTTTGTTAGAAATTCATTAATCTGGTTTATAAGCCATGGATTTCCCTGGGTCGCTCTTCCTAGCATTACAGCCTCTGCACCAGTGAATTTGATTATATCTTGTGCTTTTTTAGGAGAGTCGATATCACCATTTGCGACGACTGGTATTGAAACTTGGTTAACAATTTTTTTAATTGTTGAAAATTCAGCTTCACCCTTAAACTTTTGTGTTCTTGTTCTGCCATGAATAGCAATCATTTGTATTCCATTATCTTCAGCGATTTTAGCAATGGTTGGAGCGTTCTTATTATCATCATCCCAGCCCGTTCTCATTTTGAGTGTTACTGGAACTTCTACAGCATTGACAACGGACTTAATAATATCTTCAACTAATTTTTCATTTTGCATAAGAGCAGATCCAGCAGCCTTATTACAGACTTTTTTAGCTGGACACCCCATATTAATATCAACAATATCTGCACCAAATTCTAGAGCTTTTTTTGCAGAAATGGCTAGATCATCTGCATCTGATCCTGCTATTTGAACGCTAATAGGAGATTTTTCAGAGCTAAAGTCTAAGCGATGCTTTGATTTATTTGAGTTCATTAAGTGGTTTTGAATTACAACCATTTCTGAGGTCGTAAGTCCAGCACCTTGCTCTCTACAAATCATTCTAAAGGGTTTGTCACTCGTACCTGCCATTGGCGCAAGCAAAACCTTAGAATAGAGTTTGTATTTTCCTATATTCACTAATCTATAGTTTTTTTGATTGCTTTTCCGCTTTTTTCTTAAGTCGTTTCTGCTTAAGCTTTGATAAATGGTCTACAAAAAGTATTCCATTGAGATGGTCCATTTCATGTTGAATACAGACAGCAAGTGTTTCATCTGCTTTAATTTCAAATGGTTGGCCAAGCTCATTCAAAGCACTAACCTTAATCTCATTAGCTCTTTTAATGTTTTCATAGTAATTAGGGACAGAAAGGCACCCCTCTTCATATTCAATCTCTCCACTTTTCTCAATTATTTCTGGATTGATAAGGCANAGTGGTTGATTACACTCATCCGAGACATCGATTACGATAAGGCGTTGATGAAAATCAACCTGAGTCGCTGCAAGACCAATCCCTGGGGCATCATACATAGTTTCAAACATATCTTTGACTTGTTTTTTGATCTCACTATTGACTTCTTGAACTGGCTTGGCAATTGTTCTTAGGCGCTTATCGGGATATTTTAAGATTTCTAAAATCATGATTTGATTATTACTGTATTTTCTATTTCGTTAAGTTGGTTTGGGTAATCCTGATTGAAGTGTAACCCTCTGCTTTCTTTTCTTGAAAGGGCAGATTCTACAATAATTTTGGATGTTTGAGCCAAGTTTCTCAGTTCAATCAGATCTTCTGTTACTGTGTAAAGCCGGTAGTACTCATCAACCTCTTTGTTAATTTGTTGAATCTTAAAATAGGCTGATTTAAGACGATTATTGCTTCTCACAATACCAACAAAATTCCACATGATGAGTCTGATTTCATGCCANAAATGGGCTATAACTACTTTTTCTTTAGAAGGTGCTACTCTAGAGTCATCCCACCTAGGGATNTCATGGGATAGGNAGTCCAGACTGCTTGCATTGATATGCTCTGCACAAGATTTTGCAAAAACTATACATTCAAGCAATGAGTTGCTTGCCATTCGATTTGCTCCATGAACTCCTGAATGGGCAACTTCACCCACAGCATAAAGATTATTTATATTGCTTTGTGCATCTATGTTTGTATCAACACCACCACAGGTATAGTGAGCGGCAGGAACAACTGGAAGAGGGTCTTTTGATATGTCAATACCAAGTTCACTACAGCGCTGAGTAATTGTGGGAAAGCGAGTTTTAATCCATTCTGCCTCCTTAAATGAAAAATCAAGGTAAACACAATCAAATCCATGAACTTTCATTTCATTGTCAATTGCTCTAGCCACAATATCTCTCGGCGCGAGCTCAAGACGCTCATCATATTTGTGCATAAATTCCTGACCATCAGGAAGAATAAGCTTGGCCCCCTCTCCTCTAAGAGTCTCTGAAATTAAAAAAGACTTAGCGTGAGGATGGAACAGGCATGTTGGATGAAATTGAGTAAATTCCATATTGGTTATTTCGCATCCAGCCCTATAGGCCATGGCAATACCATCACCGGTTGAGGTGTCTGGATTTGATGTATAAAGATATGATTTTGAGGCCCCACCTGTGGCTAATATAGTTTTCTTTGAGCTAAAAGTTAGTACTTCTTTAGTGTTTTTATCTAAGACATATGAGCCATAGCAGCAATTATCTTGAACGATGAGATCAACCGCTACATACTCCTCAAACAAGGTAATGTTTTTATGCTTTTTAGCATGGGCTAGTAGATTAACTTGAATAGATTGGCCTGTTTTGTCGGCAACATGTGCAACCCTATTTGAGCTATGGCCTCCCTCAGTGGTAAGATCGTATTTATTGTTAATATTTGAAAATTTAACGCCAGTCTTTTCTAAGTCAATGATAGCCTGAGGAGCCTGTTCAACCATGAACTTTATGCTGGCTTTATTCCCAAGATGAAATCCAGTGTTCATTGTGTCAGTTATATGAGACTCAAAATTATCATCTGGGTCCAAGACTGCAGAGATACCACCTTGAGCATAATAAGAGGATCCCTCCAGTATCTTATCTTTTGCTATTACTGCAACGGATAGGTTCTTGGAGAGCTGAATTGAGCTCATTAATCCTGCCGCTCCTGAGCCAATTATAAGGACATCAAATTGATAATCGTTAGACATATTTAATTGTTACAAAAAGACACAAAACATAAAAAAATAAATACTATTTTTATATATAATTTCCCGCAAGTTAAAAACTACTATATTTAACTTATTTCTCCTTTTAATAGTAGACTAACCCCGCACTCTTATTCGAGGCGGGGTTTTTTATTTTATAAGGTTTTCTTATTCATTCTTGGTTTAAAAATTATAAGTAATTTAGGCAGTAAAGTTAGATTTACAAACACTGCACTTAACATGGCTATAGCCATAAAAACTCCAAAATAAATACTTGGTATAAAGTTTGATAGTATTAATACAAGAAATCCAATTGCTACCGTAGCAGCTGTATAAAACATAGAGATTCCAATCGAGTTATGAGCTCTATGCATAGATGATAAATAATTACCATCCATTAACAATTCAGCTTTAAATCTACTTATATAGTGAATTGCATTATCAATTCCAATACCTATTGCGATTGCTGCTATAGTTATTGTCATGATGTCTAGTGGGATTCTAGCCCAGCCCATCAACCCTAGAATTAAAAGCGAGGGAAGAATATTTGGAATAACTGCAATAATTGCAATAGAAATAGATCTGAAGACAATTAAAAAAAGTACAAAAATAATTGTAAAGACCGTAAAGATAGTTTTTATCTGAGATGAAAATAAACTTTGAAGCAGGTTGTTGTATAGTGAAAAGGTTCCAGTGAAATAAAAATCGTCTTCACTAAAATAAAAATCATCAACAAGTGAGTTCTTTATATCCATTATAAGTTGGTTTCTTTGAAGATTAGCGGTTGTCTCTTTAACTCTAGCGACAATCCTTATTTGATCTGTTTCATCTGAGATGTGTGGTCTTAAAACTTGGGATTTGGCAGAATCTGGCATATTATTTTTACCCAAAACTAGCAGAAAACCGTTAGGGGCTTTGCCTTCATTAGACTCTTTGAGGACTTGCATAAATGTATCAATCGAGAGAACTTTTCCAACAGCTGGCAAGTTATCTAGATAATTATGAACCTCGTGAAATTCTTCTCGCAAGCCAGCATCGGCCCAATAAGCGCTTGCAAAATCATTAAAGACAATTTCTAGTGGAATGGTCCCCCCAAGCTCTTTATCAATATAATTAAGACCTTGATAAATTTCTGTATCTTTTTTGAAGTAGTTAATAAAGCTATTCTCTACAGAAAGCTTATTCAGGCCAACAATTGAAATCAAAGCGACAACTAAAAAACCCAAAATTATTGATTTACCATTTTTTTCCGTAGAAATAGCAAGCTTTTTAAGTACATAGTTACTTTCAGATTGTGTCATTGGCCTGGTCTTTTTTAGCAGCATCATAATTATTGCAAATCCAAAAAATGACAATACAAATGCAACTGTCACTCCGATACTCATCATTAGTCCAAAGTCAATCACAGGTTGGACTTGACTTGCTGTGAGTGAGGCGAATGCTGCTATTGTTGTGATAACTGTATACAAGCAAGGTCTTATCATTTGACTTAAGGTCAGTCTCACTGTATCTGCATTATTGAAATCAAGATTCTCTTTTGAAATTTCTCTAAAGCGAACAACTAAATGAATTATTACCGACAAAGTCATTACTAGTAAAAGTGAGAAAAAGTTGGCTGAAATGACTGTCACTTTCCAACCAATTGCACTAATTATCCCAGTCATGAATAAAGCACCAATAATACTAATACTTATAGGAATTAGAACCCATCTTATTTTTCGAAATAAGACAGAAAGCATAATTGTCATAGTAAGAATGACCGCAAGACTGAAAACTAATAAATCGTTTTTAATGAAGTCGATAACGTCATTACGAATCATAGGAACTCCGCCCAAGTAAAGAGTTGCCTGGTCTCGATATGCATCCATTGTCAACCGAATATTGCTTATTAATATTTTTAGAAATTCTTCATCAATTAAATCTCTCGGATTGTCACCTGCTAAGGGAATCAGTAAGGCAGTTGTTTTAAGGTCTGCACTGACAAGATTGTTAGCGTAAAGTGGGCTATTTTTAAACTCATTCGCTATGAGACTCTGATCTGCTTTTCCATTATCAATCGTATAAACATCACTTGCAAGTTCCACCAATGAGAGCGGCGGTGACTGGAATAGAGACACATCTAGAATTGAAGTGACTGAGTTTACTCCATCCAATTCAATCAAATCATCTCTCAGAGCCCTTAAAGAAATTATTTGATTTTTTGAGAGGACAGTACCATCTTTGACTGAATAACTTATTACTAGAGATTCGTCAGAACCAAAGGTTTCTTGAGTATTAAAATAAAGTTCAAGATTATTATCCCCGTCAAGTGATAATGATTCTGAAGAGGCATCAAGAGAGAAATGCTGAATCTGTAAAATGGAAGAGCCAACAATAACAAAAAAAACAATTAGCGACCAAACCGGTTTTCTAATAATAAAATTTAAAATTGAATTAAGCATGCATGCCTATTTCAAATTTAAAAAGAGAATTGTTCGACCGGCTCATGTCCCTTCATAAATTCAAGATGCGTTTCAAAGAGTGATTTTGTTTGCCAGTCTATTTTTGAAGTCCTAGTAACTAATGTAGCTCGCATCTGATTTTTTGATCCAACTACAATAAATAACCTACCCCCAACTTTTAATAGTTTTTTTAATTCTTCATTAATCAATGGCAACGCAGAAGATATGACAATAGCATCAAACTGTTCTTCTTGAAAATTTGAATAGTTAAAAGCATCATTAATTAGGTGAACATTTTTGAGTTTTAGTTTTTTGATATTTACTGTTGCAATCTCATGGAGTTCTTGCTCTATCTCAATAGATTGAACTGACTTAGATAATTTTGCAAGAACCGATGTAAAGTAGCCACTGCCAGTTCCAACTTCCAGGATCTCTTCATGTCCTTGAAGATTAAGAGAATCTAATATCCTTCCTTCGATCTTAGGAGAGAGCATCTTGTCAACTGAATTAAGAGGTATTTCAATATCTGCAAAGACAAGCTTTTGATACTCTTGAGGAACAAACTTTTCTCGAGGGATTTCTGTAAGTGCCTGGTTAGCTCTAACATTAAGGCCACCCCATGGCCTTATTTGCTGTTCAATAACGTTTTTTCTTGCTTGCTTTATATCCATTTTGTACCTATTTTCTTTTTCTTGGAGGCATTAAGTCAGTAATTGTTCCTTCAGCCATTTCTGCTGCAAAAGCGGTAGTTTCAGATAGAGTTGGATGCGCATGAATTGTCAGGGCTATATCACTCATATCACAGCCCATCTCAATTGCTAGGCTAGCCTCTGCTATTAAATCTCCCGCATTACTTCCACAAATTCCCATGCCCAGAATCTTACCCGATTTTGAATCAAATAGTGCTTTAGATACCCCTTCGCTTCTTCCTATACTTAAACTTCTTCCTGATGCTGCCCAAGGAAAAACACCTTTTTCAAAATCTATCCCCGCTTCCTTTAATTCTTTTTCAGTTTTTCCTGTCCATGCGACCTCAGGGTCCGTGTAAGCAACTGATGGAATAGTAAGCACATCAAAGCCAGATTTTTCCCCACAGATCACTTCTGCTGCAACTTTAGCTTCATGTACTGCTTTATGAGCAAGCATGGGCTGACCAACAACATCGCCTATAGCAAAAATGTTTTCTACATTTGTTTTCATCTGCCTATCAGTCTCAATAAAACCAGTTTCATTTACATTTACTCCAGCTTTACCAGCATCAATTAAGTTTCCATTAGGAGTCCTTCCAACAGCAACTAAGACTTTATCAAAGGTATCGTTTTTAGGAGCATCCTTGCCTTCAAATTCAACTTTAATGCCTTTTTTTAGAGCATTCATAGAGGTAACCTTAGTGTTAAGAAAAACATTAGCATAGTTTTTCTTAGCAATCTTGAAAAGTGGACTAACAATATCTTTATCAGCAGCTGGAATAATTTGACCACCAAGCTCTACGATTGTAATTTCACTACCAAGAGCATCATAAATTGTTGCCATCTCAAGGCCAATTATTCCACCTCCAACGACTAGCAATCTCTTTGGAATGTCATCGAGTAGCAGGGCGTCAGTTGAGTCCATTACTCGGCTGTCCTCAAATGGAAACATTGGAAACTTGGTAACTCTTGATCCCACAGCAATGATGCATTGCTCAAATTCAATAACTTCATCTAAACCTTCAACAGCGACTTGATTTTTTGAAATAAATTTTGCATAGCCATTCAAAACATTTACTTTTCTGGCTTTGGCGAGCGCCTGAATTCCGCCAGTAAGTTTACTAACAATGCTATCTTTATTCTTTTTAACTCCATCGAGATCAATTTTTGGTTTTGAAAAAGTTACTCCAAGTTCACTAGCGTGTTTAGTTTCATTTATGACTTCTGCTGTATGGAGAAGTGATTTGGAGGGTATACAGCCAACATTTAAACAAACTCCCCCCAATGACTCATGGCGTTCGATAAGGGTAACCTCTTTTCCTAAGTCAGCAGCTCTAAATGCAGCAGTATAACCACCAGGGCCTGAACCAATAACTAAAACTTGAGTTTTAATCATAACAACATCTCCATTATATTACTTAAGACCTGATTTAATTCGGCCATAAATCTAGCGCCTTCAGCACCATCAATTACCCTATGATCATAGGATAGAGCAAGAGGAATCATGGCAGTAGGCTTAAAAGAGCTTCCATCCCAAACAGGCTTAATTTGAGTTCTTGATACACCCAGGATAGCGACCTCTGGTGCATTAATAATTGGTGTGAATTGAGTTCCACCAATACCACCTAAACTTGAAATTGTAAAACCTGCTCCCTTCATTTCACTTGAGTCAAGTTTTCCTTCTCTAGCCCTCAGTGAAATCTCTGCAAGCTCTTCAGAAAGCTCCATGAGTGATTTTTTTCCTACATCTTTAATTACTGGAACGACTAGTCCATTAGGAGTATCCACTGCAATACCAATATTAAAATATTTTTTTAATACCAGATTTTCCTTAGTTTCATCTAATGAGGCATTAAAGTTTGGATGGCGTTTTAATACTTGAACAACTGCTTTCAGAATGAAAACAAGAGGACTTAATTTGATATTTTTTTCTTTTTGGTGTGTTCGAAATTTTTCTAGTTGGTCAATATTTACTTCATCAAATTGCGTTACATGAGGAATCGTACTCCAGCATTTAGATAGGTGTTTTCCAGAAAGCTTTTTAATTCTAGATAAAGGTATGACCTCGACTTCTTCAACTGCAGCTCCATTCTCAATAAGACTTTTAACATAAGATTTAAGGTCTTCTTCAAGTATCCTGCCTTTTTTTCCTGTTCCATTAATCCCAGAAAGGCTAACTCCAAGCTCTCTAGCTAATTTTCGAATAGATGGCGATGCATGGTAATCTGCATCCGGCTTTAAAGAGATTTCTTTTTCCGGAGTTTCATTCTTTTTTACGGAGTTAGATACGACTTCTGAAGCACTATTTTTGCTAACTTGGCTTGCTGTTAGCAAAGTATCTGNAATTNGCTTCAGCATCCTCTGAGTTTTCTGATTCACTTTCCAGAGTCAAAATAAGGTCGCCTTTTGCAACTTTATCACCGACTTTGATAGAGATGGCAGCTACCTTTCCAGCAAATGGGGCTGGAATTTCCATTGTGGCTTTGTCTGTCTCAAGGGTAATGATGCTGTCATTTTCATTAACAGAATCACCAACCTTAACAAGAACTTCAATAATATCTACTGCATCAAAATCACCTATATCGGGCAACTCTACATTATTAAGATTAGAGCCAGATTTAGAATTCTTATCATTGGTACCGGATGATTCGGAGTTATCGGAATTAGCTTCAGCATCCTCTGAGTTTTCTGATTCACTTTCCAGAGTCAAAATAAGGTCGCCTTTTGCAACTTTATCACCGACTTTGATAGAGATGGCAGCTACCTTT
>JGI20155J14468_10000557_pt1 | contig 30356 bp, 33 predicted proteins | sample COG_05_FD_14468 | JGI IMG/M metagenome (IMG submission 14468) | reverse complement strand
ATGGTTCTAAAGCGCTTATCTTCTCCATCCTTAGCTATTCTTGTAAACAAGAAAGTTCCTAAACGGCCTGCCCATAAAATAACTAAAATTGAAATTACTAGTGAGCCCCAGTTAAGGTCACCCGATGTGGCCAAATAAATACAATAAATGAATACACTAGAATAAGTAATACTGCCAGTTAGATCAAAAAATTTTTCTGTTTGGAACATATAGGCTGGTATAAAAGCAACCCACTGGATTATATAAATAAGTAAGACTATATTTTGCACTTGCTCATTACCGATAGCTAGGCTTATTCCAAAAGGAATTACAAAACCTACTACTGCAAAAGTTAAATACATTAATGACTGCATAATTTACTCCCTATTCCCATCCACATGAACGGCCTTCGTTCTCTTTCTCTAGCCACTCTTGAAGGGGTTTATAATAATTTAAAATTGAAGTTCCACTCAACGCCCTTTCTCCTGTCAGAGCTTCAAATGCATCTTGCCATGGCTTACTCTGACCCATAGCCAACATATCCCTAATCTTCACTCCTGCCGCAGGATTATCATAGATAGAACATTCATGAAGAGGACCCTCAAAACCCATCTCATTACATAATGCCTCATGAAACTGATACTGCATAATTTTTGCAAGATAATATCTAGTGTAAGGAGTATTTCCAGGGATATGATATTTTGCACCTGGATCAAAATACTCTTCACCTCTTTCCATAGGAGAGGCAATGCCTTGATATTTTTCTCTTAATTCCCACCAGCTAGAATTAAGATTATCTTTTGTGATCTCACCGGTGAAGACGCCTGATCTCCATTTATCCAACATTAAAGTCCATGGAAGAGAGACAACGCCATCTAGAGCTTGTTTCATTAAAAGGGCTATAGGATCTTGTTCCGCCGCTTCTGCTTTTTCCTCTGTAACAAAACCAATCTGAGTCAGGTAATCTGGTGTAATTGATAAAGCTAATAAATCGCCTACAGCTTCATGAAAGCCATCATTTGCTCCACTTCTGTATACAGATGGAAGATGATTATAAGCTTGATAATAGAATATATGCCCTAGTTCATGATGAATGGTAACAAAGTCTTCTGCATTTTTTTCGATGCACATTTTAATTCTTACATCTTTAGTTGCTGGATCTAAGTCCCATGCTGATGCATGACAAACAACATTCCTATCTACAGGCTTAACAAATAAAGATCGCTCCCAAAAAGTATCTGGTAAGGGCTCAAAACCTAAAGATAAGAAAAAATCCTCTGCTATTTCTACCATTTCTATTTCAGTTAAATTTCTTTCTTGAATAATTGATGTTAAATCAATAGATTCGGCATTTGGATTTTCTTCAAAAACAATGTCATAAATATTTGCCCAAGATTGTCCCCACATATTTCCTAGAATATGAGCGGGAAGCATGCCTTCAGAAGGCACTATGTCATCACCATATTCTTCATGTAACTTATCTCTCACATGACATTGAAGGGCGTCATAGAGAGGTTTTACCTCTTCCCACACTCTATCAGTATCATCCAAGAAATCTTCTGCTGGCATGTCATACTTACTAAACCATAGATCAGTCAATCCGTCATAACCAAGATCTTTAGCGCCCAATTCTCCTATCTCAACCATGCGTAAATATTTATCTTTCATAGGTTTGCCAATCTCACGCCAACCAGTCCATGCTTTTAAAAGTTCATCAGGATTTCTTGATGAATCTATTATTTGTTCAAAAGCTTCAAGGTCATAACAATCGTTTTCACTGAAACAATGCGTTCCTGAACCATACATTGCTCCCAATTCAGACTCTATATTTGCTAACTCGCCAGCAAGTGTTTCATCTAATGGNGCTGGCATAACAAAACCTCCTTTTATGAGGTCTAACTTCCTTCTCATATCCTCTGGAAGATCTAAATCATCAAATGTTGCAGCCTCGTTAGCTCTTTGAACAGACATAAGTGAGTAACGTTTACCAAAATCAGCAACTATCTTTTGTGAATCGTAGGTTATAAAATTAGAACTGATCCAATAGGCAGAAGAAGCAACTGGGCCAAGAGTTTTATCCTCTTGCTCTACTTTCTCTAAAAAAGACTCAACATCAGATATAGTCTTGACTTTAGAATCGTTATTAGAACAGGATACTGTAATAAAAATTGTTATAACTAAGATAAATAATTTGTTCATTTGGCAATCACCCCTTTAAAATAGACTTATAGTATATTATGAAAATTTCAACAAACCAGTTTAAAAACGGAACTAAGCTTTTATTAGATGGCGCTCCATGCTCAATTATTGACCATGAGTTTCATAAGCCTGGCAAAGGTCAGGCAGTAATGAGAGTAAAATACAGAAATCTTTTAACAGGAAATGTTATAGATAAAACATTTAAATCAGGTGAAAGCGTCGAAACGGCTGATATTAATCATAGAGAAATGGATTTCCTTTATTCAGATGGCGAGACATGGAATTTCATGGACCCAGATAATTTTGACCAGCTAGAAGTTAATTCTAAGATTATTGGGAATGCTAAAAAATGGTTAGTGGGTCAAGAAAGATGTGAAATAGTGCTGTGGAATGAACAGCCAATCATTGTTGAGACTCCTGTTTTTGTTAATTTAGTTATTACAGCCTCAGAACCTGGAGTTAGGGGAGATACAGTATCAGGCGCAACCAAGCTCGCTGAACTTGAAACGGGAGTAAGTATTCAAGTTCCTCTGTTTGTTAATGAGGGTGAAACAATTAAGGTTGATACAAGAACTGAAACCTATGTTAGTAGAGTTTAATAATGATTGAACTTTTCAATAATCATATTTGTAATTTCTTAGATCAAAAAAGTGGTTTTGATGGAGATGATATTCAGGCTATCAAAAGTAAATATAAGACTGAAATTACAGATGATTTAAGCAAAGGTCATATTACTACTAATATTGGGTTAGTGTCTGGAAGCTTGCTTGGGGAAAATCCAAGAGAGATTGCTGAAAGTATTAAAGACCACTTAATAATATTAAAAGAAGTTGATAATGTTGAGGTTGCTGGCCCTGGATTCTTAAATATTTTTATAAAACGATCATACTTGGCTACCACTGTTAATGCCTCAATAAAATTAAATGAAAAGTTTGGGCATTCTGATATGGGCAATGGCCAAAGTATTCAAATTGAGTTTGTTTCTGCTAATCCAACTGGGCCACTTCATGTTGGTCATGGAAGAGGCGCGGCATTTGGTGATGCTATTGGTAAGATTCTTCAGGCAAATGGTTATGCAGTTTCTAAGGAATACTATATTAATGATGCCGGCAGGCAAATGGATATACTTGCTGCTAGTGTATGGTTGCGCTTGCATAATTGCTTTGATGATAAATCTTTCCCAGAAAGCGGCTACAGGGGTAAATATATTATTGATATTGCTGATCAGATTGATTCCAACTTAAAAATTGCAAGTAATAAAATAGATGGCCTCCTCTCAAACCTACCAGAAGATTCAGAAGAACAAATTGACGTCCTTATAAAGCTTTTTCAAAAAGAAGATAAGAGTCTATGGAAACAGATAAAAGATACATCTTTAAAAATGGTACTAAAAACTATAGAAGATGATCTGAAAGATTTTAAGGTAGATTTTGATAATTGGTATTATGAGTCTAGCCTAGGGTCTCTTCAGGATTCAGATTCTAAAATTTCTTCTGCTATTGATAAGCTAAAAACAAAAGGATTAACTTATGAAGAAAAGGGTGCAATATGGCTAAATACAGAAAAAGCTGGTGATGATAAAAATAGGGTTCTAATTAGAGATGACGGCAGAGCCACATACTTTGCAGCTGATCTTGCCTATCATAAAGATAAAGTAGATAGAGGCTTTGATAAGTTAATTAATGTTTGGGGGGCAGATCATCATGGTTATATTAAGAGAATTGAAGCATCTCTGGAGGGCTTAGGATTCTCAAAAAATAAACTTCACGTCCAATTAGTCCAATTTGCCAATCTTTATCAGGGCAAACAGAAAGTAAAAATGTCCACTCGAAGTGGCAGCTTTTATACTTTAAAAGATCTTATTGCTGAAATAGGCGCGGATGCAGCAAGATTTTACTACCTTTCAAAACAAGCAGACCAACATTTAGACTTTGATATTGAGTTAGCGAAATCTCAAAATAAAGAAAATTTAATTTTTTATATCCAGTATGCGCATGCAAGAATAGCTTCTCTTCAAAGTAAGTATTTAGAATCAAATCGATCTCTTCCAAATGACCTTGAGGAAATTAGAAATGGATCATACACAGCATGTGATAAATTAATTCATGCCGCTTCAAAATTTCCAGGAGTTGTTGAAAGATCGGGTGAAACTTTGCAGCCTCATATTATCGTTTTTTATTTAAGAGATTTGGCGCAACAACTTCATAGCTACTACAACGATAATCCAATCCTTAAAGAGTCACAAGAAAACCAAGAATCAATATTGCAGAGCCTTAGTTTAGTCAAGTTAGTAATATCAAATGGTCTAAGTCTCTTGGGTATTGAAGCCTTAGAAAAAATGTAGTTATGAAAGATTTTGCTCCAAAAATCTCTTCAAGCAGAAAGAAGCTGAAAAAAAATAAAACAATCTTTAGGACTAAGAATAGAAGCAAGCCTATATTTGCAAAAAAAATTATTATTTCACTTTTAGTAACATCGCTACTAACAATTTTTACTTCCTTTTATTTATTTAATACTAATCTAGAAATATTTGAGCCAACTCCTCTTTCAGAGAATACAGTTTCTATAACCTTTCCTGAAAGCCTTAAAGGAGAAACAGTTTTAGTTGAAATAGAAGAAGTCCTGGATAATTCAGATTGCCTTTTTCTGCTTCAAGTAGAAGCTTATGGAAAGGAAGAGTTTGCGTCTGAAATGCTTTATAAGCTTACAAGTATGGATTTAAATCCTTTTATTGAAGAAATAGACAAAATAGATCAAATATTATTTGGAGTAATGCTTGGTCCATTCTTAAATAAATCAGATGTAAATAATGCTAGAGAGGTTGTAATTAGAATTGGCCTATCCCCCATTATTAAAACAAAATGCACGATCCAATAAATAATAATATAAAAGTTTTTAAAGAGCGCTTTCTGGATGCGTGCTCTAAATCTTCAAGAAAAGCATCAGATATATCTATAATTGCCGTGTCTAAGAAAAAAGAAAATTCTATTATTAGACAGGTCTTTGCAGGTGGCTTTAAAAATTTTGGTGAGAATTTTGCTCAAGAGCTTGCTCAAAAATCAGAAGAATTAAAAGATCTTAATATCGTCTGGCACTTTATTGGACCCATTCAATCTAACAAAGTAAATCTAGTTGCCTCGAGTGCAGACTGGGTTCATTCAATTGATCGTAAAAAAATAATCTCAAAACTTGATAATGCATGCAAAAAGAATAATAAAGTGATGAATGTTTGTATCCAGATAAATATTGATAATGAAGACACAAAATCTGGAATACATCCTGATAACTTATTAGAATTTTCTGCTTTTATAAAAGAACATACCAACCTCAAATTAAGAGGAATGATGGTTCTTCCAAAATTATCTGATGACCTGACACATAATGAAAAAGTAATGAGAAAATGTTTTGCCCTTCATGCTAATTTAAAATTGGTTAATCCTGATGCAAATATTTTATCAATGGGAACAACTTCTGATTTTGAATCAGCAATAAAATGTGGCTCAAATATGATAAGAATTGGCGAATCTATTTTTGGTAAAAGGCTATGAAAAAAATACTATTTTATGGAGCAGGAAATATAAGTCAGTCAATAATTAAAGGATTGATTAATAGTGGTATATCAAAAAAAAATATCTTATGCATAGACAGAAATCCTGTTAATACAGAGAAATTATTAAAAATAGGCATCAAATCTGTTAGCAAAAAACAATTAAATAATGAAATTGACATGATTATCCTAGCTGTAAAACCAAAGGATGCTTTTCAGGCATGCCAAGAGATTGCAAAAAAGATGGATAACTTGAATATTGTTAGTCTTGTTGCCGGTATTAAGCTTCATAAAATAGAGCAGCATTTTAAGAAAGCTAAGGTCGCAAGAGCTATGCCAATTACTGCTTCTGCATATGGGAAAGGTATAACAGCAATATATGGGAAGCCTGCTTCAAGAATGCTAGTAAATAAAACAAAAAAATTATTTAATCAAGTTGGTACAAGCATCATTCTAAAGAAAGAATCGGAGATTAATGATTTTACTGGATTGATTGGTAGCGGGCCTGCATATTTCTTTTATTTACTCAAAGTATATGAAAAGCGTGTACTTAAGTTATGTGAAGGTGATAAAAAAGTTGCTAATAAAATTATTAGTATTTTTCTTGATGGCATATCATCTTCGGTTGCAGCAGATATAAGCATGGATGAGGCTATAAATATCATTGCATCTAAAAAAGGCACTACAGAGGCTGGAATTAATTCTTTAAAAGGTAATAATGTACTTCAATTATTCGAAAAAGGCATAATTAGTGCTGTTAGAAGATCAAAAGAGATAAGTGATGAATACTAATTTAATAAATATTATAGCGCTTTTAATAGGATCACTGAGTTATGCGTTTGTGATTTTATTGGTATTTAGGGTACTAAGAGTGAACTACTTTAATCCTGTAGTAAAAACTTTTGTAAACTTTTTAACACCCCTAACTATTATATTTACTTCTGTAGCAGGAGGAGTTTTTGGAATACTCTTTGCAGCTTTTTTATTTAAGTTTATAAGTTTTTATATTATTACAGGCTCTGCCTATGAAATATCTGACTTAATAGTGTATGCAATCTTCAATATATTAAGCAGCATTAGTCAGATTCTTTTATTTGCTGTTATTGGAGGAGTTATATTAAGCTGGGTTGCTCCAGGAAATCCTCATCCTCTGCTTCAGCTCATTGAAGAAATATCTGATAAGATTTTGTCACCAATAAGGAATTACATACCTTCAATGGGGGGCTTAGATTTCTCACCCCTTCTTGTATTAATATTGCTTAACCAGGTAGATATCTTATTGGCACAAATCGTAAGAGCCCTGTTATGAAGTCTCAGCGAGAACTTCATACTTTTAGTTCTGGAATAATTCTTGAAACTGGTGAAGCTCTCTCCTCTTTTGATCTGATGGTTGATACATACGGGGAGTTAAATAATGATAAATCAAATGCAATCTTGGTATGCCATGCCTTTTCAGGAAGCCATCATGCTGCTGGCAGGAGCGATGATGGAAAATCTGGGTGGTGGGACGAATTAATAGGCCCCAACAAGGCAATTGACACAAATAAATTCTTTGTTGTTTCTCCTAATAATCTAGGTAGCTGTTTTGGTTCTACTGGTCCAATTAGTATTTGTCCTGAAACAGGTGAGGTTTATGGAAAGGCTTTTCCAGCTATTAGTGTATTAGATTGGGTGAACTCTCAAGAAATGCTACTGAGTAAATTAGGAATTAATTCTTGGGCATGTGTTTTAGGAGGGAGTTTGGGGGGAATGCAAGCACTTCAATGGGCAATTACATTCCCTGATAAAATTAAAAGAGCTGGCATAATTGCTGCTGCTGCAAAAGCAAGCTCACAAAACATAGCATTGAATGAAGTAAGTAGAGAGTCAATTAGAAAAGATGTTAATTTTCATGAAGGAGATTATCTAAAAAATGATACTTTCCCCAAAAGCGGTCTCAAGGCAGCAAGAATGTTAGCTCACATAACATATCTTTCAGAAGAAAATATGAACAAAAGATTTGGACGAAAAATCCAAGATGTGGAGTCTCGAGTTGATGATCTAGTTGACTATGAAGTTGAGAATTATTTGCAGTACAAGGGAGAAAAATTCTCACAAGTGTTTGATGCTAATACCTATATTTTGATGACACGAGCAATGGATGATTTTGATCCAGCCAAAAAATTTGATAATGAGCTTAAAGATGCTCTTAAAAAAGTAACAGCAAAACTTCTCATAGTTGGGTTTAAGTCTGATTGGTTATTTCCTCCTGAAAGAGGCAAAGAAATACAACTTGCAGCCATGCAATCAGGTATTAGTTCTTCTTATTTAGAGTTAGAGGGTCAGCAAGGCCATGATAGCTTTTTATTTGGCAATGAAAGATATCAAAAAAATATTGAGGCGTTTTTAAGAAGTTAAGTGAATAATCCTTTAACAAATATCGTTCAAGATTGGATTCAGTCATCAAGTAACGTAATTGACTTTGGATGCGGAGATGGGTCTTTGCTTGAAGAACTTAGGGAGCAGAAACAAACCATAGGTTATGGAATTGAAATTGACCCAAATGGAATTCTTTCCTGTTTAAGAAAAAATATTCCTGTAATAGAGAAAAATATTGATGATGGCATAGATGAATTTTCAGAGTGTAGTTTTGATGTTGCAATTATGGCAAGTTCAATACAGTGTCTCAAAGAACCAAATGTGGCTCTTGGTAAAATTCTTAATCTATCTAATAAATGTATTGTTACTATTCCTAACCTTGGATATTGGCGATGTAGGCTAGCGCTCTTGCTTGGACGAATGCCTGTTACACCTAGCTTGCCATCTAGCTGGTATGGAACAGAAAATATTCATCTGTGTACCATAAAAGATTTTGAAGACCTTTGTTCTAAAGAAAATATCATTATTGAGGACAGCATCCATTTAAATAAAGAGAGAAATAAGAGTAAATTTGCTGCAATTGCACCAAATCTTCTATCTTCCGAAGGAGTCTACTTACTTGCTCGAAAATAACAAAATACTTTTAGCCACTTCTAATGCAGGAAAACTTAAAGAGTTCAAAAGAATGTTCGCTAACTTTGAAATTAAATCTCAGGGTGAATTAGGTATTGAAGAGCCAATTGAAGATGGGCTAACTTTTTTAGAAAATGCTCTTATTAAAGCAAGACATGGAGCAGAAAAATCTGGAATGTTTTCTGTTGCAGATGACTCAGGAATTGTTGTGCCGGGATTAAATTTTGCTCCAGGAATATATTCTGCAAGATATGCAGGAGAAGGTGCTAGCGACTTAGATAACAGGAATAAAATAATTGAGGAACTTAATAAGCTTAATTTAAAATCTCTACCGGCATACTATGTATGCGTTTTAGTAGGAGTTCATTCTGCAGATGATCCTATGCCTATCTTTTCAAGTGGTGAAATTCATGGAGATATTTCTATTGAGGCCTCAGGTGAAGGTGGTTTTGGTTACGATAAGCTCTTTTATCCTTATGGATATAGTATATCTATGGCAACTATGGACTCCAATGAAAAGAATAGGATTAGTCATAGGGCTATAGCTACAAATATATTTTTAGAAAAACTTGAAAACATTAGAGCCAAGTAGCGTTCCTATCTCTTTATACGTTCATTTTCCTTGGTGTGAAAAGAAATGTCCCTATTGTGATTTCAATATTGAAACTGATAAAAAAGATGGAGATGAGGAAGCATTATTATTTGCTATCTTAAAAGATCTTGATAATTCTTCAAAATATATAGGCTCTAGAAAATTTACATCAGTTTATTTTGGAGGTGGAACTCCCTCTTTAATATCTGCAAAAATAATAGAAAAAATTATCAATACACTTAATCAAAAAGAGCTTCTTGAAAAAGATTGCGAAGTTAGTTTTGAGCTCAACCCAAAAGAAGTTAAAGAAGAATATATAAATGATCTGGTTCGTATAGGTATAAATAGAGTTTCTATTGGTATTCAAAGTTTTGATGCAAACACTCTATCTAGCCTTGAGAGAAACCATGGTGTGGCTGACTCTCTTAATGCCATTAAAGTTGTATCTAAAATGAAGACAATAGATACAACGATAGATCTAATATATGGAGTTATGGGGCAGGACATTGAATCTTTAAGAAAAGATATAGAAATATTTTGCAGTCATGACGTTGACCATTTATCGATGTATCAACTCACTATTGAACCAAATACAATTTTTTATAAAAAGGAGTTACGCCTTCCTGATGATAGTTTGATTGAATTAATGGAGACTGAGGCTGCGAAAATATTAAATGCAAAAAATATCCATCAGTATGAAGTTTCTTCTTGGTCTAGAGATAATAAGAAGAGTAATCATAATATGAACTATTGGATGTATGGAGATTACTTAGGATTAGGTCCAGGCGCTCATAGCAAGATAACTCAGGAAGCTAGCATCAAGAGAATGATCAAACTAAAAAAGTTAAAGTCATATATCAAAAATCCCTCCAAGACTATGGACACTAATATTACTTCTGACTCTTATGATTTAGATTTGGCAATGAACCTATTGCGCATCAAAGGCGGACTGTCTTTAAAGGAATTAGAAACAAGTCATATATATGTCCCAGATTCATTCTTAGAAAAACGATTAAAAGGCATTGAAGAAAAACTTTTAGAAAACGATGGTATTAGGGCTACACAAATTGGGTATAAGTTCTTAAACGATACTATTAATTTATTTAATTAATTTTTGAAGGGGGAAGATGAAGATATCTCTGCCCTCCTTAGCTGCTCTTTGTTGGAATTTTGTTAAGTCAGATTCTTGATAAACAGAACCAGTAAGCTTTTTGTATCCAGACGATAGATTAATAGCCTCTTGAATCGACTCAGCATAATTTTCCCAATCAGTTGAAATAAATAATTCCCCTTGGTCTTTAATTATTGGATGGACTAGCTTTAAAAAATCTTCTTTAATAAGTCGTCTTTTATGATGTCTAGCTTTTGGCCAAGGGTCAGGACAAATAATTAAGACGTCATCAAAAAGTGGTTCTTTTATCTGCTCAATTAATAACCTTATGTCACCTGTAGTGATTCTTATGTTTAAAAGACCAAGTTTTTGTATTTCACCAATTAAATAGCCTATTCCTGCTAAATATACTTCTGAGCCTACAAATAAAGTATCAGGATTATTTTTTGCCAGTGCAAGGATGTTTTCACCATTACCAAATCCTATTTCAAGAATAAGTCTAGAAAAATTAGCTTTTTCACTGCGAATATCTTCATAACTATTAATTAAATAGTTAGGTAATATATTTAGGTTATCTTCTTGGCTTTGTGTAATTCTCCCTCTCCTTTTAACAAAGGAAGGAAGGAACTTATAGCGCATTATTTTTTTGAAGAGTCTGCTTTTTTTTAAGCGGCATCAGACATAAATGCCTTCAATTTTTTGAGTGCTCCATTTTCAATCTGTCTCACTCTTTCTGCAGAGATGCTGTACTCTGCTGCAAGGTCGTGCAATGTAACTTTATCTTCAGATAAAAATCTTCTTTGGATGATATCTTTACTTCTATCATCAAGCGTTTTTACTGCTTCGCTTAATCCTGCTAGATTAAGTTCTTGTATTTGATTATCTTCTGCAAGAGTTGCCGGGTCAGATCCTTTATCTTCTAAATATTGAGAAGGTGACATCATTTCATCTTCGGAATCTCCACCAACCGGACTATCAAAGGCGGCATCACTGGATGATAATCGATTCTCCATATGTAATACGTCTTTGATCTCTACATTAAGATCTTTTGCAATTTTTTCTGCCTCTTCTTTTGTAAGCCATTCAAGTGATTTTTTCTTACTTCTTAAATTAAAGAATAATTTACGTTGAGCTTTAGTGGTCGCTATCTTGACTAGTCTCCAGTTTTTAAGAATATATTCATGAATTTCTGCTTTGATCCAATGAACAGCAAATGAAACTACTTTAACGCCTCTGTGAGGGTCGAATTTATCAACCGCCTTCATTAAACCAACGTTACCTTCTTGAATAATGTCTGCTAGTGGCAACCCGTAACCTTGATAAGATCTAGCAATGTGAACAACAAAACGAAGATGATGAATAACAAGCTGCCTAGCTGCATCTAAATCATCAGCCTCGTATAATTTTAAGGCAAGCTCCTGCTCCTGTTCTTTTGTAAGAATAGGTATTGAATGAACGCATGCTAGATAAGATTCTATATCCTTACCTGGCGTAGTTAACTGAATTGGTTGTAGCTCTGTTCCCATTTATATAAATTTTTTATAATTAAATATATATATTATTAATATATTTAGACTAATTATACCAATTTTTTATAAAATTCGCTTATAAGTCCTAAATATTTGTCTTTTAGGTAGGTATTTCTAAAGCCTACAAAGGCGGGATTAAGTATAGATTCCTCTTTTGTATAGGCTAAAGGTTCTCCTGAAGACATTTGGCATACTCTGCCACCCTGCTTAATAAGACAAGCATGTCCAGCAGCTATATCCCACTCAGAAGTTGGTCCAAATCTTGGGTATATATCAGCTTCATTGTCAGCAAGGGCGCATAATTTGAGAGAGCTACCCTTTTCTACAAGATCATATGCAATATCTTTACTGTTAAGAAAATCTAAGAATTTTCTGTCAATCTCAGTTTGATGATTCTTGCTCATGACCAGTCTTAATGGACCATCTTTATATACAAGCTTTCCATCAATCATTTCTTTTATAACTGAATGAGGTCCATAACTCTTATGCTGAATAAACCAGGGAATAAATAAAAATAGCATCAAAAAAATTAAGGCGCTAGTTGGACCAAAGATGTTTGATACAAATAAAGCTAAAGGGCCTATAAAGAAAAACATAGCGCCAAACCTAAAGCGTCTAAGGGGTCTTTGAAAAAAAGATCCTGACCAAATTTTTCCAGTTGCTGGAGCCTCAATAATCCCAAATATAGGCATAGTGTTATCAATCAATGCAATATTAACTGTAAAATTTCCATCTTTATTAATAAACCCTTTAGTCCCATCAAGTGGATCAACTAACCAATATGGGCCTTTAGGATTTTGGTTTTCAGAATGAAAAGTTTCTTCAGAAATAATAGGAATGTCTGGGGTAATTTCTTTAAGTGATCTGATAATAATATCATTTGCTCTATTGTCTGCTTCTGTTACAGGCGATCCGTCTGCTTTAATTTCTGTATTATAAGATTCAGAGTTATAAACTTCCATGATCGCAACGGAGGCTTCTGCTACAGTGTTTTCTAATGGTTTAAGAATGCTATTTATAAATTTTTGGTTTATTTTCATACCTCAATACTAACAGATAAGCTAGATATAACTATTTGCAAAGAGTTTCAGGAGTATTTTTGTAATCTAGAACATCTAGCATCCTGAAGAAGATATCAGTATTATCCATTTCTCCTGAAAATAAATGCGCACCTGGGCCATAAGCAAAGACTCCAACCGGGACTCCAGTATGATTTTTTGATCCCCATGATACTTTTACTGAGGTATCTGATTCATCGAGGATCTGAAGATCTCCTGTTTCATGATCTGCCGTAATAATTAATAGAGTTTCTTGATCTTCAGTAACAAAATTAATTATATTCCCGATAGTTGCATCAAAGTCTGTAAATTCGGCAAAAAGATATTCCAAATTATTTGAATGGCCAGCCCAATCTATCTGACTACCTTCAGACATTAAAAAAAATCCATTACATGTTTTAGAATTATTGGATAAATAATTAAGCGCAACTTTAGTCATCTCAAGCTGACTTGGCATATCTTTTTCAGTTCTCATGATCCCATCTTCTGCAAACAAGCCTAAAAGATTTTTGTTTGAATTTGTCGTGAGGTTCAAAAGATCTGACTTTGAGTTTAGTAAAGTATATTTTTCTTTGTCTATATCAAAAGATTTAAAATATTTAATGCCTCCACCGAAAGCTACGTTAATTGAAGAACTTAAAAGCTGTGAGGCTATTTCTTTTGTTTTGTATCGACTATCTACATGAGAAAAAAAAGCTGCAGGAGTTGCATGAGTTACTGATGATGTTGCCACAACCCCGGTTAAGTAGCCTCTTTTTGATAACAATTCAGTAATAGTCTGAAGAGGCTCTTTATCTGGCGTCATTGACAAATATTTATTTTTTGTTTTCTTTCCAGTTGCCCATGTTGTTGCAGCTGCAGCTGAATCTGTTATTAAATCATTTGAAGATTGGGTTGTGCTTGTTCCAATATGAGGCATTTGATCCAATGCTAATTGATAATTGTCTCCGCCTATTGCCAATCTTGATAATGTAATGTGATTTATGCCCATACCATCGCCAATTAAAAGAATAATGTTCTTGGGTTTATCTTTTTTATCAAAAGATTCAATTTGATAGATTGTAGATTCTATGTCACCTTTTAAAAATGAATCCTCTATAGATTTTGCAGATAGGTCTGATGATAGAAAAAAAGATATAAGAAAAACAATGAATACTGATCTCATAACTAAGGCTGCAAGTTTTCCATTCTCAATTTTGTAGCAGTATTTTCATTATCGGGATAATTGAAATCATATATTGAGGCTTCCCAGCCACCATACATAGAGTTTGTAATCATGAACCACTTACTCCCCCACATATTTCTATATTTGTAAGCCAGCATCTTTCTTTCCTCTGGAGCAAGCGCTGTCTCTTGTCTTGGAAGAAAGTCACTTAGTTGATCACCAACTATCATAATAATCCTATAATCTTCTGCTATGAGAGCTCTTCTTGAGGTTTTATCCGAAGCCCAGCCTGATTCTCCCTTCATCATAAGAACATCTCTATCTTTATCTAATGGCAGACCTAAGTCCTCTAAATTCTTTCTTGTTGCATCCTCTAATTCAGCAACTCTATTGGTTACATAAAAGATCTTAACTCCCTTAGATTCAGCTTCTTTCAAGAAATCAGCAACTCCGGCAACTGCTGGAGCCCTGGCTTCATTGCCCCAATCTATCCATCCATTTGGATAAGATAAACCATTAATAATAGTTCTAGCTTGGAAAGTAGAGTTGTCTAACACTGTTTCATCAACATCTAAAATGATTGCTGGAGGTTTATCATTGAAATTATTTATTTGCTCTAATGCAGCTGTCCAGCTTGAATCAAATATAGATTCATCTAGATGTGCAGATGCAGCTGCAAAAGTTTGCATGTTATTTGCAATAAATTCTGTTGAAGTTTGAGCATACAAGATCCCTAGTAGGGATTGTTTTTGAAACTCATTACTAATTGGTTTGTCTATATCCTCATTATTTACGTTTACAGAAACTGCACATCCGTTGATAAATGCTAGTAAAAAAAACAAATATATTGACTGGCGTGCTTTCATGAGTGACTCAGATTATAATGCTTTTAAACATTTAAAGTTACAATTATGAACCTAGAATTAATAGAAAATTTAAAACAGATTCAAAATGGCCTTGTTAAACTCAGCATGGACAGGAAGGTTGTTTTACCTCATCACAAAACTTTTGAATTAGTTGAAGAAATGAGAACTGCCGTTAACAAATCATTGGAGATTGCTGAAAATGGATAATGCTACTTGCTTTGAAGTAAATATCAAAAATGGCGTTGCTCATTTAAATATGAATCGACCGGATAAATTTAATTCAATGACCCGGCTCTTTTGGAAAGAGTTACCAGAAATAATTAAAGAAATAGATAAAGGTGCCCAGGCAAGAGTCATTTTGTTAACTGGAGAAGGTAAACATTTTAGTTCTGGTATGGATCTTGGTAATTTCTCACCAGGAAGTACAGATAAGAAGAAAGATCCAGCAAGACTGAGAGAGGTTTTCTATCATGAGGTCTTGGAACTTCAAGATGCTTTTACAGCACTTGAAGAGTGCAGAATGCCTACAATTGCTGCAATTCAGGGCGCTTGCGTTGGGGGTGGAATTGATATGGTTGCTGCTTGTGACATGAGATATTGCTCTGCGGATGCCTTCTTTAAAATTGCAGAAGTAGATATTGGAATTGCCGCAGACGTGGGAACTTTACAAAGACTTCCAACTCTAATACCTGTAGCTGCAGTCAGAGAGCTTGCATATACTGGTAGGAAATTTGATGCTGTTGAAGCCAAGACGCTAGGAATGGTAAATGAGGTGTTTGAATCTTATGAAGAACTAATGGTTGAGGTTGAAAAAATTGCTCAAACTATTGCGACCAAGTCACCATTAGTTACAAGAGTTATTAAAAAGCAGATTAATTATGCAAGAGATCATAGCGTGCAAGATTCCTTAGATTATCATGCAGCATGGAATTCGAGTCTCTTAAGTGGAAGAGATATGGAGGCTGCAATGACTTCTTATATGAACAAAGAGAATGGTGAATATGATGATCTTGAGGAGCAAAAAAGTTTTTGGGAAAAAGACGGTTTAGTCCCTTAGAAAAACAGGCTCAGATGCAGTTGATAGTTCCTTTGAAAAGTAATAGCCCTCTTCAGCAAATTTATTAATACTTTTTGCATCCTTAATTTTATTTTTAATTAGCCAATTCGTCATAGTTCCTCGAACTTTTTTAGCATAAAAGCTAATAATTTTATATTGGCCATTTTTATAATCTTTGAAGACTGGAGATACAACATTAATATCTTCTGGCATTTTTCCAAGGACTGAAAAATATTCTTTTGAAGCTAAGTTAACTAACAAGTTAGATTTTTGTGATTTCAACTCATCACTTATATTTGCTTGAATTTTATTTCCCCAAAATTCATATAAATTTGATGCTGTATCAGTTTTTAATTTCGTTCCCATCTCAAGACGGTAAGGCTTGATTACATCAAGAGGTCTGAGTATTCCATAAAGTCCTGATAATATTCTTAAGTGCTTTTGTGCAAATTTAACATCACTCTTATTAAGCTCGTCTGCTTTTAAGCCTTGATATACGTCTCCTTTAAAAACAAATAAAGACGCTTTTGATTCAGCTGATTCAGTTTTACTAGCAGTCCATGATTGATATCTATCAAAATTAAGGGTTGCTAACTTGTCACTTAAGCCCATCAACGAAGCGATATCTTTTGGTTCTTTTGCTTTTAAAGTTTTAATTAATTTACTCGATTGGCTTAAAAACTGAGGCGCGGTATGATTCTCTGTAGTTGGAACAGAGTAATCTAAGGTTTTTGCAGGTGAAAGAACTATAATCATGATCATAATTCTAACGAAATCTTTAAGAGACTTCTAATGAAAATTGTAGAAAAATGCATAAATTTACTTGGAAAGAACATTTCTTACCTAATTCCCATTATGACATTGCTTATGGTTATTATTATTGTAAGTCGATATTTCTTTGAATCTGGAAGAACTGACCTTCAAGAGTTAGTAATGTACTTCCACTCCCTTATTTTTTTAGGTTGCGCTGGTTACGTGTTTAATAAAGATGAGCATGTTCGTGTAGATATTTTTTATCGCGACGCATCTTCAAAATATAAGAACATAGTAAATTTAATTTGCGGCATAATCTTTTTGCTCCCTGTAACCATAATTATTTTTATATATTCAATTGATCTTGTAATTATGTCTTGGAGTATTAAGGAGACATCAACCGAACCAGGTGGACTGGCTTACGTATATATTCAGAAATCTTTTATATTTTTATTTCCTTTAACTCTAATAGGGGCTTTTTTATATAAAGCAGTTAGGCTTATATGGAAATAATCCCTCTATTATTATTGGTCTTAGTTTGTGCTGCGTTGGTCTTGGGATATCCTGTTGCACTAACTCTTGCAGGAGTATCAATCCTCTTTTCTTTACTTTGCATACCTGCAGGCATTTTTGATCCTGATATTTTTAAAAGTATTCCCTTAAGAATTTTTGGGATTATGAATAATGTCACTTTGCTTGCAGTACCTTTATTTATTTTTATGGGAACTATATTAGAGAAATCTGGAATAGCAGGGAGAATGCTTGAAAATATGGCATTGGCATTTAAAAATTTTCGTGGCGGTCTTAGTATTTCAATTATTGTGGTAGGTGCTCTTTTAGCGGCAAGTACTGGAATAGTTGGAGCAACAGTTGTGACTATGGGATTAATGTCTTTACCAGTTTTGATCCAACAGGGCTATAAGAAAGATTTTTCTACAGGCTTGGTTGCAGCAACTGGGACTTTGGGTCAAATTATTCCGCCCTCAATTGCTTTGGTTTTACTTGGTGATGTTATGTCTAATGCCTATCAGAGAGCTCAAAATAATATGGGCATCTTTTCTCAAAAAACTGTTACCGTTGGTGATCTTTTTATTGGAGCTATTGTTCCTGGCATCCTTATTTGCTCTTCCTACTTGTTGTACACCATTTATCAGAACTCAAAAAATGAAAACATACAATTTTTGCATGATTTGGCATCACCCCCAAGGACAGAGATTTTAAAAACATTGGCTCTGCCTTTAGTGCTTATTGTTTTAGTCTTGGGGTCTATTATTGGTGGAATTGCTACTCCAACTGAAGCAGCAGCCATTGGTGCAATGGGTGCGATGATAATTGCATTGATCAATGGAAAGCTTTCACTGAATTTTTTAAAAGAAACTAGTGAGAAGACCGCAATTGTTACCACTATGATTTTCACTATTTTAATTGGTGCGTCCATATTCTCTTTAATCTTTAGAGGTGTAGGTGGAGATGATTTAATAGAACTTATTTTTAGCGGTATTCCTGGCGGACCTTATGCCGCATTAATATTTGTATTGCTTATAGTTTTCTTGCTTGGCTTCATTTTAGATTTTATCGAAATTTGTTATGTCATTGTTCCGCTTGTAGCGCCACCACTTTTAATGATGGGCTTTGATCCTGTATGGCTTGCGGTATTACTTGCTATTAATCTTCAGACATCATTTTTAACTCCTCCATTTGGGTTCTCATTGTTTTACTTAAGAGGAGTTGCTGATGCAAGTATTAAAACTTCTGAAATATATAAAGGTGTAATACCGTTTATCTTGATTCAATTATTAATACTTATACTAGTATTAATTTTTCCGAGTATTGTTTTATGAAGAATCTAAAATTTTTAATCATATTTCTAATCATCTCATCATGTTCGAATGAGAGTATAGATACCAAGATCTCATTTGATATTTTTGAGAAGCAAAGTATTCGTTTTCAAGCTTCATCTGAAGAAGATAATCAATCTATAAAACTTGGTTCTGGTCGCCTTATTTTAAAAAAAATCCAATTGCCAGAAAAAAATAATTATCATCATGCAAATGCAAAAATTTCTTTAGTTTCTGCGGGAGATCCATGGGACAAATCTGGATCTTTCTTTATTGTTCCAACTTCATCGGATTATTCTGTTCTAGATTTAGCTAATAAAAATTTTCCAGGCAATGGAGTGACTGAAGCATTTCCAGGGATACAAAAGTTTGTAACTGAAGATGGTTATTATTATCCACCTTTAGAGTTGTTGAGGTTTATTACTCCATTTGGAGTTGGTTACTTTAATACTCAAGATTGCTGTGAAAAGTTAAAGCCTGTTTATATAGCTAAGTGGGAAGATAATATTTCGTGGAATGAGGATATATCGCATTTATTGCCACTTTTAAAAGGTGAAATTTTGGTTGGTGTTTATATTGATACTTGGTCAGATAAAGGTTGGGATATAGATGTAGGACTAGAATTTTCAGGGCCGACTTCTAAAAATCAAATACAAAATCAAACTATTGTTTCTTTGGTGAATACAACTCCCTTTGCAGCTGGTCAGAATGGTTATGACCAATTTGGGAAAGCGCCCTTGGTTACAAGCTTTGATTTGAAGGAAGATGAAGATGAGGTATTCCTTTATTACTTAACAACAGGCCATGGAGGGCATGGAACAGGTGATGAGTTTGTAAAAAAAACAAATATCGTAAGCCTTGATAACCAGGTTGTTGCTGAGTTCATTCCATGGAGAGATGATTGTGCTTCCTTTAGAAGATTTAATCCAAGCTCAGGTGTGTGGACAGAAAAGACTGAATGGAAAGGTGAAGAAATTGAAGAGCGAATTGCATCATCTGATTATTCTAGGTCTGGTTGGTGTCCAGGCAGCAAAGTCTCACCAAAGAAAATTAGCTTAGGTAAATTAAAGAAAGGTAGGCATGAGCTAAGTATCTTTATACCAAATGCTCAAGTTACAACTGAAACAGAGTTTAATTTCTGGAATATTGCTGCATATATAGCTTACTAACTAATCTCTCTTGCAAAATCAGCAGTTTGCTTAACTCCACCAATTGGAAAAAAGTGAACTTGTTCAATATTCAGATCTGGATCTTTCAATTTATATGCGGCTAATCCCTCTAAAATCTCAGTAGGCTTGTAAGGCAATAAGAGCTTTGTGATATCTTTAGCTCTTTTGGTAAGTACTTTCATTGATGGTCCTATGCCACATTGAATAGAGAACTTTAAAAGAGTTTGAAGTTTTGCTGGACCGGAAATACCAATGTGAATTGGAATATCAATACCATCTTTTTTAAGATTCTCTGCCCATGAAATGACTGTATTAGCATCAAAACAAAATTGAGTAGCTATAGCCATTTTTGCATCAGTTCGCTTAGAAAATTCCTGCTTCCATGAAAGAGCACTAGAGGTATTTTTCTTTCCTCCATCTGGATCAATGTCTTTGCTGCCCTCTGGATGGCCTGCCACATGAAGCCTTGTGAAACCCAGTTTATCAAATTCACCTGTTTCAATAAGTTGCATAGAAGAGTCAAACTCTCCTAGTGGTTGCGATGAGCCTCCTGCTAGCAAAAGTGCCTCACTAACATTTGCTTCATTTTGATACATAGATAACCATTCAGTTAACATATTCTTATCTTTAATAATTCTTGCTGGAATATGCGGCATCACTGAAAAACCCTCAGCATTTATTCTTTTAGCAGTAGCAACCATGGTCTTAATATCTTCTTTTTCAGATAAATGGGCGATATAAACTCTGGTATTTGCAGGAAGAGTTTCAGCAAAGCTTTCAACCTTAGCAGCAGAATTAGGAACTACTTCAATTGAGTAGCCTGAAACAAAATCTATAAGAGCATCACTTGCCATTACTTATCCCCTTTATAAGCTAAATTACCTGATCAAGTCCGGCATTATTTTTTTCTAGAACTCTTTCTGCTCTATAACTTGATCTCACCATTGGTCCTGATACAACTTCTAAGAAGCCTTTTCTTAAACCTAGATCTCTATAATAATTAAATTCTTCTGGGGTGACCCATTTTTCAATAGGTAGATGGTTTAAGGTTGGTCTTAGATATTGCCCAAGAGTTAGGATATCAACATTATTAGCAATTAAATCATCCATAGTCTTTTCAATTTCATCGTCAGTCTCTCCAAGCCCAAGGATTAAACTGGTTTTTGTTAAAACATTTGGATTAATCCTCTTAGATTCAGCTAAGACATCAAGGGTTTGCTGATATCCTGCTCTAATATCTCTTACAGGATGAGTAAGTCTTTCAACAGTTTCCATATTTTGTGCAAATACTTCAATTCCTGAATTTACGATTGTCTGAATAGAAGAGTAAATGCCCTTAAAATCTGGTGTTAACGCCTCTACTGCAGTATTTGGATTGCTTGCTTTAATGGCCTTTACTGTCTGAGCATAATGCTCTGCGCCACCATCAGCTAAATCATCTCTGTTAACTGAAGTAAGAACAACATACTTAAGCCCCATAACTGAGACAGCTTTAGCAGTATTTTTTGGCTCCTCATGATCAAGCCAGCCTTTTGGATTACCAGTATCTACTGAGCAAAATTTACATGCTCTTGTACAAACAGAACCCATTAACATAAATGTAGCAGTTCCATTGGACCAACATTCAGAAATATTAGGACACATACCTTCTTCACATACTGTATTAAGGCGATTTTCTTTGACTTGTTGTTTAACAGCATTGTAGCGAGGATCAAAGATGGCTTTTACACGAATCCAATTTGGCTTTCGCGTATTTGGAATGTCTGAATACTTGTTAGCTTTCTGACCATTCTTCACAGCTTTAATGCCATCTCTATTTACAATTTTTACTGTTGGAATAATTTCCATAATTATAATTGGTTGCCTAATGTTTTTATTGCTAAAGATTCAACCTCTTTGAGGTCTATAGTATCAATAAAATCTTTTATTTGCGTTACCTTTAATCCCTCATATCCACATGGATTAATTTGCTTAAATGGTTTTGTATCCATGTCCACATTCAAACTAATACCATGATAAGTTTTGCCTCTTGATATTCTTAAACCAATTGAGGCAATCTTTTTATCCTGAACATAAACTCCAGGAGCGCCGCTTATTATATTAGTTTCAATACCATATTGCTTTAGTAGATCTTGAATAAAGTCCTCTAAATTTTTTACTAACGCTTTTGGGCCCCACTTTAAAGTTTTAATATCAAGCAGGAAGTAAATTACTAATTGACCAGGTCCATGATAGGTTACCTCTCCACCCCTATCGGTTTGTATGACTGGAATATTTTTAGCATCAAGGATATGTTCCTTGCTTGCAGCTGTTCCAAGGGTAAATACTGGTGGATGCTCTAATAACCAAATCTGATTTTCAAAATTAGGTTTTGTTATATGCGCCTTCATAGCATCATATGAATCTTGGTAATTAATAAGTCCAAGTGATTTAAAGGTTAAATCATTTTCCACTAATTATTTCTAGCCTCAATAAAAGCATTCTCTGAGATTGCATGATATGCAGAAACTTCGTCATGGAAATTTTTGTAGGATTGATAGACTTTATTAATAGTTGGATCATCAGCCGCATTCTCTTCCATAATTTCATGAGCTATAGCCTTGAATTCAGCAATAACATCATTTGGTAATTTTCTTAACTCCACCCCATGTACATCTATTAGCTCTCTTAAAGCTCTATTGTTTCTAGCAGTGTATTCATCTAGAGTATCTTGGTTAACTGCTTTTGCAGCTGTCTCGATAATAACTTGAAGATGCTCTGGAAGAGACTCCCAGGCTTCTTTATTAATTAAAAGCTCAAGCATTGAACCTGGTTCATGCCAACCTGGATAGTAATAGTACTTAGCAGCTTGTTGAAAACCAAAAGTTAGATCATTGTAGGGTCCGACCCACTCAGTTGCATCAATTGCACCGGTTTGAAGGGCAGTAAAGAGTTCGCCGGCTGGCAGAGTTACAGGAATTCCACCAGCTCTTTTAAAAACCTCGCCACCAACTCCAGGTATGCGCATTTTTAAGCCTTTAATATCTTCTAGAGAATTAATCTCTTTGTTAAACCAACCAAACATCTGGGTTCCAGTGTTGCCAGCAGGCATCGGATGAATATTAAAGGGCTCATAAATCTCTCTCCATATCTCAAGTCCTCCGCCTCTATATACCCATGCATTTATTTCATCAGAGGTAAATCCAAAAGGAACGCCTGAAAAAAATTGAGCTGCTGGAACTTTTCCCTTCCAAAAATAACTTCCACTATGTCCCATTTGATGAGAGCCGCTTGATACTGCATCAAAAACTCCAAAAGCTGGAACTTGTTCGCCAGCTCCATAAACAGTAATTTTCATTTGGCCATTGCTCATTTCTTCTACCAGATTTGCAATCTTTTCAGGTGCCATACCAAGACCAGGGTAATTTTTAGGCCATGCTGTAACTAATCGCCAATTATACGTTTCTGCTATCTTAGATTCATCGCTCATATCTACAGAAGTATCATTAGAGCATGAAGCTATTAAGATGAGTCCTAAGATAGTGGATAAATGCTTATGTTTCATTATTTTTTCTCAAGTTTTGCAAAAGACAAGACTAGCCATTTAGTTCCTGATTTATCAAAGTTGATTTGCACTCTTGCTGCCTCTCCGGTTCCCTCATAGTTAAGAACTATGCCCTCTCCAAATGATGGGTGCAAGACTTTTTGACCTAATGCAAAACCTATTTCATCCTCAACCTTGTATTTTGATTCTTTTGCAGCAGGGAATTCTCTTCTCGTATAAGCAGTTGTAGTCTGAGCACGGGGCCTTATTTCATCCATTAATTCTTTAGGAATCTCTCGGATAAATCTTGAGGGAGGATTAAAAGTATCTGATCCATGCAATCTTCTTGATTCAGCATAGGTAATATAAAGCTTTTGCATTGCTCTTGTTATGCCTACATAACATAACCTTCTCTCTTCTTCTAATTGAGAAATACTATCCATAGAGCGACCATGAGGAAATAAACTTTCCTCTAATCCAGTCATCAAAACCAATTTAAACTCTAAACCTTTAGCTGAGTGGAGTGTCATGAGTTGAGCTGCATCATCATGCTCGCTGGCTTGCCTGTCTCCTGAATCAAGAGAAATCATATCTAAATAGTCTTCTGCTATTTCAATATTTTTCTTTTCATCATTTATGCTTTGCTCGAAATTTTTAGTGGCAGTAATTAACTCTTCTAAATTTTCGGTTCTAGTTTTTCCTTTTTCACCTGGCTCTTTGCCATGGTAGGCATAGAGTCCTGATGTTTGAATAATGTATTCCATTAATTCAGACAAAGAATTGCTTTCGGCTAATTCTCTACACGTTGCAATTAATTCTAAATAAGATCTAAGCCCGCTGCCTCCCTTTCCTGAAATAACTCCTTCATCAATTAACTTTGCAGATGCTTTGATATATGAAATGTTATCTTTTTTTGCAGCACTTCTTATTTTACTTAAAGTTTTTTCGCCAACGCCTCTGGTTGGATTGGATATAGATCTTTCAAAAGAGGGATTGTCTGAATGGTTAAAAATGATCTTTAGATAGCTAATAGCATTTTTAATTTCTAGTCGTTCATAAAACCTTTGGCCACCATATATTCTATATGGAATAGATGATCTTAATAAGGCCTCTTCTAGAGCACGTGATTGAGCATTTGATCTATATAAAACAGCTGCATCTTCATATAACTCACCTTTGTTCATCCACTCTCTGAGGATATCAGCCACGAAACGAGCCTCGTCTTGCTCGTTATAGGCTTGGTACAAAATAATATTTTCGCCCTCAAGCTGCTCAGTCCATAAATTCTTGCCAAGCCTATCACTATTATTTTCAATTAATGCATTTGCTGCGGAAAGAATAATATTGGTAGATCTATAATTTTGTTCAAGTCTTATTGTTTCAGATTGTTTAAAGGTTTTTGTAAAAGAAGCTACATTCTCTACTTTGGCGCCTCTCCATCCATAGATAGACTGATCATCATCTCCTACAGCGGCAATAGAGGCATGGGATGAAGCTATCTCTAATAACCATTTATATTGAATCGCATTAGTATCTTGGAACTCATCAATTAAGATTGTTTTAAACCTTGTATGAAAGTAGGATCTGACTGATTCACTATTTTTTATAACCTCATAGGACTTGAGTAAGAGTTCGCCAAAATCAAGTAGATTATCTTGAGTGCAAATCTCTTCATACTCTTTGTAAATCTTCTTGATGGTTTCTTTGAAAAAATCTCCATGGTCTTGTACTGATGAGGATCTAAGACCGTCATCTTTCCAGGAATTAATTTGCCACTGGCTTTGACGAGACGGCCATGAAGCTTCATCTAGATTTAATTCTTTGGCAATTCTCTTAATAATTCTTAATTGATCGTCAGAATCCAAAATAGTAAAGCCACTTTCAAGTCCTGCTTCTTTATGGAAGCGTTTTAACATCCTGTGAGATAAACCATGAAAAGTTCCACACCATAAATCCATTGCAGGAGATTGAAGTAATTCTTCAATTCTAGAGCGCATTTCTGCCGCAGCTTTGTTGGTAAAGGTAACTGCCATAATGGCTGCTGGATTTTTTTGTAACGCCTCTACTTCCCATGCAACTTTATGAACAAGAACTCTTGTTTTTCCTGAACCTGCACCTGCAAGAACCATAAGATGCTGCTTTTCCGAAGTCACAGCTTTACGCTGTTCTTCATTTAAGTTGTCTAATATGTAAGATACATCCATTTAGGGATTCATTTTTTTGCTTAGGAAGGATATTCTAACCTTATGTCAACGAAATTATTACGCAAGATTAAAAATACTATTCCTGAATTAAGAAAATCTGAAAAGGTTGTGGCTGAATATATTTTAAAAGACCCCAAATCTATTATTACTCTTAAAACTGCAGATGCTTCTTCTCTTATGGGAATTAGTGAGCCTACTCTTATAAGATTTTGTAAAGCTATGGGCTTTACGGGTTATCAGGAGCTTAAAATTAATTTATCTCAACAACTAGCGGCAGATGATTATTTTGAAATCTATGAGATATACCCAGATGATTCAATACATGATTTATGTGAAAAAGTTTTTGATACTGCAGTTAGTGAAATCTTAAATGTTAGATCGCAAATTGATCAAGATATCTTAGAGCAAGCCATTCAAGCTTTAGCAAAAGCTAGAAGGGTCGAGTTTTATGCTTTTGGTGGTTCAGCGCCAGTTGCAATGGATGGGCAGCATAAGTTTTTTAGATTAAAAATACCTACCTCTTGTATCTCTGATCCGCATATTCAATTTATGTCTGCAAATTCCTTAAGTAAAAATGATGTCGTTGTAGCTATTTCCCAGTCTGGAACAACAACCGCAATTGTCGACAGTGTTAAGACTGTAAGAGAATCAGGAGCAAAGGTAATAGGAATAATGCCTGGCAATACACCATTGGCTGATATTTGTGATCTTTCTTTAACTATTAATGTTGGTAGCAATGACAGATTAACTATGCCTCTAACATCAAGGTTAGCCTACACAGCTGTTATTGATGTTTTAACGATGGGTGTGGCTCAATTGAGACCTGAGGCACAGGATCATTTATATAATATTGCTGATAGCCAAAGATCATTAAAAATAGATTCTTAATTTTATAGGGGAATTATATGAATAGAGTTCTAGAGCATTTGGGGTGCAAGTACCCAATCGTTCAAGCGCCAATGGGATGGATAGCAAGGAGCCAGCTCGCTTCAGCGGTTTCTAATGCTGGAGGTTTTGGGATTATAGAGACCTCATCTGGTGAAGTTGAAAACTGTAAAGAAGAAATACAAAAGATGGCTAATCTTACAGATAAGCCTTTTGGTATCAATCTTCCTTTACTGTTTTTAAAAGATGACAGCATGGTTAATTTTATTGTTGAGCATGGTGTTAAGTTTGTAACAACTTCAGCTGGAGACCCTTCAAAATATATAGGTGTCTTAAAAGATGCAGGTATTACTGTTTATCATGCTGTACCAAATGTAGCAGGAGCTATGAAAGCTGTTGCAGCTGGAGTAGATGGCTTGGTGGTTGAGGGTACTGAAGGTGGTGGATTTAAGGGTATGGAAGAAATTGGCTTGCTTGTTCTTATTCAAGCTATAAGAAAACAATCTGAAATACCTATTATTGCTGCTGGTGGTATTGTTGATGGAGTTGGTATGGCTGCAGTTTTTGCTGCAGGAGCTGAAGGAATACAAATGGGGACTAGGTTTGTTTCAAGCAAAGAAAGCCCAGTGCANGATAACTTTAAAAATAAAATTATTGATTCAGATGAAGCCGGTACATGGATTTTAAATAAAAAATCAAAGCCTTGTATAAGAGCTTTAAAGTCTGAGATGACAAGCAAAATACATGAAGAAGGTGTTATGGAAATGACAGCTCTAATGAATATTAAAGATTTATATTTTGGTGGAGATATGGAGGCAGCGCCTGCATTATCTGGTCAATCAGTAGGTCTCATCGATAGTGTAAAATCTGTAGATACTATAATTAAAGAAACTATCAGTGAATTTAATACAACCTGCTTAAAGCTTTCAAAGGAGACATTTGATGAGTGAAGAAACAAGAGATTTTTTTAAAACCTATACTGACTTCGTAACCAAAGTTACTAGTGATCCGAGTCTGGACTTAGATGCTCTAAAGGAGCGTCTTGATGAAATCGAAGCAGATTCTCCGATTAAAACCCCAAGACTATTAACTGCGGCCCTTGGTCTTGGAAGCGAAACAGGTGAGTTTGTAGAAATTGTTAAAAAAATGTTTTTACAAGGCAAGCCTGCTTCAGAAGACAACATCTTTCATATGAAAAGAGAGCTTGGTGATATTATGTGGTATTGGACTACTGCTTGTGCTTCTCTTGGATTAGATCCATATGAAGTGATTAGCGAAAACCAAAAGAAACTGGAAGCTAGGTATGGTGAAAAGTTTGAGGTTGATCGCAGCGAAGTCAGAAAAGATGGTGATTTGTAAATTAGTGAATAGCTGTTCATAAAAATGGAGAATAAAGAGAAACAACCTAAAGAAGAATTGCCTTCAGCAGCTGATGACTGTGCTGATGTAACCTCAAAACATGAAAGATTTAAAAAATCTTCAGATAAACCCAAATTTCCGCCAATTGACTACGAGAAACCTCCTCACTTTTAAACTAAACTATATGGTCCTCTCTTTCTTTCTTTGCTGTTCTAGTAATACCTTCTTTTGAGGTATATTCATTAGTAATTCCTTTAGAGCCAGCTTTATCCTTTTTGGACATATTTAGTAAAATCACTACAGCGCTCAAAGCTGCAATTACAATTATTGTTAATATTAAATTGCTCATAATTATTCTATAGCCTCAGTTATCATGTAAAAAAATTGATTTGGTGAAAAGGATGTAGGAATAAACGCGCCCACCCCATTAGGAACTGTTGATACCCAATTTGATTGGGTAAGATCATTTGAAACTAATTTCATTTTCCTCTCATTTGAGATATTCAAAACTGGTTCATACAAGCTTGATCTAACCACAACAATATTCCTATTAAAATCAATCATTATGTATTGGCCATCATACCCAATAGTTGAAGTAATCCAATCCCCATTGGGACAATTATTATTCTCATCCAAAGGTCTTGAGCATAAATTCCAAAATTGAAGTCCGTAGGAGTTGAGACTTGCAATAGAATCTACATAATTTCTATAGCTAACTTTATCGCCCTCCCACACGCCCCCCAGTAATAACATGTGGCCAAATTTAGCATAATCCCTTGCTGTGGAATCAAGACAACAGTAAGCCAAATAATTACCATTAGATTGGCCAGCATCAACAAAATCTTTCCACCAAGTGGCATTAATTCCTATTTTTGAAAATAACTGATAGTCAGCATATGTTTGGAGGTCTTGACCAGTTGCTCTCAATAAAATTTCTCCTAAAACCTGAGTATCACAATTTGAGTATTTAAAATCCCCCCGATTGTAAATTACGGTATCAGAGTACCAAGGTTGTATAACCCCACTTTCTGCAAAGTTTCTATCAATACATTTTGTTAATTGATCATCTGAGAAAACTAAATTTCCACCTGAGGAAGAATCAGAGGTGTTTTTACATGTATCTAAATCATTTAAATTGTTATCAAAGCACATTGGATCAAGGCCCGAGCGCATATCTAATAAATTCTTTATGGTGATAGATGATCTTTCATCATTAGCCCACTCTTGTATAAAAATAGATGCTGGATCATTGATAGATGCAATAAGTTGATTTTCTTCAGCAATACCAATTAAAAAACTTACAAATGATTTTGAAGATGACCAAGAAGTAACATAACTGTTAATAGTTTTGTTGCCATATAGATCTTCTAAACGGGATTCGCTTATTCCAGTTATATTTCTTAGCGTATTTTTTTCGCCAGCTAAAATTCCTCTATATCTCTCATACACAAGTTCGCCATCTTTGATAACAATAGCTGCTTGGGTATAAGCGCCATCCTGAAATGCATAATCAAAAGCTTGATCTAACTTTGAGGATGACATTCCCGCACTTTCAGGAGTAACAACATCCCAGACTAAGGGGTGTGTTGGATATTGATTAGGAACTACCGGATCAGGAGCTGAAGGGCTGCTTCCAACTCCCCCGCATGAAACTAAAAAAAATATTAAATACAAATAAAGAAGTTTTTTAAAAGACTCCATTTAAATTATTAGCATTCCTTATGAAGACTTCCTTATAAATTCTTGAGAAGCTTCTTCATATTCAGACTGGATTCTGTCTACAAGCTCTTGAACTGGTGGGGAGTCAACTATTCCACCAATACCCTGACCTGAGCCCCATATATCTTTCCATGCTTTAGCATCAGTATTGCCACCCGAACCAAAGTTCATGCTGCTTTTATCAGCTTCAGGTAAATTATTTGAGTCAAGCCCAGCTTTATCAATTGAAGGTTTTAAATAATTGCCATGTACGCCTGTAAATAATGAAGAATAAACAATATCACTTGCTGCACTTTCTTCTAACATCTTCTTATACCCAATATCAGCATTAGCTTCTTCGGTAGCAATAAATCTAGTCCCCATATAAGCAAGGTCAGCACCCAAGGCTAAAGAGGATGCAACTGAGTATCCATCTCCAATCGACCCAGAAAGAATAATAGTGCCATCAAACCACTCTTTAACTTCTCTTACTAATGCGAATGGTGAAAGTGCTCCTGCATGCCCACCTGCTCCTGCACATACTAAAATTAAACCATCGACTCCCTGTTCAGCTGCCTTCTTTGCATGCCTAACACTTATAACATCATGAAAAACCAATCCTCCATAACTATGGGCAGCCTCAACAAGCTCAGCTGGGGGTCTTAAGGAAGTAATAATGATTGGAACTTCGTGCTCTACACAAGTCTGCATATCATCCATAAGGCGATCATTTGAGCCATGGCATATTTGATTTACAGCAAAAGGTGCAACTTTTGCATCAGGATTTGCAGCTTGATACTCAGCGAGTTCAGTTTTAATCCTAACAATCCACT
>JGI20155J14468_10000554_pt1 | contig 30504 bp, 38 predicted proteins | sample COG_05_FD_14468 | JGI IMG/M metagenome (IMG submission 14468) | reverse complement strand
CCAAGAATTAAGGGTTTTTTACTCATTCAATTAGTTTTTATTAATTGTACAATCTCAATACAAGTAAGAAATAAATTTATTTATGAAAAGAAAAATAACTATTGGTTCCAGGGGAAGTAAGTTGGCCCTAATTTATGCCCAAAATGCTAAAGATAAAATTATTCAAAATACTGATTTAAATGATCAAGATGTTATTATTAAGGAGATAACAACAAAAGGCGATCAAGTTCAGGATGTAAGATTATCCGAAGTAGGTGGTAAGGGATTATTTTCAACTAATATAGAAAAAGAGCTTTTAGATAATAAAATTGATATTGCTGTTCATGCGTTAAAGGATATGCCAGCTATTGAAACTAATGGTTTAAAAACAAATACATTTTTAAGAAGAAATGATCCAAGAGAAATTTTAATAACTAGGGATAAAAAAAAACTTAAAGAATTAAAAGATAATGCAATAATTGGAACCTCATCTTATCGAAGAGAATTTCAAATCAAAAAAATTAGATCAGATCTTAATTGTAAACTTATTAGAGGAAATGTTGATACAAGAATTAAAAAACTTCATGAGGGCTTGTATGACGCAATAATTTTATCATATGCAGGAATTAAATCTTTATCCATAGAAGATAAAATTACAGAAGTATTTTCAACTGAACAAATAATCCCAAGTGCTGGACAGGGAATTATTGCACTTCAATGTTGTGGTAATGATGATGAAATTATTTCAATTTTAGATAAGATTAATGATAAAGAAACATCTCAAAGAGCGCACGCAGAAAGAAATGTTCTCAAAGTTTTAGAGGGTGACTGTGAAACAGCTGTTGGCGCTCATGCTATTATAGCAGGAGACGAAATTACCTTAGAGGTCGAACTTTTTTCTTTAAAAGGAGACCAAAGATTTTATGAAAAAAAGTCTTCAAAAATTGAAAATGCAAAAGAACTTGGTAAAGAAGTGGGTAAAATATTAAAAAAAAAATCAAATAATTCTTATAAAAAATAATATGCATATTTTATTAACTAGACCTCTAGATGATTGTGGTGAAATAATTATAAAATTTAAATCTTTGGGACATCAAATTTCTCACCTTCCATTGTTAAGAGTGGAAAAGGTAGACTATGAGCAGATTAATTTTTCAGATTTTAATGGAATTATTTTTACAAGCGCTAATGCTGTTAAATTTTTAGAATTGAATAATATTGATAAAAATTTTCTGTGTTTTTGCGTTGGAAATGCTACTGAAGATAAAGCAAGAAGTGCTGGTTTTCAAAACGTAATTACAGCTGAAGGAAATGTTGAAAATTTAAAAGAGTTAATTTTACAAAATTTTGATCCAAAAAATGGAAAACTCCTTTATGTTAGTGGAGAAATAATTTCATCTGAACTTGATAGTCAGTTGATTGGGGAAGGCTATAATATTAAAAGAATAGTGAATTATAGAACAATTCATAATCAAAAATTTGACGAAGATTTTGTTAAGGAGTTAAAGCTTAAAATACCTGATATAGTCTATGTTTATTCTCAAAATAGCGCTCTAAGCTTCTTAAATTTTATAAAGATATATCAATCCGAAACTCTTTGGATGGACACGAATTTGATGTGTATTGGTGAAAAAACCTCTTCAATATTGAACGAAATTAAATGGAAGAAGATATTTCTTTTTAACCCTGGAGAAGAAGAATTTTTGTTATATAAAATTTGATTATGGAAATAATAAATAATTTTTCTGAAATATTTTTCTCAGTCTGGAAGCAAGGAATTTTGGGTGTTGATATTTTTCAAATACTAATTGGTATTGGAATTTTTTTTATTTTTTTAGTTTTTAGAGGTTTGATTAGTAAACTGATTATTAAAAAATTAGAAATAATCTCTAAAAGAACAACTAATAAATTAGATGATACATTTGTTCATGCTTTAGTAGGTCCTGCAAGATTTTTACCAATTGTACTTGGTTTCTTTATTGCAAGTTATTACATGACTTTTTCAAGCGATGGTCGTGAAATTGTAGATACAATAAATAGAACTTTGATTACGATATTAATTTTTTGGGTTATTCATCAAATTATTGAACCAATTTCTTATATTTTAAGTGGACTTGATAAGCTTTTAACCAGAGAGTTAATTGGATGGATTATTAAATCACTTAAAATTTTAATTTTCATTTTAGGACTTGCTGCTGTACTTGAATTATGGGGTATAAAAATTGGTCCAATTATTGCTGGACTTGGATTATTTGGTGTAGCAGTTGCATTAGGTGCACAAGATTTATTTAAAAATTTAATTTCTGGAATTTTGGTGTTGGTAGAAAAAAGATTTAAAATTGGTGATTGGATTGCTGTTGATGGGATTATAGAAGGTATTGTTGAAAAAATTGGATTTAGATCTACGACAATAAGAAAATTTGATAAGTCTCTTGCAATTATTCCCAATTTTCAATTTGCTGAAAATGCTGTTGTCAACGTAAGTGAAACTTCTAATTGGTTAATTAGTTGGACGATTACTCTTCAATACGACACGACAGTTGAACAGTTAAAAACTGTAAGAGATGAAATTGAAACATATATTAATAAAAATGAAGATTTTGATATAAATGTTGGTGTGGCAGTTAGAATTGATAAATTTTCAGATAGTTCAATAGATATGTTTGTTCGTTGTTTTACAAAAACTAACAGTTGGAGTGAAATGCTTTCAGTTAAAGAAAGACTTGCAATTGAAATTAAGCAAATAGTTGAAAATAATAAGGCATCTTTTGCTTTCCCTAGTCAATCGATTTATATCGAAAAGAAATGATAGCAATCTTTTATTTAGTTTTACAAATTTTAAAACTTTATTCTTATGTGGTAATTGGAAATGTTGTAATAAGTTGGCTGATAGCTTTTAATGTTTTAAATACACAAAATAGATTTGTTTATTCAATTTTAGATCTTACCCATAGGCTAACTGACCCAATTTTATTCAAGATTAGACGCTTTTTGCCTAATCTAGGCTCACTAGATATTTCACCAATAGTACTACTTTTATTGATTTGGTTTATAGAAATGTGTATGAAGCTCTACATTGCACCATTAATATTCTAAAAAATTTATGATTTTAATCGACGGAAAAAAAGCAGCAGCAGAACTTAGAGAAGAACTCAAACAAGAAGTGGCTGAACTAAAAATAAAATACAATAAAGTCCCAGGCTTAACAGTTATTTTAATTGGAGACATGGCCCCAAGCCAAATTTATGTTCGTAACAAAGAAAAATCAGCCAATGAAGTTGGTCTTAAATCTGAAGTAATTAGATACGCAGATTCAGTAGAAGAAAAAACTGTTTTAGAAAAAATTGAAGAATTAAATAAAGATGAAACTGTTTCTGGAATTTTGGTTCAACTTCCATTACCAAAACATATCGATAAACAAAAAGTGATTGAAACAATTACACCTTCAAAAGATGTAGATGGTTTTCACCCAATGAATGTTGGAAATCTTTCTTCTGGTTATGAAAGTTCGGTTCCATGTACTCCACTGGGTTGTTATTTAATGATCAAAAAAATTGAACCAAACTTAAGTGGTAAAAAAGCAGTTGTAGTTGGAAGATCTAATTTAAATGGCAAACCAATGACTCAACTTCTTCTTAAAGAAAATTGTACAGTAACAATTACTCATTCAAGAACAAAAGATTTAAAAGCTGAATGTTTAGAGGCTGATATTATTATTGCAGCTGTTGGTATTCCAGAGCTTGTTAAAGGTGACTGGGTTAAAAAAGATGCAATTGTAATTGATGTTGGTATTAACAAAACTGAAAATGGTTTAGTTGGTGATGTTGCTTTTGATGAAGTTTCAAAAGTTGCTAAAGCTTTAACCCCTGTTCCTGGCGGAGTAGGACCAATGACCATTGCCTGTTTATTAAAAAATACTGTTGATTGTTTTAAAAGATCTTTTAAATAAAATACCTAAGTAATTGACAAAGATTCTAATTTTTTTCTTTGTATTTTTTACGTATAACTCTTTAATAATTGCCATGGAAAAAAAACCTTATCATCATCTACCAGATGGAACTTTTAGAAATCCCGAAGGATCACCATCAAGAACTGGAAAAGCAAAATTTTCATATAGAAAATTTGTTCAAGAAAAAAAAAAAATAGATATTACTGTTCCAAAAGAACATGTTGTGGATAAAAAAAAAGTTTTATCTGATTTAGAAAAATATAAAAATGGAGACTACATTGCTTGGATTGGTCATGCTACTTACTTAATTAAGCTAGGTGAAACAACAATTATAACAGATCCTGTTTTTTCAAAAAATGCAGGCCCTTTAATTTTTGGTCCAGATAGATTTACGGAACCAGCATTGCAACTAAATGAAATTCCAAAAACTGATTTATTTTTGCTAACCCACAACCATTATGATCATCAAGATATGAGAACTATTAAAAAGTTTCCATTTAAAGACACAAAAGTCTTGGTACCTCTCAATCTTGGAAAATACTTTAAAAAGAATAAATTTAGAGATGTAAATGAAATGGATTGGTATGAAGAAATTAAAGTTAATGATGATTTGAAAGTAACTTTATTACCTGCAGTTCATTGGTCGAAGAGAAGTCTGACAGACACCAATAAATCACTTTGGGGAAATTTTTTAATTGAATATAAAGATAAAAAAATACTCTTTGCATGTGACACAGGCCTTGGAAATATTTACAAAGAATTAGGTGAAAAATATGGTCCAATTGATTTAACAATGATCAATATAGGCGCTTATGATTTTAAGCCCATGTTTGATAAATCAATTTATCACACAACACCTGAGGAGGCCCTGAATGTTGCTATGGATTTAAAAAGTAAAAAAGTAATGGGAATGCACTGGGGTACATTTGTTTTATCTCTAGAACCAATTATGGAACCTCCAGTGAGATTTAAAGCTAGTGCTGAAGAGTATGGTTTTGCTAAAGAAGATGTAATTATATTCAAAGTTGGAGAAATTCAGCCAATAGATAGGTTGTTATCAAAACAATAAATAGTAATTTTTTATCAATTAAAAAACCAAATCCCACCGATTAAGATAATTTGACCCACAATTAAGGCTTTATTTTATTAATTATTTTTTGATAAGGTTGGGTATGAAGAAACCGCCATACCCTTATAGAATTGGTATTATAATGATTTTACTAACAGCTGTTCCAATCGGAGCAACACAGTTAGGGTGGTATTTTTATGGAAAACAAGTAGGATTTGATTTTGGAATGATAGCAGGAACCTTTTCTGTTATTTTAGCTGGATATTTAATGTATCAAAAAGGTTGGCGTGATGAGGATGAAGATTAATTTATGGAAAAAATAATATTTTTTGCACTGGCACTTCCTATACTTGGTTTTGTTATTTATTTAGGAGGAACTGCAATTATGAACGGCTTTAAGGCTAAAGTTGATAATAGACCTCAAGAAACTGAAGAAAATGATACTTCAGATGTAGAGCCTAATAATGACCAGCTAAGTAATGAAATAAAAAAACTTAATGAATTACGTCAAAGTGGTGTTTTAACCCAAGAAGAATTCGAAAAAGCAAAAGATAAAATATTAAGTAGTTAAATCTTTATTATGTTTGAAGGGTTTAAAAAAAAACTTATCAAAGTAAATAAAGGAAAAATTTTTTGTAAATTTAAAGGTAATGGACCTCCTTTACTTTTGCTTCATGGTTATCCTCAAACACATCTAATGTGGCACAAGACAGCACCAGAATTAAGTAAGTATTTTACAGTGGTAGTTGCTGATCTAAGAGGTTATGGAAATAGCTTAGTTTTACCTGGTGGAAAAAATCACTTTAATTATTCAAAAAGAGAAATGGCTAAAGATATGGTTCAATTAATGGATAAATTGAATTTCAAAACATTTTTTGTTGCGGGTCATGATAGAGGGGGAAGAGTTGCTCATAGAATGGCAAGAGATTTTAGAAAAAAAATTTTAGCTTTGAGTGTTTTGGATATTTGTCCAACTTTAGATATGTATGAAAAGACAAATGAAAAATTTGCNAAATCTTATTTTCATTGGTTTTTTTTAATTCAGCCAGCCCCACTACCTGAGAGAATGATTATGACTNATCCAAAAAAATGGATAAAAAATTGTCTAAATAAGTGGTCTGGCAATCACAAATTTGGAAATGTCGAGGAAGCATATCTAAAATCATTTAAACAAAAAAAGAGATTACATGCTTCTTGTGAAGACTATAGAGCTTCAGCTACAATTGACTTAGATCATGATAAAAAAGATAGAAATAAAAAACTTAATATTCCAATTCAAATATTATGGGGAAAAAAGGGAGTAATAGGCAAACAGTTTAATTCAATAAAAATTTGGCAAAGATACTCAAATAAAAAAGTTTATGGGGTGGGAATAAGTTCTGGTCATTTTATTCCTGAACAAAATCCAAAACAAGTAATTTTTCAATTAAAACAATTTTTCTTAAAACATTTATAGATTAANTATTTTTTTCCATTAACCACAAATTATCTCCAGCTAAGAAATAAATTTTTCCGTTATTAGGATGAACTTGGATATCTCTAATCCTTCCAATTTTATTTTTAAAAATAATTTCTTCATTTATGTTTGATAAATTATTAAAAATTAACTTTCTTAAAGATTTGTCTTTAAGTGAGGTGACTAAAGCATGCCCATTCCATTCTTTAAATTCTTCTCCCTTGTATATTGTGAGAGCACTAGCAGCAATGGAGGGAACCCAGTATTGAATAGCTTTAGTAAAGCCAGGCTTCCATTTTGGACCAATTTTACTTCCTGAATAGTTCGTTCCTCCCCATCCCAATATTTTCCATCCATAATTTTCTCCCTTTTTAGCTTCACCAAACCAGTCACCACCTCTCGCACCATGATTGCTTAAATAAATTTTTTGATCGAAAGGAGATAGTGTTAATCCTTGAGGATTTCTAATTCCAATTTGATAAATCTCAGGTAACCAATTTGTTTTACCTTCAAATTTAGGATTATCATTTGGAATACGCCCATCAGTATGAATTCTAATAATACTACCGGGGTGTTTGGTTGGATCTTGAGCAATCATGCCTTGTCCTCTTTCACCAGCTGATGCAAAAAGATAATTATCTTTAATAGCTAGTCTAGAGCCAAAGTGATAACCAGAGTCTATAGGAGGGTTTGCTTGAAATATATTTTCAAAATTTAATTCTATTTTGTCTAGTTTTGCTCTTGCAATTGAGGTGCTCGTTTTTGAATTCCCTCTATCCTCAGAGTATGAAATCCAAAGGTTATTATCTTGATGAATAATATCTAATAATCCTCCCTGACCAACATTTAAAAAATTTAAATTATGTTTAATTTCTAAAATTTTTTTCGAATTAACATTAACTATTTTTATTTTTCCATTTTTTTCAGTAATAATTATTTCATCTTTAGTAATAAATGACGATCCCCAAGGCTCATCTAGTTCGATTATTTTAGTGAGCGAATAATTGGTTGAGTAGCTTTTTGAAGCAAATAGAAGGGTAAAAATTATTAATAAAAAATATTTTTTCACCTTAAGAGAGTTTTGATCTACCACCATCAACTGCAATAATTTGACCAGTAACCCAAGAACTATCTTCTGTTATTAAAAATTTTGCAAGTGCAGCCGAATCTTTTCCTTCACCTAATCTTTTTAATGGATGAGCTTTTGCGATACCATCTGCAATTGTAGTGTTTTTTAACATGGGTTCTGCAATTTTCGATTTTGTTAAGCTTGGAGCAATACAGTTTACTCTTATATTTGGAGCAAATTCAGCTGCAAGGGATACAGTTAAACCTTCGACAGCGGCTTTGGCTGAAGCAATGATAGCGTGATTTGTAAATCCTCTTTGTGCTGCAACTGTTGAGAATAAAACTATTGATCCCTTATTTTTTTTTAAACTTTCTTGGTATCCTTTAATAGTCTCTACTGCAGAATAAAGATTTAACTTCATGCATTTGTTAAAATCTTGTTCAGTAACCATTCTTAATGGTTTTAAATCAATTGAGCCAACACAGTATGCAATTCCTCTAATTTCAGGAACATCTGCTTTAACTTTTTCTATAAAACCATCTTCAAGAACATCTGCAACAGTAAAATTACAGCCAAGTTTTTCTGCAATTGAACTTACTTCGCTTTCATTTCTTGCAATTAAGTGAATATCATTTCCTGAATTTTTTAACTGTTCAGCTAAACTTGATCCAATAGAACCTGTCGCACCAAAGATTAGATATTTTTCTGACATAAAATTTTTTATTAGTTATATTTAGTTATGAAATTATTTCTTACACTTGGTAATCAATTATTTCCATTAAAATACATAGACCGCTTCAAAAAGGATCACCTGTTTTTTATGACAGAAGACAACGGGTTATGTACTTATGAAAAACACCATAAACAAAAAATCTTACTTTTCTTATCTTCTATGCGATCTTATGCTGATAGATTAAAGAAAGAAAAATATAAATTAGACTACCTAAAAATTGAAGACAAAGATTTTAAAGATGGCTATTTCAAAAAGTTAAAAAAAATAATTTTACAAAAGAAAATAAATGAAATTACTAGTTTTGAAATCGAAGATAAATTTTTTGAGAAAAAAATTTCACAGTTTTTAAAAAAAGAAAAAATTAATTGGAATGTTATTCAAACACCAATGTTCTTAAATTCAAGATATGAATTTAAAAATTATTTAGGAAAATCAAAAAAGCCTTTCATGGCAACATTTTATAAAGAGGTTAGAAGAAAATCAGGAATATTGATGGGTGCGGATGGAGACCCCATTGGAGGTAAGTGGAGTTTTGATGAAGACAATAGAAATAAATTACCTAAAGATATTTCAATTCCAAAATTTCCAAAAATAAATGAAACTAATCATACAAAAAAATTAAAACCCATTATTGAAAAATTATTTAAAGATCATCCTGGAAGCACAAATAATTTTTGGTTAGCAACCGAATATAATGATGTAGTTAAACTTTTAGATTTTTTTATTAAAGAAAAATCTAATTTATTTGGGGATTATGAAGATGCTGTTAATCAAAAAGATAATATTTTATTTCACAGCGCTCTAAGTCCTTACATTAATTTAGGTTTGATAACGCCTGAATTTATTATTCAAAAAATTTTAGATTTTCATAAAAAGAATAAAATAAGAATGAACTCACTTGAGGGCTATATTCGCCAACTAATTGGATGGCGAGAGTTTATGAGAGGTATTTACCAAGGCTATTCTGAAGAAATGGAAACAAAAAATTTTTTTAAACATGATAGAAAAATGAAAAAGTCTTGGTATGATGGTACAACAGGTTTGCCGCCACTGGATTATGCAATAAAAAACGCTGTTAATCATGGTTGGTCTCATCATATTGAGAGGTTGATGATCTTATCAAATATAATGAATCTTTGTGAAGTTAAACCAACTTCAGTTTACAAATGGTTTATGGAAATGTTTGTAGACTCATCTGATTGGGTGATGGTTCCCAATGTTTATGGAATGGGATTGTTTAGTGATGGAGGTATTTTTGCTACTAAACCATATATTTGTGGATCAAGTTATTTTATGAAAATGATGGATTTCAAAAAAGGGGAATGGTGTAATACGATGGATGGTTTGTATTGGAGGTTTATAAATAGCAATAGACAATTTTTCTTAAAGAATCCCAGGCTATCAATGATGGTTCATGTTTTTGATAAAATGAAAGATGAAAGAAAAAAAATGATTTTATCTGAAGCTGATAAATTTATTAAACAAAACACTATTTAATGAAAAAAGAAAACTTGCCCTCAAAAGTTTGTCTTGTTTGTAAAAGACCTTTTGTTTGGCGTAAAAAATGGAAGCTTAATTGGGATAAGGTNAAGTATTGTTCTAAGAAGTGTTCTAAGTGATTTACTTATCTTTATTTATTATATCTTTTTTAGCTGCAACTATTTTACCATTTTCATCTGAGCTCACATTAGCAGGGCTAATTATAGCATCAAATTATAATAAATTATTATTGTTAATCGTTGCAAGCTTTGGAAATGTTACAGGATCTGCTGTTAACTGGGCTTTAGGATTTTATTCAAGAAATCTTACTACAAAAAAGTGGTTTCCATTTAAAGAAACACAAATAGAAAAATCATCACAATGGTTCAGAAAGTTTGGTAAATGGGCATTATTATTTGCTTGGGTTCCAATTATAGGTGATCCATTAACTTTAGTTGCAGGTTTACTAAGAGTTAGATTTTTAGATTTTATTATTTTAGTAGCAATTGGAAAAGTAAGTCGGTACCTTATTGTTTTCTATTTGATGAGCTAAGCAATGAATATAATAGTTTTACAACATATAAAAATTGAAGATCCCGGATATATAAAAGATTTAATGCTAACTGATGGTTTTAACTTAACTATCATAGAGTTGGATGAAGGTGAAAAAATTCCAAGTGATCTAAGTAAATTTGATGGAATGTTTTGTATGGGTGGCCCAATGGATACTTTTATGGAGCAAGAATATCCTTGGCTGGTTGATGAAAAAAAAAGAATTAAAGAATTTGTAATTGATCTAAAGAAGCCCTATTTGGGTTTTTGTCTAGGCTGTCAGCTATTAGGAGAAGTTGTCGGTGGTAAGGTAGTAAAATCTAACCCAGCAGAAATTGGAATAATGGATATAAATTTTACTAAAGAAAAAAATGAAGATATTTTATTTTCAAAATTTCCAGATCAAATTAAAAGCTTACAGTGGCATTCTTATGAGGTCCAAGGAATAGAAAATAATAAAGATGTAACCTTGTTAGCATCATCTCCTGTAACTAAATATCAAATTTTTAAATATCAAAACCATGCTTATGGAATTCAATTTCATATAGAAATTAAGGATACTACAGTTAACGAATGGGGATGTGTTCCAGAGTATAAAAAAGCTCTTGAAGATCAATTAGGATATGGTGCTTTAGAAAAATTTGACAATGCTGCAAAAGATAATATGTCTGACATGAATAATTATTCTAAGATTCTTTATGAGAACTTTAAAAAAATATTATGATCTGTATCAAAGCTGAAATACCTAATGAATAAAGTTGAACGTGAGAAAATCTATAGTCAATATGAATAATAAATTTTTTGAATGGGCGGGGGTTATGACTGCAATATTATATTCGTTATTTGTAGCTTTAAATATTGGCATAGAATTTTTTGGTTTTTGTTTATTACTTATATCGGCAATTTTAATTGGAATTTGGGCCTATCGAGGAGGTCATAAAGGTATACTATTATTACAATTCTTTTATGCAACAGCTGGAATTATTGGAATGGTACGTTGGTTTTAATTTAAATTGTAATTGCTTTTTAAAGAGATAGATAAACCAGATGACTGAGATTTTTATTCAAACTTTTTTTCTATATTTTATCGTTATTGATCCACTAGGAAACACTCCATTGTTTTTAAGTGTTACTCAAAACATGGATACTAACAAAAAGATAAAAATAGCATTAAGTGCTACGATAATAGCTTCAATCATATTACTATTTTTTGCATTACTTGGAAGTTCATTGCTAAGTTATTTGAATATTTCATATCCAGCATTCATAATTGGTGGAGGAATAATTTTATTAATTATTGCAATAGAGATGTTGTTTGACAAGCGTCAACAAAGAAAAGAAGAAGATATAGAGCTTTATTCTGATAATGTTAGTGTTTTTCCTTTAGCAACACCTATTATAGCAGGACCAGCTGCCATTACTTCAGTGATAGTTTCTGTTTCAGATATTGGAACTAATTTTACCAACCAAACTGCAGGAATGATTTCATTAGTATCTGTTTTATTTTTAACTTTTGTAATATTTTTTTTAGCTTCAAAATTTTCTAGATTAATAAATAAAAAAATAATTGGAGTTATCTCAAGAGTGGTAGCTATTATTCTTGTTGGATTAAGTGTGCAGTACATTTTAGACGGTATTAAAACCTTTTTAGCTTAATTAAATTTAGCAATAATTTTTGGTATATAATTTTTAAAATTAAAAAAACCTTTATTACAATATTGCCAAGAAAACTGATCTAACTTTCGATATAAAAATTTGATATTTTTTAATTGATTATTTTGAATAAAATCTAAATTTTCACCAATAGTTGGATAAAGAGCATAAACTTCTTCAGTGATATTTTTTAAATCATTAATATTAATAGTTTCACAGTTAATTGATTTTTCACCTAATCTTATTTTTTGATCCTCTAAAAGATTAGCTTTAAATTTCAATACTTTTTCATTCAATTTGATAGTTCTATTTGTATCATTTGAGACTAATAAAATTTTTTTAAATTTGTGTTCTTTAAAATCAGAATATTCAAAAGTCATATTATTTTCAAATATTAATAAAGTTTGATCTTCTAAAATTTCAGAATTTAAAAAATCTTTTTTATTAATAAGATAAGTTTTATCACTAAATACTGGTGTGGCATTTTCATTAAGTTTTATATTTTGAAATCTATTATTAGTAAATTTATTTATATTCCATTCACTTGCTAGATAATGTTTACCTTGAGTTTGAACCCCGGCTACCCACCTCCACCCCAGTGTATTTGATGCAGCATCACCATCGTGAAGATGTTGCATAAAAAATTCAGCTCCTAGCTGCCATGGTAATTCTAGTGTAAATATCCAAATACTAGCAAACCACATTCTAGTATGGTTATGGAGGTAGTTGTTTTCTTTAAGCTCAATTACCCATTGATTAAAGCAGTCTACGCCTGTTTTGCCTTTAATAGCACCTAAATAATTTTGATTGTTTTTAAATTGATTTTTAATTTCATCTAATTCTATTAAATAATCTGACCAAACATTTGGTCTTAACTCTAACCAACCTTTCCAATAAACACGCCATAGCACTTCTTGAACAAACTTTTCATTTTTTGAAAACGAAAATTTTTTAAGACATTTATCAATTACCTCTAATTCGTTGATTGTGCCGTGTGTTATGTATGGAGACAGACAAGAAATATTTGATCTATTGCTAGGTCCAAAATCAAAATTTCTTAGCTTTGAATAATCAGTTAAATTATTTTCTACAAAATTATTTAATTTATCAACAGCCCTAGCCCTTGAGGGTTCAAATATCATATTGGATTATTTTGATTTTTTTTTCTTTAAACCTAATTTATCACTGTGTCTAAGCCTTAGAATTACAATTGCAGCTGCAATAAGAACTATTGCAACAGCTTCATAAACTAGAGCTGTTGGATCCATTTCTTTTCCTTGCAATATAATAAATCTAGCAAGAGCTGTGATGGCAATTAATAAAGGTAGAGTTATACTGATTGACTGCTGATCCCAAAAAACTCTTACCATTGCAAGAACCTCTAAATATAGAAACATTAAAAGCAAATCAGCTAATGTTACTGACTGGTTAAGAAACATATTCTTAATTTCCATACCAACTGCAATTACTGTGCTTATTAAAATAATACACATTAATGCAAGCTGTAAATTTTTTGCTATTTTTTCCATTACTTATCCTTACTAAATGGTAGCCATTTTTCAAACACTGATTTAGATGGTCCATCATATGGAATAGAATAAGAGCTGGGGTTAGGACTTGTTAACACCTCAATTCCTTTAGAGAATACAAAGATGAATACTACGACAAAAACAATTACCATTATTTTAAATGGGTCAAAATTTTTTGTTTGAAAAACACTACTAGATTTCTCTTCTGCTTTGTGAAAATGTTTNAATGTCATATAGACGGCAAATATCAATCCAATATGAGCGACGTAAAGACCTGCCCAACCAAATGCAAAAGTTGTGTAAGAAAAAATATATAAACTAAAAACCGTTGTCCAAATAAAACTTAAAACTAATAGAATTTGTAGTCTCACAGACCTTGGTAAAGACCGAAGATCATTTTTGCTATCATCAAATAAAATATTTGCAGCATCAACCATCCAGTTTTTTAGTGATTCCATAAGGTAACGATATAATTTTTTGAGATTATAACAAATGTTAAATTGTCCTAACTTTTAGTTTAAATTAGATTTAATAACGTTTTCTAATTGAATTGAGCTTTGAGCACCTGAAATAAAATCTTTTCCTATCTCAAAAAAAGGAACTCCACTAATATTTTTCTCTCTAGCGGTAGATATTTTCGAATTTACAAGTTCAATATTTTTTTTATTAATAAAATCTTTTACAATATTTTCTGTGATATTAATTTCTTTTGCAATATTAACCAAGACATCAATATCCCCAATATCAAGCCCATCAATAAAATATGATCTATATATTTTTTCTTTAATTTCACTTTGTAGATTAAATTGTTCACTTAAAATAATAAGTAAATGAGAAAGTACAGTGTTTGGAGTTCTTTTTATTTTATCTAAATTAAAATTCATTCCAGACTCTTTTGCTTTCAATTTCATATTTTCATACATAGGGGCAGCTTGTTCTTTTCCACCAAATTTTATTTCTAAATATTTTTGTCGAGAAATACCCTCGTTTGGCATATCAGGGTTTAATTGGAAGGGTGTATGCTGAATATTAAATTTTATATTTGGGAATTTTTTTAAAGCACGTTTTAAGTTTGTATGTCCAATAAAACACCATCCACAAATGGTATCTGCAAAAACATTTATTTTCATTAATTTAAGAGCGAAGTTTTTTCTTATGATAATTAATAAATCTTTCAACATTTGATTTATTGAATGTTTTATTTTCTTCAAAAGAAACTTTTTTCATTGAATAAGCTGAGCTTTTAGTTTGTCTAGATTCTATAATTACATTACCTTTATAAAGTTTGAGTTTAACTGAACCATTTACTTTATTTTTTTTAAGATCAACAATTTTTTGAAGTTTAAATCTTTCTTTTGAATCCCAATAGCCGTTGTAGATAAGTTCAGCATATCTAGGCATTATTTGATCTTTTTTATGCATAGTTTCTTTATCTAAAGTTACAGACTCAATTGCTCTATGTGCGTGGATTAATAATGTTCCACCAGGTGTTTCGTATACTCCTCTAGATTTTATTCCAATAAATCTATTTTCAACCAAATCAACTCTTCCAATTCCATTTTTACCTGCAAGCTGGTTGAGTTTTTCTAATAATTTTGATGGTAATAATTTTTTTCCATTAACACCAATTGGATTACTATTTTTAAAATTGATTGTTACAAAGCTTGGTTTGTTGGGTGCTTTTTCAGGTGAAATAGTTCTTTGAAATATAAATTCAGGTGCTGAGTTTTTTGGGTTTTCTAAAATTTTACCTTCTGTTGATGTATGAAATAAATTATCATCAACTGAAAAAGGTGGAGCTCCTTTTTTATCTTTTGGAATATCTATTCCATGTTTTTTTGCATAATTAATTAAATCTGTTCTAGATTTTAGTTTCCAAATTCTCCATGGAGCAATTATCTTTATTTTGGGTCCAAAATAATGATATCCTAATTCAAATCTAACTTGGTCATTTCCTTTTCCAGTTGCACCATGTGAAACTGCATAAGCGTTAAATTTTTTTGCAACTCTAATTTGATCTTTTGCAATTAGTGGTCTTGCTATTGAGGTTCCCAATAAATATACACCTTCATAGATTGCGTGACCTCTTATCATTGGATAAACATAATCTTTAACAAATGTATCCTTTAAATCTTTAATAATAATATTTTTAACCCCAAATTTTTTTGCATTAGTGATAATTTTCTTTCTATCAATTTCTTGTCCAACATCAGCAGTATAACAAATTACTTCTGCATCATAGTTTTCTTGAAGCCATTTTAAAATTATAGAAGTATCAAGGCCTCCAGAGTAAGCTAAAACAATTTTTTTTTTTGATTTCATTAAATTAACTACAAGCTTTTTTTGTAGCATTGTAAGCTTTGGTAAAGCCTAGCAAAGAATAGTGATCGATTGTTTGAGAGCCTTTTTCATTATAGCCAGTAATCATAATTCTTGAACCTTTTTTCATTCTACTAACCATTTTTGATTCAATTTTATTATCAGCAATCCACGCAAAACCTTGTTCTTTTATATCAAATTTAAACTTATTTTTTCCTGATGTAGCTGTTACAGAATTATTTTTATTGAACTCATAACCAGCCGTAACACTTACTTCATTAACTATTTTTTCACCAGGCCTGAAAGTAACAAATAATTTAGCATCTCTTTTGTTAGATTTTGGAGCCTGCAGAATAGGGGATGATTGTGCAAAACACACTTTACCTGTATCATCTGTTAAAGACATAACTTCCCAATCTTTATATTTTCCAACTTTTTTTATTTCTTCAGCAGATAGTTGACTACACCAACTAATTAAAATTATTGATAAGATTATAAAAGTATTTTTAATTATGGACATGGGTTAGGATAAATTGTTTGAACTTCATTAATTTCTTTAATGACATCATCAGATAAATTTATGTTTACACTTTCTATGTTAGTTTTCAACTGCTCCATTGTCGTTGCACCAATGATAACAGAGGTGACAAATGGTTGAATTTCTAAAAATTTTAAAGACATTTGAGATAAATCAAGATCATGTTTGTTAGCAACCTCATAATAAGCATCAACAGCTTTTTCAGTATTAGGTTTTGCATATCTAGTCCAAAAATCAGGATCTCTTTCAATTCTAGAATTTTTTGGCATTTGATTATTTCTGTATTTTCCAGATAAGTAGCCACTAGCTAAAGGAGAATATGCTAAAAGACCTATGTCATCTCTAATAGATATTTCAGCCAAACCAACTTCGTAAGTTCTATTTAGTAAGCTATATGGATTTTGAATGGACATCATTCTTGGAAGATTTCCACCCTTGGCAAGTTCTAAATATTTTGAAACACCCCAAGGAGTTTCATTTGATAATCCCACCTGTCTTATTTTTCCTGCATCAATAAATCTTTTAAGATTNCCAAGNACATCTTCAAATTTATTCCANTCTNCNTTTTCNTTNTGTTCATANCCNANNCNNCCAAACATATTTGTNTTTCTTTCAGGCCANTGAAGTTGATANAGATCNATGTAATCTGTTTGTAATCTTTTTAAGCTATCATTAACTGCTTCAGTCATTTTATCTAAGCCATAGTTATTTCCACCACCTCTTAAATACGCTCTCATAGGACCAGCAACTTTTGATGCTAAAATAACCTTGTCTCTCTTTTTAGATTTTTGAAACCAGTTACCCATTATAATTTCAGTATGACCGTATGTTTCCGCTTTAGGTGGAACTGCATACAATTCTGCAGTATCCCAAAAATTTACACCTTGATCTAAAGCATAATCCATTTGCCCAAAACCTTCATCTTGAGTGTTTTGTTCGCCCCAAGTCATCGTTCCAAGACAAATTGTGCTTACTTTAAGGTCAGTATTACCTAAATATTTGTAGTTCATTAGAATTAAATTATGTTTTCGTTTTATTTATCTTTTAAGGTATCTTGAATAATTAGTAAAAGACTATTATATATAACTCATTATGGAATTTGATAAAAACGGAATACTAAACAGAGCTAAAGCAGCTCAACAGTCAACAGTTGCAATGGATGAGGGCTTAAGAGCCTACATGCTTAAAGTTTATAACTACATGGCAACAGGAATTTTATTAACAGGAATAGTTGCGTTGCTTACATTTAAAATGTCAGTAGTAACTAATGATGCTGGATCAATTGTAGGTCTAACTTCAATGGGCAATGCAATTTATATGTCTGGATTAAAATGGCTAGTGATGTTGGCTCCTTTGGGAATTGTTTTTTACATGAGCTTTGGAATTAATAAAATGAGTGCATCAAAAGCTCAAACAACTTTCTGGGTGTTTGCAGGCTTGATGGGTCTATCATTGTCTTCAATTTTATTAGTTTACACCGGCATGAGTGTAACAAGAGTTTTCTTTATCTGTTCAGCAACATTTGGTGCAATGAGCATTTATGGTTATACGACTAAAAGAGATTTAACTAAGCTTGGATCATTTTTAATGATGGGATTAATTGGAATAATCATTGCATCTATAGTGAATATCTTCATGCAATCTTCAATGATGTATTTTGTAATATCTATTTTAGGTGTTTTAATTTTTGTAGGTTTAACTGCATATGATACTCAAAAAATTAAAAATATGTATGCTGCAAGTGATACAGGTGAGATCATGGGTAAAAAAGCAGTGATGGGTGCGCTTACTCTTTATCTAGACTTTATAAATTTATTTATAATGTTACTAAGATTATTTGGCCAAAGAAGATAGTTTTTATTTTTGTAACTTTTTCCAATTTGTATTCTTTAACAAAATTCTTAAATCAAAAGAGTTTTTAAGAATATTGCCACTAGTATCAGTTATTAAATATTTTAAGTTTTGATTTTTAGGCTTAAAGTTTTTACAAATTTTGTATAAAGCATTTTCGGCTGCATTTCTAAAGACACTAAAGCTTACTTGTTTGTTAGAAATATTTAAGCCATAATCTTTCCAAGATCCATCAGAAACCATTTTTGCATAAAGATCTAGAATAACTTTTAGTTCATCTTTTTCAAAAAATTGTCTTTCTTCTTTTTGTTTATGTGGATTGTTAACTACAAGTTTTAAATTGCTACGCATCAAGTTTATGTTTGTTAATTAAAGGTATTTGAAAGCCTGTAAAAATAATTGTTATTGGTAACATTCCCCAAACTTTAAAGTTGACCCAAAACTCTTCTGTTTGTGTTCTCCAGATACATTCATTTAATATTGCAAGTCCAAAGAAAAAAAACATCCATCTTTTATTTAATAATTCCCAACCAATATCTGATAAGGGAATAGATTTACCCATAACCTTTTTTAGCACAGGTTCTTTGGTAAAATATTTCCCAAAAAATAGAGCTAAAGCAAATAAAATATTAATGATTGTTGGTTTTATATAAATAAATATAGGATCATTAAAATAGATTGTTAGACCGCCAAAAAATGTAATTAAAATTCCACTTATTAATGGCATCATTGGAATTTTTTTTTCAAAAAACCACACAACTGCTAGTGCAACTAAAGTTGCAACTATAAGTGGAGGAATTGCAACTGATAAATTTTTATCATTATTATAATAATAAAAAAAAAATATAGCTAATGGCCCAAAATCTGTAACAAATTTTAAAAAAGACTTATTCACAAAAAAGATATTAACATATTTGCCACATCACAAAACATTAATATTTTATACATTGATTTTTATTTTTAAATACCCATACTATTAGCTATGCCAATTCAAAAAGCTAAGTTCTCAATAGGAGACATTGTAAAACATAAACACTTCGAATTTAGAGGTGTCATTTACGATGTAGATTTTGAATTTAATAATTCTGAAGAATGGTATCAGTCAATCCCAAAAAATGTGAGACCAAGAAAAGATCAGCCTTTTTATCATTTGTTGGCTGAAAATGATGAAATAACTTATGAAGCTTATGTTTCAGAACAAAATCTTCTTATGGACGACTCTGATGAGCCAATTAAACATCCATTAATTGAAGAGATTTTTTCAGGAAAAAAAGGCTCTAGTTATTTTAAAATGTCTAATTAAGCTTATCATTATTTAAACACATTTAGCTCAAATCTAGGCCATACAAATTATGTAAGTTTAACCTATATTCTGATCAAGAGTGTTAAACGTTAATTTCAAATTATTATCTTCCTCTGCATTCTTGATCGGAAATCCTTTTCATAATACACATCAATAATTAAATCCAAATCAAATATGTTTAAACTTTTTCAACCTAATAAAATTTTTCAAATAACATCAAAAGCTCCAAAATATGTTTTGTTTTTATTTGTTGTTGTGCTTTCGGTTGGATTAACTGAGGCATTAATATTATCTCCAGAAGATTATAAACAAAGTGATGCTGTTAGAATTATGTATGTTCATGTCCCAGCTGCCTGGATTTCTTTAGGAATTTTTTCCTCAATAACTTTTCTATCAATTAGTGGATTTATTTTTAAGAATAAAAACTTATTTTTAATTTCAAAAAGTTTAGCACCTTCAGGTTTTGTTTTTAATATCATTGCATTAGTTACTGGCTCTATTTGGGGTAAGCCAACATGGGGAACATGGTGGGCTTGGGATGCTCGAATTACTTCAATGTTAATCTTAGCACTATTTTATGCAATGTATTTAATTTCATGGAGAATTTATGAAAAGGAAGAAAAAATTTTTAAGATAAGTACCATTGTTACAATTTTAGGGATTATTAATATTCCTATTATTAAATATTCTGTTGATTGGTGGAATACACTTCATCAACCAGCATCAATTAACTATCTTATCAAAAAGTTCAATTCACTCATCAATGCTTTTTCCTTTATTAATAATGACTGCGGCATTTGCACTTTTTTCATTGCTAATTTTCTTAATGAAATATAATACAGAACTGATAAAAGTTAAAAATAAAGGCTTAGATAGATTATGATTAATGAATTACTTTTTATGAACGGATATGGAGCATATGTTCTGTCTGCTTTCAGCTTCACTCTTTTGAGTTTTGGAGCCCTATATTTAGTTACAAAAATTCAATACGTAAAAGAACAAAATAAATTTGTTGCTAAGTTTGGATCCCTTAACACTGAGAAAGCTAAACTTGCAAAATCTCAAAGAATTAATAAAGAAATTTTAGCTAACGTAACAAACAATTAACTTTTGAACCATGTATGGTCGTAAAGTTAAATTAAGGTTTTTGTTTGTAATAATTATTTTAATTACTTTAATTTTAACAGTTTTCTTAGTTCTAAAATCACTTGAAGAAAATGTTGTTTATTTTCAATCACCATCTGAAATTACTACATTAACTGAATTAGATAAAAAAAAAATTAGAATTGGAGGTATGGTTAAAAAAGACTCTATTTCTATCAATGCCAATGAAATCAATTTTATAATTACAGATTTTAAAAATGAAATTAACGTTATTTATACAGGTGCAATTCCAAATCTTTTTGAAGAAGAAAAGGGTGTAGTGGCAGAAGGTTATTTAAAAGACAGAAAATTTTTTTCTGCTACAAAAATTTTAGCAAAACATGATGAAAACTATATGCCTCCAGAAGTAAAAGCAGCGTTAGGAGAGAAATAATTTGATATATAGTATTATTGGATATTATTCGTTGATCTCAGGTCTGTGTCTTGGTTTAATTCTTATTTATTTCTCAGTAAAAAATTTTAAAAATTCAAAATTATTAGATTCTAAGATTTTATCATTTACATTTTTACAATTTTTTTTTGTAGTAATTAGTTTTTTGTGTTTAATTTTATCATTTGTACTCTCTGATTTTAGTAACGAAACTGTCTTTAATAATTCACACACGACAAAACCACTTTTTTATAAGATTGCTGGCACATGGGGAAATCATGAGGGAAGCCTATTACTTTGGCTATTTGTTTTAACGTTATTTATTTTAATATTTTTAGTGAGAAGTAAAAATCAACCAATAAAGTATAAAATTTTAACTTTAGTTTTTCAGCAAATTATAATTATAGGATTTTTTGCTTTTATAATCTTAACATCAAACCCGTTTAATTATATTTATCCAACTCCTATAGAAGGTTTGGGCTTAAATCCTATATTGCAAGATCCTGCTTTAGTAATTCATCCACCAATTCTATATTTAGGTTATGTGGGATCTTCAATTATTTTTTCATCTGCATTAGCTGCGACAACTTTAAAAATGATCAACAAAAGTTGGGCTGCACATATAAAAAAATGGGTATTAATTTCTTGGGTTTTTTTAACAATTGGAATTTTATTAGGATCCATTTGGGCTTATTATGAATTGGGCTGGGGAGGATTTTGGTTTTGGGATCCAGTTGAAAACGTATCTTTAATGCCATGGTTAGCGCTAACAACACTTTTACACTGTATTTTGGTTCTAGAAAAAAGATTAATTTTAACATCGTGGGTAATTATTTTATCAATAACAACATTTACACTAAGTATGTGTGGTACATTTTTGGTAAGATCTGGAATACTTAACTCTGTCCATACTTTTGCTAATGATCCTGAAAGAGGATTATTTATATTAGTTTTTTTATTTTCTTTGATTTTTTTATCTTTAATTATTTTTTTCTTTTTTCACAAAACTAACAAAAATAATTCTGAAAGCTTATTTTGGTTAAGTAAAGAAACTTCAATTATAATTAATAATTGGTTTATGATGTATTTTTTGTCTGTAGTACTTATTGGGACAGTTTATCCAATATTTCTAGATGTTATATCATCACAAAAAATATCAGTTGGACCACCATTTTATCACAAATTGATAATCCCATTTTTAATACCTTTTTTATTAATGATGGCAATAGGACCTAGCTTAAAATGGATCAAGTCTAATTTAGAAAATAAAGTTTACTTATTTAGTTTATTGATAATTTCTATTTTGTTATCCTTTTTAATTGTAGAAAATTTTGATAAAAATATTCTTATAAATACAATTTTAATTTCTAGTGCACTTTATTTGTTCTTTATAACCTTAAGAGATTTTTTTATTAAAAAAAATAAAAATATTTCTCAAAATATAGCTCACTTTGGATTTAGTTTATTGATTTTAAGTATTTTATTTAACAATCTATTTTCTACAGAAATTATTACTAATTTAAAAGTTGGAGAAACTTTTGTGTCAAATGATACCAAAATAGTTTTTGAAAATATTAATCAAAAACAAGAAAAAAATTATAAAGCAATTTTAGGAAATTTTAGTGTTGAAAACCCTGATGGAACTACAGATAAAATGTTGCCTGAGTTAAGGATATATAATCAGCCTAATATAGTAACTAGTGAGGCAGATATAAAAACGACCTTACTGTCAGATAAATTTATAGTTATTAATCTTGTTCAAAATCAAGAATATTTTAATGTTAGATATCAGGTAAAACCATTTATGCTTTGGATATGGCTTTCCGTTTTGCTTGTTAGTTTTGGAGGTTTGGTAAGCTTTTTTAAAAGAAATAAACATGAAAAATAAATTTAATCTATTTTTAATTATTGTTATTTTTATATTTATTTTTGTAATATTTTACAAAAGCTTACAAGATACTAATATTTATACCCCATCAGTAAAGATTAATAATGAAATACCATCATTCTCAGCAAAGTTACTTTATTCTGATGAAACAGTAAATTCACAAGAAATTTTTGAATCTAATAAATATTACTTATTGAATATTTGGTCTTCCTGGTGCGTGCCTTGTAGAGAAGAACATGCTTTATTAATGGATTTAACTAAAGAAAAAAATATCATCGTGTTTGGTCTTAACTACAAAGACACCAAAATAAATGCTCAGGAATTTTTGAATGAATTAGGAAATCCCTATGAAAAAATAATGTTTGATAAAGATGGAGTTAAATCTATAGAATGGGGTGCTTTTGGTGTCCCAGAATCTTTCTTAATTTATAATAACAAAGTTGTAGAAAAATATATTGGACCTTTAAATAAGGAGTTAATTAAAAAAATTAAACTATTAATAAAATGAAATTATTGAGATTATTTTTTGTTATTTTTTTTATTATCTTCCCCAATCAAATAAAAGCAGAGGAAGGAGATTTAAAAAATAAGATTACTAAAAATTTACGTTGTTTAATTTGTCAGGGCCAGTCAGTTTATGACTCAGACTCAGAGTTTGCGAATAGTTTAAAGATTGTAGTTAATAAAAAGTTAGATGAAGGATTTTCAGAGAAGGAAATATACAAGTATTTTGAGGATAAATATGGTGAATGGATTTTATATGACCCTCTTTTTAACAAAAATACTTATTTTTTATGGTTATTGCCTCTATTGATATTCTTAATTGGTGGTGCAATAATCTTCAAAAAATTTATAAAAAAACATCAATAATCTGTTATTAACAATTATGTCTTTGAAAAAACTAAGCCTATTATTTTTAATATTATTTACTACTACGAAATTATTTGCAGCTGATAATACAGTTAATCAATATAATTTCTTTGTTGGTAATTTTGATTTTAGTGATGATAAACAGTCAGCACTATTAGTTGGTTTTCAGCACCAAAATGAAAATTTAAATAGAGATACATTTTTAGGAAACATATCCCCTATAACTGGGGGATTTATTACTGAAAATTCTGCAGCATATATTTATACTGGATTTGAATGGAATATTGATTTGGGAGCTTTAAAATTTACTCCTAGTTTTGCACCAGGCCTTTATCATAAAGGTGACGGAAAAGACTTGGGGCATGTTTTGGAATTTAAATCTGAAGTTCAGTTTTCTTATGTTTTTTCAAAAAATTCATCAATTGGTATTTCTTATAACCATGTATCTAATGCTAGTATTGGAGATAAAAATCCTGGGGCAAATAGTTATATGTTTAATTTTATTAAAAACTTCTAATATTAAATATGAGTTTAAAAGATTGTCATAACTTTAGTGATTTTAGAGAATTAGCTAAAAAAAAATTACCATCACCTATATTTCATTATATTGATGGAGCTGCAGATGATGAAATTACCTATGATAGAAATACAAGTGCATTTAACGATGTAGACTTAGTTCCCAATGTTTTAAGAGGTGTTGAAAATGTAGATCTATCAACAACAATATTTGGTAAAAAATTAGATTTACCTTTTTACCTTGCGCCCACTGCTCTTCAAAGACTTTTTCACTATGATGGAGAAAGGGCTGTTGGGAAAGCTGCAAAAAAATTTAATACAATGTTTGGTGTTTCAGCTCTATCAACTGTAAGTGTTGAAGAAATATCATCTTTGGTTGATACCCCTAAAATGTTTCAATTTTATTTTCATAAAGATAGAGGTTTAAATGACTCTTGTTTAGAAAGAGCCAAAGCAGCTAAATTTGATGTTATGGCTTTAACAGTAGATACCATAACAGGGGGTAATCGAGAAAGAGATTTAAGAACTGGATTTACATCACCTCCAAAGCTTACACTTTCTAGCCTTTTTAGTTTTGCAACAAAACCAATGTGGGGAATAAACTATTTAACAAAAGGTAAATTTGAATTACCTCATCTTCAAGATTATGTAAAAGAGGGTACGGACACAAATACTTCAATAGGAAATTATTTTTCTACTATGTTAGATCAATCCATGAACTGGAAAGATGCTGAAAAACTTTGTTCCCAATGGGGTGGTCATTTTGCGTTAAAGGGGATAATGAGCGTTGAGGATGCAAAGCGTGCAGTTGATATTGGTTGTACTGGTATAATGGTTTCTAATCATGGTGGAAGACAGCTTGATGGATCAAGAGCTCCCTTTGATCAACTTGCAGAAATTGTTGATGCTGTTGGAGATAAACTTGATGTTATTTGTGAAGGTGGAATTCATAGAGGAACACATATGCTAAAAGCATTGTCTTTAGGTGCTAAAGCGTGTTCGGGAGGAAGATTATATCTTTATGCTCTAGCTGCTGGGGGACAAGCAGGTGTGGAGAGAGCTATTGAAAAGTATAAATCTGAATTAGTAAGAGACATGAAATTAATGGGATGCACTAAAATAAGTGATTTAAATAGAAACAACTTAAGGTTTAGATAATTATGAATTTAAAAGACTGTTATAATTTTAGTGATTTTAGAAAATTAGCTAAAAAAAAATTGCCTGCACCTATTTTTCACTACATTGATGGTGGTTCAGATGATGAGGTTACTTTAAACAGAAACACTAATGCTTTTAATGATTGTGATTTAGTTCCAAATGTTTTAGCAAGTGTTGGTAAGCCTGATTTGTCCACAACTATTTTTGGAAGAAAGATTGATATGCCACTTTTTTTGTCACCAACGGCAATGCAAAGCTTATATACTCCAGAAGGAGACAAAGCATCAGCAAGAGCAGCAGAAAAATTTGGTACCATGTATAGCATGTCAACAATGGCATCATTTTCAATAGAGGAAATTGCAGATATTTCAAATGGACCAAAACTTTTTCAATTGTATGTTCACAAAGACCAATCTATTACAGATGATTTAATTGATAGATGTAAAGCAGCTAATTTTGACGGATTATGCTTAACAGTAGATACTTTAGTTGCAGGTAATAGAGAGAGAGACCACAGAACAGGATTTACAACTCCACCAAAATTAACTCTCGAAAGTTTGTTAAGTTTTGCAATGCGTCCTGAGTGGGTGTTTAAATATTTAACAAATAAAAAATTTGAATTAGCTAATATAAAAAATAAAACAGATAAAGGTACAAATATAGCTAAATCAGTCATAGACTACATTAACGAACAGTACGATCCAGCAATGAATTGGAAAGATGCAGAATACTGCGTCAAGCGATGGAATGGACCTTTTGCTTTAAAGGGAGTTATGTCGGTTGATGATGCAAAAAGAGCAATTGATATTGGTTGCACAGCTATAATGATTTCAAATCATGGTGGAAGACAATTGGATGGGTCAAGATCTCCTTTTGATCAAGTAAAGGCAATATCAGACGCAGTTGGAGATAAACTGGAAATTATTCTTGATGGTGGAGTTAGAAGAGGAACCCATGTTTTAAAGGCTTTAGCAGCAGGTGCAACAGCATGTAGTTTTGGTAAAATGTTTTTATTTTCATTAGGAGCTGGTGGACAAGCAGGTGTTGAACGTTTGTTGCATAGTATGCATGACGAAATTAATAGAAATATGGTATTAATGGGCTGCAAAAACTTAAGCGAACTTAACAATAATAAAATAATTTACCGTAAGTAATAGTAGAAGATACTTCTAAAAATTATATATAAAAAAAATTAATTATTTTAAAGATAAGAAAAGATAAAAAAAACTATGAAATTAGCATCAAGTTTAAATCGTTTAGGAACTGAGTCTGCTTTTAGTGTTTTGGCTGAAGCAAAGAAATTAGAAGCGCAAGGAAACCCAATGATCCACTTAGGGCTTGGTCAACCTGATTTTAAAACTCCAAAACATGTAGTTGAGGCTGCAAAAAAAGCCTTAGATGATGGGCATCACGGCTATGTAATGTCAAATGGTATTCCAGAATGCAGACAAGCTGTAACAAGATGGATAAAGAAACGTTATAATACTGATGTAGATGCAGAAAGAATATTAATTATGCCTGGCGGAAAGCCAACCATGCATTATGCAATACAATGTTTTGGTGAACCTGGAGCAGAAATAATTCATCCAACACCTGCTTTTCCAATTTATGAATCGATGATTAATTATACAGGGTCAACAGCTGTTCCTTACGATTTAACAGAAGATAAAGATTTAAAATTTAGTGCTGACAAAATTTTATCTTTGATTACTGATAAAACAAGATTATTAATTTTAATTAATCCCAACAATCCAACAGGAAGTTTTGTTGAAAAACCAGAGATTGATAAATTAGCAGAAGGATTAAAAAAACATCCACATGTAACTATTTTAAGTGATGAAATATATAGTAGACAAATATTTGATAATAAAGAAATGCCAACCTTTTTTAATTATCCAGAATTAAAAGATAGATTAATTGTTTTAGAAGGATGGAGTAAAGCTTATTCAATGACTGGTTGGAGACTTGGTTGGAGTTTTTGGCCTGAAAATTTAATTGAACATGTTAACAAATTATTAATTAATAGCGTATCGTGTGTCAATGCTGCAGCACAATTTGCAGGAATTGCTGCATTAGATGGACCAGAGGATTCTATCCATGAGATGATGGAGCATTTTGTTAAAAGAAGAAAATTAATTCACGAAGGATTAAATAGTTTACCTGGTGTAGAGTGTAGTTTACCAGGTGGAGCATTTTATGCTTTCCCAAAAGTTATTGAAACTGGAATGGATGGCTCAGAATTTTGTAAAAAAGCCATGCATGAAGCGGGTGTTGCAATAGTTCCAGGTACTGCATTTGGCAAAACTTGTAATGATTATGTAAGATTTAGCTTTGCAGCTTCAGAAGATAATATTTCACAAGCTCTAGAAAATATAAAGAAAATGCTAACTAAATAAGCTGTATTTTCTTAAAATTTTTTATTAGTATCTACAATATGAACGAGCAAGTCCAAGCAGAGTTAAAAAAAATTTTTAACGGAAGATTTTCAACCTCAGAATCTACAAGAGCTAATTATGCAAGAGGTGAAGATACTTATGAGCCAGTTTTATCTAAAGCAGTAGTTTTTCCAGAGACAAATGAAGAGGTGTCAAAAATTTTAAAGCTATGTAATGACAATAAAATACCCGTAGTTCCCTTTGGAACAGGAACATCGTTAGAGGGAAATGCTGTTGGCAATTCAAATGGTATTACAATTTCATTAGAAAAAATGAATAAAGTTTTATCTGTTAATGCAGAGGACTTTGATTGTAGAGTTCAAGCAAATGTTACCAGAAAACAACTAAACGAATATTTAAGAGAAGATGGTGTTTTTTTCCCAATTGATCCTGGAGCAGACGCAGCTCTTGGCGGAATGGCATCTACATCAGCCTCTGGAACAATGGCTGTAAAATATGGAACTATGAGAACTGTAATTTCAGGTTTAACTGTAGTTATGCCAAATGGAGATATTATTAAAACAGGNTCTAGAACAAAAAAAACTTCAGCAGGATATAATCTAACTAATTTATTTATAGGCTCTGAAGGTACATTGGGAATAATTACTGAAGTACAAGTTAGATTGTCACCAGTTCCAGAAAGTATAATGAGCGCTGTTTGTTATTTTCCCGACCTAGACTCAGCAGTTAAAACTGCTCAAGAAGTAATTCAATACGGAGTTCCAATTGCACGAATTGAAATGTTAAATAAAGAGCAAATGGAAATAAGTATAAAATATTCTAAACTAGATAACATTAAAGCTTCGCCAACACTTTTTTTTGAATTTCATGGCAGCGAGATAACCAACAATGAGGCGATTAGCATTGTAGAAGAGTTATCTAAAAATAATAATGGAGGTGACTTTCAGTGGGCATCTTCACCAGAAGAACAAAAAAAATTATGGAAAGCAAGACACGACGTATATTATTCTGTAAAAGCATTAGGAAATGATATGAAAGTGTATTCGACGGATGTGTGTGTACCAATATCAAGATTAGTTGAATGTATTTCATGGGCAGAAAATGAAGTTAAAAAGCTAGGGCTTACGGCTCCAATGGTTGGTCATGTTGGTGATGGAAACTTTCATTCAATTATTTTGTATGACCCTCAAGACGAAGAAAAACAAAAAAAAATCAGACTATACAGTGATAATTTGATTAACAAAGCTTTGGAGTTAGAAGGAACTATAACTGGAGAGCATGGTATAGGTTTGCAAAAAAAACATTATCTTCTCAAAGAACACCTTGATAATATTCCTGTGATGAAAGCGATTAAAAGAAGTTTAGATGAAAATAATATTATGAATCCAGGAAAGATTTTTGATTTAAACTAATTTAAAAAAAATAATATGAAAAAAATACTTATTACTAGAAAATTACTTAATGATTGTGAGGATAAGGCAATTAAAACTTTTGACAGTAAATTAAATTCTAACGATGAACTTTATTCTCAATCAAAACTTATTGAATTAAGCCAAGGCTGTGATGCTGTTTTAACTTCTCTAACAGATAAAATGGATGAAGAAACAATTAATAAACTACCTGAAAGTGTAAAAGTGATTTCAAATTTTGCAGTTGGGTTTGGAAATATTGATTTAGAAGCAGCAAAAAAAAGAGGTATAGCAGTAACTAATACCCCTGAAGTTTTATCAGATGCTACAGCTGAAATAGGAATTCTTTTAATTTTGGGTGCCTGTCGAAGAGCAGCAGAGGGAATTGAGGCCGCAAAAGAAAGTAATTGGAAATGGTCAGCAGATTATTTAATTGGAAAGCAATTAACTGGTTCTAGATTAGGTATCTTAGGAATGGGAAGAATTGGACAAAAAATTGCAAAAATTGCAAAATCACTTGGAATGATTATTCACTATCATAATCGTTCAAAATTAAGTGATGATAAAGAACAGGGAGCTATTTATCACGACAGTCTTAAAAGTTTATTTTCAGTTTCTGATGTTTTATCAATTTGTTGTCCTGCAACAAAAGAGACAATTAATTTAATTAATAAAGATACAGTTGAATATTTTCCAAAGGGTGCAGTAATTACTAATGTCGCTCGAGGAGATATAGTTGATGATGAAGCGTTAATTGATGCTTTAAATAGAAGAAAAATTTATGCAGCTGGTTTAGATGTTTATAAGGGTGAACCAAATTTAAATCCTGGTTACTTAAAAATAAAAACTGCTTTCATTTTACCTCATCTTGGAAGTGCAACCAAAGACACAAGAACTGCAATGGCTAATCTTGCAATTGATAATATTGATGAGTTTTTTAATACAGGAAATTGTAAAAATAAAGTCAACTAGAAGATAATAAATTGATTTAAATCAATAAGTTCTACTTCAGATTGTATTTTTAGCTATCATAGACATTTTGACTATGGACTTCGATGTCCAATTATAATTAACTTCAACTAGTTAATTAACTAATACTAAAAGAGGAGAGAAAATGGTTAAAGAAAAAAAATCATTGAAGGCTAATAATGCGCCTTCAAGACGTAAGTTCTTTAAGACTGCTGCTGCAACTGGTGTTGCTGCTGTAGCTGCAACATCTTTATCTGCTCCAGCTGTTGCCAAAGAAAGAGTTGA
>JGI20155J14468_10000553_pt1 | contig 30511 bp, 27 predicted proteins | sample COG_05_FD_14468 | JGI IMG/M metagenome (IMG submission 14468) | reverse complement strand
GGGAAAAAAAAAATCGAGACGTTTTGACGGAAACGAGGAGAGGAAAGACAATTGAAATTTCACCAAAGACAGAAAAAAAGTGATTTTTGCATCAAACGACGCGAGCTTGAAATCATCACAGAGAGAGGGACAAAGAAGAAGACAAAGAAGACAAAGAATTGCTCTCGAATAATAGCGGTGTTGTTGTTCTCGTCGCGTTCTTTATTTTCTGTCAAGTGCGTTTGAGAAGAGTTTTCGCACTCTTTGTGTTGTTGTGAGAACATTAGTACTTTGCATCAGAGGAGGCCCCGGCGGGTAAAATTCAAAAATCAGAGAGCTAATACTATAATAATGAACGCGAACGAGAAGCTCTTCATCAACGCGCTCATGAGCCGGAAATTCATCGAAGAATCGAAAGCGAAAGAACTGTTCCGAGATTTACTGACGAACCGAGAAAATGACATCGAGAACGCGTTGCCGTCGCAAAAAGAGTTCGACCAATTTTGGGGACACGTGAAGGACAAGTTACGAACGAAGATGGGATTGGACATAAGGAAAGTGCGCTTCGTGCGAGGGGACGAGAAGATATATTTGGGGATTTGCAACGTGAATTCCAACTTGACGAACGAATCGTACGTGAATGGGTTACCGACGACGAGATCACCGCGAGAAATCGCTCTGTTTCGAGTGGTTTTGGATGAGATTTTACGAACCGAAGATACGTGTCGCAACGGCATCGACTTGGAGCGGTTTTTAGGACAAAGCCAAGACGCGTTCATGACGCAAGCGCAAGAGTTATCGAAAAATAACAACAACGAGGAGAAGAAAGGAGAAGGAGTAGGGACGATGACGCAAGCGACGACGCAGCAGCAAGTAGAAGCAATGGGGAAGATGACGTATGCAGAGCGCGAAATCATCGTCGCGAATTTCGTGAACGACGGATGGTTACATCGGCTGGATAGCACGTACACACACGTGCGAATAGGCGTGCGGAGCTTTTTGGAGTTGAAGGAGTTCATCTTGGATCAGTGCCCTGAAGCAATCAGCGAGGAGTGGAAGAATGCTCTTTAAAGAGGATTTTGGGGTGTTCGTCATTCGCACACGTCCATATGATGGGTGATATTCGCCCGAGCTCGCTTCTGCGATTTTTGATGAAAAGTGGTTGATAGATAGTTTCCTTTCTCTTCATTTTATATATAACACATACACGCGCGCGTTTCATAAAAGATCATCACATCTCTTTTCGCATCGAAAAGAGGCGAAAACAAACGATCGTATAATAATGTCCTCCTCTCGCATAACCGGCGGCATTCTCCACGTCCCCGCATCGACGCCATCTCCTTCTTTTCAGCGCTTCGACGAATTGGAAAAAAAGAGCGGCGGCGGCATAGACGAAGGAGAAGAAGAGAAACGAGAAGATGAATGCGATGATGGAACGAATATGATCATCAGAGAGAACGATTTAGTCATCGCGCACGTTGGTTTTGGCGACCAGAAAGCTATGCGAGTGCGCGCGTCGGGTAACAAAACAAACGCAAAAAGGGCAGAAGGAATGTTGCACACCTCCTACGGGAGTTTCTCGCACAAGAGAGACATAACGGACAAATCTATTCGGTTCGGCGAGAAGGCGTTTTGTTCGAGCGCGAAGGGTTCGTCTTCCTCAGGCGGTCAGAAACCTTTCGTCTGGTGTTTAGCGCCTACGTGTGAACTTTGGACGAACGTGTTGGCGCACCGAACGCAGATATTGTACGCGTACGACATATCGCTGATATGCGCGTGGTTGGATTTGAAGCCGGGGAAAGTCGTGTTGGAAAGCGGGACCGGGAGCGCGAGTTTGACGCATTCATTGGTGAGAGCGGTGGCAAATGGTCGTGGTGGTGATAGTTGTAGTAATAGTAGTAGTGATAGCGTTAGTAAAGGGCACGTGTTTACGTTTGAGTTTAACCAATCTCGAGCGGACGCCGCGAGGGAAGAAATCGACGAAAATGGATTGAAAGAGTATTGCACGGTGACACATCGGGACATCGAGACGAACGGGTTCCCGAAAAATTTAGAAACCGCGAAGATTGCAGATGCGGTGTTTTTAGATTTACCCGGTCCGCATAAGTGCGTGGAGAGCAGCGCGAATTGTTTAAAAGAAGATGGCGTTTTGTGCTCGTTTTCGCCGTGCGTGGAGCAGGTGCAGAGGACGTGCGTGGAGATGCAAAAGTTCGGGTTCGTAGACGTCAAGACGGTAGAGATGTTAGGACGAGAATTCGACGTGAACGAACGAAAGTTTTTCACGGATATAGAAAAGGCTTCAACCGGGAAGTTTTCGAGAAATTTGAGCGAAAGAGATACGAAGTCGGTGAAAGAGGAGACGAAGAAAGCGAAGAAGGGTTTGAATACTAAAGGCGGCGAGGAAGAAGAGAGCGTGGCTCTCGTTTCGCAACGGGTGAGCGCGGTGCCTAGATTTCAAGGACAGACGCACACTGGATACTTGACGTTTGCACGATTAGCACCGCTTCCAGAAGGGTGGACGAAAGCGTCCTGGAACGAACGCGCGGAGATGAAGCGAGAGGCTGGGAAGGAGATTCTGAGAGCGAAAGTGGAAAGGGACGAAGGGAGGAAAAAANATGCACCCGCACCGTCGAACTCTACGGGCAAGAAGAGAAAACAGGAGGACGTAGCCGCTGTGGCGCCAATGNCGAATGAAACGAAAGTCCATCACCACGCNGATGAAGACGAGTATTCGGATTAACGCGGATAATTTTTCCTAGATTTTGACTCTATTTGCTAAATTCNATTGTCCCCTAAAACACCGCTTCTGCCAACAACACCCTCGACACTATCGTGCACGTCGTACAAAGCTTCCTGCGTCGCTAAAAACGATTCAATGAGCTTCCTCTCGTTTGACGTCTTCTCGTCGTTTCCTCCTTCTCCCGAATTAGAAAACACGACGTCGAAAATTTTCGGCGCGGCTCGAGCCAAAACGACCGGCAATGCCGCGGCGAGCACCGACATCTCAAACGCATTCAACGGTTTCTCATTTGGATCAAAATAAGGCATCTTTTCCAAAAACTCTATCCAACTTTTCTCCAAACCTCTCTCTTTTGCGCCTTCCACGATCAAATCTCGATACCGTTTGCTCGGCTGTAAATCTCGCCTCGCGGCGACGTCGCGGTGCGTCAACGTCTTCGCTTTCATCAACACCCCTTCAATATCCTTATCGCCGTAGACAACAACATCCACATCCACGACATCGTACGACCCTTCCGTTTGCAACAAATATTGAAACTCATCCTTCGTGATCGTATAACACACGCCGTGTGTTTCCTTGCCTTTTTGGCGCGTAACGCTCGCAAACGCCGGCTCGAGAAATGGGACGCCAGGCACGTTAAAGCTCAATTGATAGTCCAGTATCTTCCCGTTTTGCACTCGTTTCGGTTGTATGTTCCTTCTCGTGGAGAACGTTTTCGAGCCGACGTTTGATCCGTAGGCGAAATAATTCACAAAAAACGCATCCTCTGCTGCTTGTCGTCCCGCGTTGTCTTCGTCTTCGTCTTCTTCTCGTCGCGATGTCGACGCCGACGCAGACGACCGCTTCACCGTTCGGGGAATCTTCCTCTTTGGTCGTCGTCCGTGCATTAAAGTCGTCATCACTTTGTTGCGCGATGACGACGAAGCAGAAGCAGAAGAAGCAGCGGAAGAAGAAGTCGATGGTCGCGGCAGCGTCAGTCTCGTCGTCGTTGCCATAATATCTCTCTCTCTTTCTCGAATGGAGATATCGTAAAGCGTGCGTCTTACACGCGCGCAAAAGAAGTGTCGAATTTGGGGAAAAGTTTCCTCATTTAAGACGCTCTCGCATGTAAAAGAAAGACCTCGTACTACGAATAACAATGGTACCTCCTTGCGCTCACACACACACGACGCGCACATAAAGCGCAAAGTGTTGGTGTTCTCATCTCAAACCACATATCTGTTCGGAGAATAAGAGCCACACAAGATAAAGCACTTAGATATGAATTGGAAATCCCCTAATAAGAAGATACAAAGGCTCTTTATTACTCTTGTTCTGATGATGATGATGATGATTTTGTTGTTCGCTTCTTCATCTCCGAGTGCGAGATTATTCGTTTCGCCGAGCAAAAGTGGCGACGGTGCGAAGACTTCCTCAAAGTCGTCTGGTTTCGTTTTGTGTAAAGATGATGATGTCATGGCCCAAGACGGATGCTTTCGCTTCCGCAAAGGGACCTTGACGGACCCTTGGAAGAAAGAGCGCGAGATGCAAACGATGGATCCAGACGATTTAATACGAAACGAGCAATTGGTGGAAAAGATAAGAGAAGGAGAGATGAAGCAACGAAAACCGACGTCGCGAGATGTAGAGGATATGAGACGCGCGAGAGACGCGTTCGATGAGTTCGACGCTTCGGAGCGGAAGGAGAGAGAGGAAAAGCGAGCGAGGTTGAGGACGAGAGTTTCGAGTAATAACAGAATTAGTGGCGTGAAAGCTCGCGTGGGTGAGATGAGGGAAGCGCCAAAGCCGCACAAGTCGGTTCCGTTCAGAGCGGTCGACGGATTTATGTTCGGGCAGCTCGCGTTGGCGGCGTACGCGTTTCGAAAGACGAGAGCGCCGTTCGCTGCGAGTCTCTCAGCGCTCGCGTTTTCGGGAACCGCGAGAGCATTGTTCACCGAAAACTGGCGAATAGTTCTCTTCTCGGGCATCCTCGGCGCATTCTTCGGCTTATTTTTCTTGAGCATGCCAATCGTAGAAAAACTGGTCGACGAAAGCGTAGCTAAAGATCTCGAAGACGACGGGATCGACGACGACGATTCAGACGACGACGGAGAGAACGACGAAGAAAGCGCCGCAAAGGAGAACAAGGGAGTACACAAAATCGCAACGTACCGGCAAAACTTTGTCCAAAAGAACGGCGTCTTTGTCGGTAAGTACAGTTCTTCTCGTCGCAATAAAACGAGCACTAGCGATAGCGGTAGTAGTAATAGTACTAGTACTCTCCAACGCGTATTCGCGTGGATGTTTTAACAACGCGATAGATATCTAACCAGAGCGTTAAAAGCACCCTCTTCGTTTGAGTCGCAATAATAAAAGAGCGAGAGCGAGAGAGCAATGGTAGTAACAGAGTACTCTCAATTCTTCGCTTTCGGATGTTTCCATTTTACTGAAAATCCATCCTTTTCGCTTCTTCATAAATTCAAAAACAACGAGACACACGAATGGATTTCATATCCACTCTGTACGAAACCTTCTCCGGCCAAACCTTAGGCCGGCCGGATAAGAAGCGCAAGAGGAAACTGCGCGCTCAACGCGGGGTCTCCGTCGCAAAGTCGCCGATTTTGATGTCGTTAAAGTCGCCGCAAAAAGGGAAAGTCGCGAAGAAGAAAAGCGCGAGACCAAATTTGAAATCCATAACGAACACGAGTAACAACAACAACAACAACAAGCCGGTGCCGCCGAACAAGAAGAGCAGCGGCAAGAACAACAACAACACCACCACTGATGAGAAGAAGAGAACGTCGGCGATTCAATCTGCGATAGAGAGCGGCGAAAAAAGCACGCTTCCGTCGTTGATGCGAAAGATTGAAACCAAGAAGCGAGCGATACTCGTGCAGATCGAAGCGTTGGAGAAGGAGGTGAGGACGAAGAAAGCGGAAGTGGTCGAGCTGGAGAAGGAATTGTTACTCGGCGCGAGCAGTTGGTAATTCGCGAGTAGATGTACATATATATAGATCGCGTTGTTTTGTTTATTAGTATTATTGTATATGCTCTCTTTTTTTATCATCTCGGCGGAGGCGGCGGCGGAGCTCTTTGCGGCGGCAAGAATTTGCTCACGGAGGAGAGGAGTTGGTTGATGTCGCCTCCGTTGATTTTGTCGGTGTTGTTTGGAGGAGGAGGTGGGACGTGAACGATGGGCGGCGGCGGCGGCGGGACGCGCAACTGCGGAGGAGGAGGAGGCACGACGACGACGTTTGGCGGCGGAGGAGGCGGCGGAGCTTGACGATGATGCTGCTGAGGGGCAGCGGAAACTACAGGTGGTGGTGGAGGTGCCTGGCGATGGAGCTGCGGGGCAACAACCGTAACTGGTGGAGGAGGCGGTGGGGCTTGTTGTTGCACAACCGGCGCCGGTGGCGGTTGGACGAGAGTTTGCGTCAATCCGCGTCCAAAGTTATTCGTCACTGCTCGTTTCGGCGGCGGCGGCGGCGGCTTCCTCGCTTCTTCTTCTTCTTCTTCCGCGTCGTCCTCCGAAAACTCCTCGTCGAAATCGCTCGTTCCGTCGTCCGGCGGCGAGTAATTTTCCGCCTCGCGCAAACGCTCCGCTTCTAACAATTTCATCTTCTTCACGCGTTCGTTTTCTAGCTGTTTCATTTTCGCCTCTTTCCTCTTCTTCTCCGCTTTAGCTTCGATGACTTTAAAGTTTCTCCCGATACCTTTTTTGTGAATGACGGCAACTAACAAACCACTCTTTTTGTTTTCGGTTCGAATGACAATCCCAGGCGCGCGCATGTGCTTCAACAAACGCATAGCTTCGTCTGATTTACGAGGGAACACGTACACCTCTATTTTTTTCTCCTTATCATCGCTCACGCCGGCTCTGCCTTTATCCTCGTAGTGCTTTGCGAGCGCTAATAAGCTCGCGTCTTGCTTTTTATCGTTGACCATGCAAGTCTCAACTTCGGCTATAGTCACCGCGCGCGAGTTAGATTGTCGAGAGATTTGTCGAACGAACGCCTCGGCATCTTTTAACGAAACGCGACCTTTGATTTCAAGCGTCGAGGAATCGGGCAAAAGTTTATCTAACAGCGCCAGTTCGCCTCCAACTGGAGAGAAGTGCAAAGCGACCGCGGGGAGAGAGTCGATGCCTTTGACGTAGACGTGTCCGGACCAATCACCGATTTCTAACGCGCGTATTTCACCCGGCTCGTTGTCATCGTCGTCGTCTTCGACGTCGTTTCTTTCTTTGCTCGTCGCGGGAGCGTTTTGCTCCATTTCTTTTTCTTCTTCCTCTTCTTCTTCTTCATCATCCTCTTCATCTTTTTCTTCGCCGCGTTGGTACGCATCGAACGAAATGAAATCTTCTTTCGCGGCGTCATCACCATCATCGACGTCGCCTGCTTCTCCCTCGTCGTCTTCTTCTTTGTCTAATCGTTCTTTCTCCTCTTCTTTGCTCGCCGCGAAAGGATTGTCGTCGTCCTTGCTAAAACTACCGTTATCGTCCTTCTTATTATTGTTATTACTATTCCCGCCAACCGGGACCACTCTCGGCGTGGTCGCCGGCGTGTTTCCTTCCGTTTCTACGCCTCTCTCCTCTTTTTCGATCTCCTCCTTCGATTTGATGTGCACGCTCACGCCTTTCCCATCCTTCTCTACCTTGATCATCTCCAACGGCACGCCTTTCAAAAACGCATCCTCGCCAATCTTCTCCTCGCGTTTCTTCCTCCACTCGATCAATTCTTTATTCGCCAACTCCGCCGGTGTCATCTTCACCAGCGTCTCCGCGCTCACGTTTTCGTGCAACACTCTCGCCCGTAACGTTGGATTTTGCGGATCTCTCAAGTTGAACATCAAACTCCTCGCGTGCACGCCGTACTCTTTCCCCGTATCTCTCCCGCACCGTTCAAACAAAGCTCTCTCGATGCCGACGGCAATTTCGCTCGGATTCAACGCGTTCTCCACCGCGTTCGCGGTAACTCCTATCGCCTCTTCTTCCGCCTTCGCCACGTTCAAACTTTCCTCGAACTTCTTCGCCACGTTGTCTCGCTTCTGCTGAATCTCTCGCTTCTCTCGTTCCACGCGTTTCCCCGCCGCGCCGCCAACGTTGTTCTTCTTCTCCCGCTGTTTGTCTCTTTCTCTCTTCAACCGCTTGGCGTTCTCCCTCGCCTCTTCCGACGTCACTCTCATTTTGCTTTCGTCCAAAGGCCAGGACACTTCGTCGTCCAGTATCGCCTCTTCGATGTTGATGTCCTCCTTCTCCCCTAACGCTTCGTCCTCGGCTTCGTCCGACGGGTACCACAACTGCGCCTGTCGCGTGTTCACGTTTATTGTGAGCACTTCCGCGTCGTACCAGACGCCAGTTTCTGTCCACATGACGGATATCCATTTGCCTGTTGTTGAATAAGAGAGAGAAAACGCGTGAGATGATGCTCTTTGCGCGCGGGAAACACAAAACTTCGCGCAGATTCGATCCCGACGATGGATTCAATTTCCCAAGCGGCGAAAGAGATTACGAGAGAAAGAAAGAAAGAAAGCGCGACGAAACGGGGCAAAAGAAGAGCGAGCGCGTAAAAAAATACCTCGCAAAGACGGCTTGATGTCGTCCACGGTGAGCAGTTTTCGCTTCTTCGCATCAGCAGTCGTCATCTCTCTTCTGTCTCTCAGAGACTTACGTTTGTTTTAACTGGGGAAATGGTTTCAAAATCTGCACTTTTATGGCATACTTTTGCGGTCGGTTACACTCGCGGTTTGGAGACAAAAGAGACGGAGAGAACGAGAACGAAAAGAAGAGAGTCTGGCAGGTCGCGTTTGCCCCAGAGGTTACCGCTTTACAGAGAGAGAGAGTGATAGAGAGTAATACTCAACAAGAATGGGATTTTGGGGAACGACGTTTGCGTTTTGCGTCCTGGAAGGCGCTTGCGCGGTGTACATCAACGCCACGGGCATTCGAGGCGCGAATCACTTGAAACATTTGCTGAGTGTGACGGCGGTGACGTGCATGTGGATGATGTGGGCGATAATATACATGGCGCAGATGTATCCGCTGGTACAGCCGGTGAGGAATAAAGGGGAGTAGTGTGTTTTAGGGGGAGAGAGAACGAGAGAGAGAGAGAGAGAGTTTTTACTTGTCATGAGAATAGAGAGATAGAGATATATACATTTGACTGCTACGTACGCGATTCTTTGTTTTTGTCGTTTGCTTCTCTTTCTCTTTTCTATTCTCTTGTTCTTCTTGGAAGTCCTCCTTATCAACACGCGCAGCCGCTCGCGGAATTCGCATTCGTCGAAGTTAATTTCACATCCACCAGTTGCTCTTTCGCGTTCGCTTCACTCGCGCTATTATTATTGTTATTAGTATTATTCGCGTTCACGTCCGCGCTGGGCAACGCCATCGCAATTTTCCTAAACAAAGCTTTCACGTTATACCCGGCTTTCGCGCTCGCCTCGATGAAAATGGCGCCTCCGTTGCCGCCGTTCGTACTACCGCTCTCGCTATGACTACTGCTATTACCAACGTTCAACCCTCTGGCGAACTTTTCCCCCTCCTCTGTCTCCACCTCTCTCTCTTCCACCAAATCCGTCTTGTTCCCGACAATCGCGATGACCACGTTCTCTCCTCTCTCTTGTTTCACCTCGTCGATCCACTTCGCGACGTTTAAAAACGACTGCCTATTCGCCACATCGTACACAATCACCGCCACCGAGGAGTCTCGGATGTACGAAGGAATTAACGATCGAAATCGCTCCTGGCCAGCTGTATCCCACAGTTGTAATCGAACGCCTCGAGAATTCTCCAAGTGTACCGTTTTCGATAAAAAATCGATGCCGATCGTCGCTTGGTACGTGGCGTCGAATTTGTCGTACATGAAGCGAGAGATGACGGACGTTTTCCCAACCGATTGGTCCTGTTGAATACATAAAGAGGAAAAGTCAGCGATGCATTCTTCTTCAACAAAACCACCACAAAACCGAAACGATGACGAGATGCTGCGCTTTTCCTCCGCTTCTCTTTCTTCTTCTTCTTCTTCTTCTTGGGCGGCAACTCTTTTATCATCTCAGGGAAGATTACGACGAAGAGAAAAAAGGATCGCCGGGAACGGAGACTTTTGAAAACAAATAATGTTACGAAGAAGAAGAAGAAGAAGAACGAGAGAGAGAGAGCACCCGAAAACAAAAAACAAAAAGCAAACGACAGAAGAGGACGATGATAACAAGAACGCACTCCGAGAAATACCAGCTTGTACTTTGAAAGCGGCGCGGAAGCCCCGTTCGGTCTTTGTTGGTTTGATGATGCCATGAGAGGTAAGCTTTTTTGAATAAAAAATGAAGAAAATGAAAAATCCGGTACAAAAATAACACAAAAAAGCTCATCACTTGTTGTGGTGTTTTAGTGTTGTTTAGAGCACACACACATAAAGAGCTCTCTCGTTTTACACTCGCGAGAGAGAGAACAGAGAGATCTTACCGCTGGTGTTGTTCTTTTTGTCCTCTTTATCAGAGAGAGAGAGAGAGAGAGAGACTGTAATAAGAGCGCGAAGAGAATTACGTACACAAAAGTCCCCCAGCGGCGGCGGCGTAGCACGAAGAAGATGCCAAAAAGCGAGAAGAAGACAAAGGATGACGACGATGACGTCGTGGTGGAGAACAAAACCGGGAACCCGGTGTCGTCGAAAGAAGAGGCGATGCGTATCATCGGCGAAAAAGAAGAGGACAAGAACGCGGTGATGTCGTTATTCTCGGACGTGAACCCGAACGACCCGTTGCGACCGATTTTTGCGCCCTTGGGGAAGCAAAACGAAAAGAAAGGCGAGAAGGCGATGTACCGGAAAGTGAACGTTCCGTCGCACAGGCTTTCGCCGTTGAAAGAACACTGGATGGCGCTGTATACGCCGGTGACGAAACAGATGAAAATAGACATGCGCATGAATTTAAAGCTGAAGAAAGTGGAATTGAAAACAACCGACCAGACGGAGGACGAGTCGGCGTTGCAAAAGTCGGCGGATTTTATACAGGCGTTTGTTTTGGGATTTGAAATCCAAGACGCGGTGGCGTTGTTACGATTGGACGATTTATATTTAGAGTGTTTCGAAGTGAAAGACGTGAAGCAAACGCTGAGAGGAGAACACATGAGCCGAGGGATCGGGAGATTAGCCGGGAAGAGCGGCAAGACGAAATACACCATCGAAAACGCCACCCGAACTCGTATCGTCATCGCCGATCAACACATACGCATATTAGGGTCGTTTCAGAATATCAAGGTCGCCAGGAATGCCTTGTGCGCCTTAATCATGGGTTCGCCGCCAGGGAAGGTGTATTCCAGGTTAAGGACCGTCACCGCGCGCTTAGCCGAACGCTTTTAAATAATACTACTGGTAGAAGAAAAAAACAATTTTTGGGCTGTCGCTCTTTTCTACGTAATGAAACCCTAAATAAAAAGTGGCACGATGACTCGACTCTCGAGACCATCATCGTCACACTTTCTCGCGTGCTCGCGCTCGTTAAACGACGACGGTTTCGTCGAGAAACAGACAAAAAAGAAGAAACAGAAACGGTGCATTTACAGTACGACGACTTTATGATGTCTTTATCCTCTCTTTCCTTTGTTCATCCCAAAAACGTTAATGTTGGGTTTCAAAATCCCATCATCCGGGAAAAGTCAAGAAGTAACGTCATGAAGAAACAAAGACGACGACGAAGATTACGCGCGAATACTCCTCAAACTCGCGCGATGGCAGCCGTCCAAGACGAAGAAGCGACGAAACCGCAACCAGAACCCGCAAATTGGGAGTACAAGTACCTCTACGACGGCGCCTGTCCGGTGTGTCGATCGCTGAAAGCAGGATTAGAAGGTACGAGCACTTTATCTCTTCAGCAGAGAGGCGTGTTGTGTGTTGGGTTTTTAAAATACGCTTTCGCGTAAACATCGAAAGAGCTTGGATTTCAAACGACTCTTCACACAACAACCACTCTTTTCTTTCTCGCGGTTGGTTTTTGACTCTCGACTCTTCTATCTCTCTCTCTGTGTGTGTGCGCACGCACCGTGTCTGTTCCTTGTATGCTGACGGTATGGTATTCTTTTTCTTCTTTTCCAAAAAGGCACGGGCAAAGGCAAAGGGAAAATCTATTACGTAAACATCGCGGACCCTCTTTACGACGCTTCTAAGCACCAAGGCGTGACGTTCGAGGAAGCGATGGACACTTTGCACGTTTTGAAACGAGACGGCGGGGAGCCGTTGCAAGGTTTACCGGCGATTGAAACGCTCTTTGGCGTGGTTGGTTTCGGGTGGGCGGTGAAGTTAGCCACGTTACCGCCGGTTGGGTTTGTCGCGAGTTTGATGTATAAGCTCATTAGTAGCAACCGGTTAAAGTTGGGCGGCGATAGCGCCGTCGGGGCGGGGATTATGGCGTTAGGAAGAGTCGGTTTGGAATTGAGAGGCGAAAAAGCGAGTTGCGCGGAAGGCGACGAGTGCAGAGGTATGGCGGATTTGGAAGTGGAGGAAGGACAGAGAGGGGTGGAGGTTTCGCCTTCGACTTCTTCCGACGGAGACGGGTCAACGGTGGAGGGCGGTGCAGTCTCTTTGCCCGGGAACTCGGTGGATTTTTCGGACGTGTTTTCCTCTGGACCAGAGTTTGTGTTGGGCGCGTACGCGTCTGGTGGGTACATCACCGCCGCGATCGTGTCCGTGCGCTCGGGCGAGTTGGATTCAGAGCTCATCGAGGAGGAAGTGACGGATGTGTTGGACATTAACAACGTCGGAGTCGCGTTGAAGTCGTTGTGCAAACGATTGAAATGGCAAGGTGGCGTTGCGGTGGCGTTACCGGGCGTGTGGCACGCGGAGCAGCAAGATAACGCGACGGTGCAACAGTACGATATGATGGAATCCTTATCGCCGACAGAGTCAAGAGCGGAAAGAGAGGAAACGGAGGAATCATTTCGTAACTTGGTCGGATTGGACGTGGCGGTGATTACCGGTGCGGAAGCGCACGGATACGGCCACGCCGATTTATGGGGCGACGTGAACAAAGTCAACGACTCGAGTAACGAAAAAGTGAACGAAATGGATGGTTTAGTCGGCGTGGTGACGGCTGGGCAAGAGGCAATGCACGTCGCGTTGTTTAAAGACGGCACATTGTTAACAAACGCCGATTTCCGCTCGGCGGATTTGGCGTCGACTTGGAACAACGAGGAATGGTCGGCGTGTCCACCACCGAGCAAAGATTGTGAGGACGAAGAGCAGTGGAGCAAATGGGCGACGAGAGTTGCGGTGCACTTGGCGAGAGTCGAAGCGTGCAGATGCGCAAGAGGTGGTTTGAAACGATGGGTCGTCGCCGGCAGCGCCGGTGAGAACTTCGATAAGTGGTCGCACTTGGTGCCTGAATTGTCCGTTACGTTGGCGCAGAAGCAAGCCGCGCCGTTGGTGAAAGGCGGGGCGAACAGAACAGAAGGCGTGCGAGGTGCGGCTGCAGGTGGCGGCTTTCGATTCCGATATGCCGCGGACGTGCTGAGAGTGCGCGCGGCGATTGGCAAAGAGTTGGGTAAATCCCCTCAGTTGGTCGATACCGAACAGCTGAGAACGTTGTTTGATCGATTCAGCGACCCGGCATCGTCTGAGACGGTCGACAGAGACTCGTTTATTCGCATGGTTTCCGCCTTGGGGATCCGCTTACCGCCGGATGAGATTCGTGAGTTGATCGTGGACGTAGACATGGACGATTCGAACCAAATCTCGTTCGAGGAGTTTGAAGGCTGGTATCGCCAAGTCGTCGGCACTGGTGCGGTTACGGTTTTACACACCGAACAAGCCGTGGACCAAGTGTTGAGCGAAGAAAAAGGGACCGGACGCTGCGTGGTTTTAAAAGTTGGCTTTACCAGTTGCGCGCCGTGTAAGAAATTTCTCCCGCACTTTGAGCAACGCGCGTTGGATTTCAGAGAAAACGCGAGATTCGTTCGCATTTACGGGAACGAAAACGCGAGCACGATTCACTTGGCGAGAGATCGTTTGGCGGTGAAAACGACGCCGACGTTTTTCGTGTTCAAAGACGGCGAATTGACGCACTCGCACTCCGGGGCCAACGTGGAAAAATTCGACGACGCCGTGAAAGAACAAATGGGCGAGTTGGATGAAGGCACGTATAAACAAAATTGGGAAAAGCCAGCCGTGGATGAAGTCGTGCCGTCGATTTAAAAACCACATCACAATTAATAATACTAAAAAGCTGTATAACACATCAATACTACACACTACTAAAGCTATCTAAAAGCTAAACTCTTTACTGGCTCTTCTTCTTTGGAGGGGAGCGTTTTAAAACGTACGTTCTCACCGCGAATAATTCCTTTGGAAATACGTCGGACATCTTGGAATTCACGACTTCCATCCCAGCCTGTTCAAATATCCACCTGAAATAGTTATCCGATCGAGTTATGCTGCTATCTTGGTCGTCCCAGTGAAACCCTTTCGAGCAATTATTCTCTTTCACGACTATAAATCCATCGGCGTTCACCTTTGCTCTTTTCAACAAATCGATAAAGTCCGCGTCGGAAAGTTGTCCTATGCACCACTGAATCCAAATCACGTCGTACCCCGCGAGCGCCTTCCCATCCTCTTCAAAGCTAAACTCCTCCAAGCTTTCCTCGAAATAGTTTTGCACCTTATCCTTCAACGTCGCCTTGGCTTTTTCTATGAAGTGATGCACCGGTTCCAGCAAATCTACCGAACGGAAGAACTTCGTCAAGAACGTGCTCTGTTCGCGTCAGTCGTAAACAACGAAAAGGTCAGTCGAGACGATGATATATGCGCGCACACAAACGGAAGAACAACCTGAAGACGACGACGAAAAGAGAAAACGATAACACAAACAAAATCACGCACCGAAACTCTCCCGACCCCGGCGCCGACATCCAGCGCTCTCTTCTCCAAAATCTCACTAAACTCTCCCTCTGGGTACATCATCGTTCTTAAAATCCGTTCGTTTTCTTTCGCGTCTGGTCCGGAAACCGATCCGAACCCGCCTAAAACGCCGTCTACGGTTGCATCGACGTGATTCCAGTACTCCACGCCTTGGTGATACCACAGGAGTTTTCCTTCTTTAGTATTCTCATCATCGTCAACATCTTTTCGTATCTTCTTCGTTAACACGCGTTTCCAGAACGCATCGCACGGCCCGATTGGATTGTTTTCGCCGTCGACGCCGTGGAACGGGTAGATATCGTCTGATGATTCACCACCTTCAACTTCGGGCATGTCTCTCGTTTTTCGGCGCTCTCGTGCAAAAAGGAATGAATACTAGTACTAATAACAAACACTTGTGTTTTGGGGAAAATTCGAAATGCTTCAGAACAAAAATGCGAGAAAACGAACAAATCGTAAAAGTGGTCCAAGTGAAAGAAATCAAACGGCTACCGGAGTCCGTGGTGAACCGAGTCGCCGCTGGAGAGGTACTGCTATACAGTTTTTTCTCTTTCGTTCTTCTTCTTTGTCTTCTTCCTTCTTCTGAAACGAATCGTGTTTTTAGTGTACTCCTTTTAGGGGAAATGTGTTTACATTTTCAAAATCTCTCTTTCTTGTCTTTCTTGTCTCTTTCTCTCTCTTTCGATCGATGAGAAGTGAGGAGAGGAACTCTGAAATCGTTGGCGTGTGCTCGAGTGAGTAGTAACTGACCGCAAACGCGCGCTCAATCTCTCTCACTCTCTCTCTTTCTTTCTCTCTCTGATGATGATGATGATGATGAAAATGAAAATATCAACAAACAATGAAAAGGTCATCCACGGACCACATTCCGCTTTGAAAGAATTAATCGAAAACAGCTTGGATGCTTCCGCGACGCAAATATCCATCCTGTGCAAAGACGGAGGGAAGAAGTTACTCCAAATCACCGATAACGGCATCGGGATTCGCGAGGAGGATTTAGAAATCGTGTGCGAAAGGCACACGACGTCAAAGCTGGAAAAATTTGAAGATTTAGAAGCGATGGAAACGTTTGGATTTCGAGGCGAAGCGTTGGCGTCGATGACGTACGTGGCGGACGTGACGATAACGACGGCGAGAAGCGGGGGAAAGTGCGCGTGGAAAGCGTCGTATCGAGACGGGAAAATGAGAGAAGGGACGAAGGAAATGTGCGCTGGGGTGACTGGGACGACCATCGCGGTGGAAAATTTGTTTTATAACGTGAAAACGAGGAGGAACGCGTTGAAATCTGGGGCGGAGGAGTACGCGAAGATTTTAGACGTGGTGACGAGATACGCATCGAGTCGACCGGACGTGGCGTTTTCGTGTAGGAAAGTCGGGGAGACGCGGGCGACGGTGAACGCGCCCTTGGTGGTTTTGAGCAGCAGCGGCGGTGGTGGTAGCGAAGGAGAGAGAGAAGGAGATAGAGAAAACGGAGAAGAAAACGAACCGTCTCCTTCTTCGTCGTCGCAAAAATGTCGACTCGAACGCATCGGCCAAATCTACGGTCCAACCGTCTCCAAAGAACTCTTACCGTTGCGACTGAAAACGAACAACGACAAGCTGGAGAAGAAAATGGCGCAATTCCACATGGAATGCGACATCTTATACTCAAACGCCAATTACAAAGCGAAGAAAACGACGTTCATCTTGTTCATCAACGGCCGATTGGTGGAATGTTCTGCGTTAAAAAGAGCCATCGAAACCGCGTATCAATCGGTTTTACCGTCCTCCTCGCGCGAAAAACCGTTCGTATTTTTGAGCATGAAACTCCCCTTTAAAGACGTGGACGTGAACGTGCATCCGACGAAAAGAGAGGTACACTTTATGCACCAAGAGGAAATCGTCGAACGCGTGCAAACAGCGTTGGAGAAGGCGCTGGTGAAAAGCAATGCCGCGCGAACGTTTACGGTGCAAACTTTGTTGCCGGGAGCGCAAGAGAAAATAAACAGCGCGAAGAAGAAAGCAGAAGAAGGAGGAGAAGAAGAAGGAGAAGATCAAGAAGAACGCGTGACGCAAACTCAGCGACAACAACAACAAATACTAACGATGAAAACGAAAACGACACAAAGAGAAAAAGCCGGCGGCGACCACAAACTCGTGCGCACGAATCCAACGAAAGATATGGCGAGTTTAGACGCGTTTTATCGCAAAACATCGGTCGGTGGTGGTGGTAGCGCCAGCGATGTTGCCGCTACGACGGGAGGAGAAAACAGAGAAGACGTTGGAGAAGGAAATGATGCAACGAACAACAGACGCAAGAGCGGGTCGATAACTTTACTGGAAGAAGTGCGTCGAAACGTGCGCGCGAGACGAAATCGACCGAACAAGGACGGGAGCGAAGGCGCGATGAACGATATCGCGCCTTATTACACGGATTTGACCTCGATCACGGAAATATGCGAAACTATTCGAGAAGAAGCAGACGATGAAATCGCGGAAATGCTTCGCTCGCATACCATCGTCGGCCCGGCGGATATCTCCGCGGGAAAATGGTTGATTCAACATGGCACGAAACTGTTAATGATAAACGTCAACGCGGCTTCGCGAGTTTTGATGTATCAGCTCGCCATGGCAAAGTTTAACGGCTTTAAACCGATTTCGATACGGCCTCCGGCTTGCGTGTGCGATTTGCTCGGAGAAGAAGAAAAAGAAGGAGTAGAGGAAGCAAAAGGAAAGGTCGAGGAACTGTTGCTTCGCCACGCGAAGATGCTCAAAGAATATTTTGGCATCGCGATTGAAAAGAAGAAGACAACATCAAAGGAAGAAAAAGCAAAAGAGGATCACGACAATGCAGATGTCGTCGTCATTTCCGCGTTACCGGAAATATTAGACGGCTACTCCCCAGATGTCTCTCGTCTCCCTGAGTTTTTAAAATCTTTACGCGAGAAAGTCGACTGGTCGAACGAAAAGCGATGCTTCGTGACCATCGCGGAATGTTTAGCCGAGTTTTACGGCGTTTTAGACGACGAAGACGATGAAGACGACGAGACAGGAAAAGAAGTTAAAGACAACAATAATAAAAACGACGACGACAAAAACGACGAAAGTACGTGGCAAACGAAACATATCGTCTTCCCGGCGCTGAGCTCATCCGCCTTCGCGCCTCCCGCCCGGTTCGCCAAGGACGGCACCGTCGTCGAAGTCGCGTGCTTGGAGCAGCTGTATAAAGTCTTCGAAAGGTGTTAAGTACGAGTAAAAGGAAGGAAACGAACAACCGTTCAAATAGGGAGTTTTAGGAGTAACAATAGTAATACTAGCGAGCACATACGCGCGAAAAAGCTTTCTTAGAAAGGAGCGGATTGAACCCGCGACTTTGACGAAAATCTCTCCTAAATCTGCTCCTCTGAAACGTCACATAAAATGCTCACGAGGTCGCTCTTTTTACACGCGAAAAGGACGAGCACACCTACCGTTACGTCCGCTTCTTCTTCTGCTTCTTCTCGTTTGCCCCTGTTGTTCTCTTCTCGAAAGCAACGAAAGTCGTCCGTATCGTCGTCAAAGTCTCGGAGGAGATTACTCGTCGCGAAGTCGTCGTCGTCGTCAACCAAAGTCCAAACGACGAGAGAAGTGGAAAGCAACGACAACAACGAGAACAACAACAAGAAAATGAAGGACAACAACGCGAAACTCGCCGCACTGCGCCTGGAAATGAATAAACGAAACATTTCCGCCGTTCTGATTCCATCGCAAGACCCGCACTTCAGCGAGTACGTTTCCAAATGTTTCGAGAGGAGGAAGTACATCTCCAACTTTACCGGTTCAGCTGGGACGTGTTTGGTGACGAAAACGAGCGCGATGTTATGGACGGACGGGAGGTATTTTTTACAAGCCGAGCAAGAGTTGGATTCTCCGGCGTGGCAGCTGATGAAACAAGGCGAGAAGGACGTGCCGTCCGTGCAGAAATGGTTGAGAGAGAATATGGAGAGTGGGGCGGCGCTCGCCGTGGACGCGAACGTGCACTCGGTCGCCGAGGCGAGGCAGTTGGAGGAGTTGATGAGGAAGAAGAATGCCGGGGGAAGAGGAGAAGGAGGCGACGGTAAGCTGGTTAAAGTTGAGAAGAATTTAGTGGATTTGGTGTGGGAGAACGAAGAAGGCGAAGAGAAACGGCCTGGGATGCCAAAGGCGATGTTGAGGGTGCACGCGATGAAATACGCGGGAAAATCAGCCAAGGATAAATTGACGGATATCAGGAAAGAGATGGCAAAGGAGAAGCAGGAATGTTTGGTAGTTTCCGCGTTGGACGATATCATGTGGTTGGTCAACGTGAGAGGTGGCGACGCGGAGTGTAATCCGGTGTGCTTGTCACACGTGTTGGTGACGGAGAAAGAGGCGTTTATGTTCGTGGACAGAGATAAGGTGAACGAGGAGGTTGCGCAACATTTGAAAGAGTCTGGGGTGGAAGTGAAGCCGTACGAAGACGTTGGGAAGTGTTTGCGAGAGATGGCGGAGAAAGGCACGAAAATTTGGATCGACGAGGATAAGGTTTCCGTGAATACGTACGACGAGGCAATGAAAGGTATCAAAGCGGCTGAGAATAATATCGATGAGAGTCGTCCGGCGAAAGTGGCTAAAAGCGATAACAGCGGCGGTGGTAACGATAGCAACCAACAAATTAAGTTAGGCGTTAGTCCAATTCCAATGGCCAAAGCGATCAAGAACGAAGCAGAGTTGGAAGGCATGCGCGAGGCGCACTTGATGGATGGCGTGGCCATGAGCGAGTTGTGGTGGTGGCTCGAGAAACAGGCGGGAGAAGGTAACAAAGATTTGAACGAATTCAACGTCGGCGAGAAAGTTTCCTCCTTACGCGCCGAGCAAAACGGGTACGTCGAAGAATCGTTCCCGAGCATCGTCGGTGAAGGTCCTCACGGTGCAGTCGTGCATTACCGAGCCACGGAAGAGTCGGCGAGAAAAATTACAAAAGATTCCATGGTCTTGTTAGATTCCGGAGGACAGTTTCTGTGCGGCACGACGGACGTGACGAGGACGCACCATCTCGGAACACCTTCTGCGTACGAAAAGATGTGTTACACGAGAGTATTGAAAGGCCACATCGCGTTAGATTCGGCGACGTTTCCGGTGGGTACTCCTGGCATGGCTCTCGATACGTTCGCGAGACAACACTTATGGTCCGCCGGATTAGATTACAGACACGGCACCGGGCATGGCGTCGGCGCCGCGTTGAACGTACACGAAGGCCCGCAAAGTATCTCTCCGCGGTGGGGGAACACGACGCCTATTAAAGATGGGATGATTGTCTCCAACGAACCGGGGTACTACGAAGACGGTCAGTTTGGCATTCGAATTGAAAATCTTCTCATTTGCCGCGAGGCGAAAACTGAACACAACTTCCAAGGGAAAGGCTACTTGAGCTTTGAGTGCTTGACGTTTATTCCGATCCAAACCAAATTGATGGACTTGAAGATCATGTCTGATGATGAAATCGCGTGGGTGAACAGATATCACGAACAAGTCTGGGAGAAAATAAGCCCGAGAGTGCAGAAGGAGGAAGTCAAGGAGTGGCTTCAAAAGGCGACGGCGAAAATTTCTCGCGAATAATTATTAACGAACAAACAAATGCAGTTGTAAATAACACCACACGAAGAGAGAACAAACGAGGTCAAACGATTTCATACATTCATTCATTCAAATTTCTTTTAATAGTATTATTATTAAAGTTATTTATATACTTATAGACTACCTTACACCACACTACACACGCTTAAAAATGGATTTATGATACGATTGCTTTTTTGAAAGGAGAGACATGCGAAAATTTTCTTTCAAACTTTCTCACACGTACAAACACTTCACACTCGCACATATTTATCCTTCCTTGTAAGTCACTTTCGTGATCTTACCGAGCATGACGGCGGTGTTACCGTCCAAAAATGCGATACGGGACAAACCCTCACACTTCTTGAAGGAATCGACAACCATCGGGTGGACCGGTTCAAAGACGACCTCGGCGACTTCGTTGGATTTCAAGGAGGCCGGACCTTCGAGCTTTTTGCCGCCAGTTTCCTTACCAACCTTGAAGTTCAACGCCGTCATCTTGCACGCGGAGCGGCCGCATCGGACGAAACCGATCGGGGAGTAGCCAGTCTTCAATTCACCCGGAATGTCCAAAGTTTGGACTTGCGCGGTGAATTCCTTGCACGGCGCCAAAGACTTGTCAGCCTTGTACACCATGACGTCGCCAGATCTCGGCATGTTCAATTTGTCGAGACCCTTAACGTTCATACCAACGTTGTCGCCCGGGTTGGCAGCTTCGACACGCTTGTGGTGCATTTCGACGGTGAAAACCTTACCACCACACGGGTTGGACGTGGTGTTGGTCGGCAAGAAGACAACTTCCTCCCCCGGCTTGACGACGCCTTGTTCGACGCGGCCGGCGAGGACATCCCCGACACCCTTGATCTTGTAGACACCAGAGATCGGCAATCTCATCGGCAATTCCGGGTTACGTTCCGGTCTGTTGACCATGTTGTTCAACACGTCCAACAAGCACTCGATGTGGTGCTTTTCCGCCTTGCCGTCGAAACTTTCGACGTCGACGCCGCTCCACCAGCCCATGTTGGTAGTCTTCTTGATCAAGTTGTCACCCATCCAGCCAGAGATCGGCAAGACCGGGACGGACTTGGTAACGAAGTCAGGCTTCCACCCGACCTTGGACAACATGTTGCGCATTTCGTCGCGAATTTCGTTGTACCTTTCCTCCTTGTAGCCGGCGGTGTCGCAATCCATCTTGTTGATACCAACAATCAATTGCTTGACGCCCAACAAGTTAAGCAAACGCGCGTGCTGACGCGTTTGGCCTTGGACTTCACCAGCCTTGTGGTTACCCTTTTGGATAGCCGTGGTAAAGTTACCATCGGCCGGGACCATCAACAAAGCAACATCGGCTTGCGCGGCGCCAGAGATCATGTTCTTGATAAAATCTCTGTGCCCCGGCGCGTCGATGATGGTGTAGTGCCACTTGTCGGTGAAAAACTCCTTGGTCGTGCACGAGATGGTCACACCACGCTCGCGCTCTTCCTTTTGGCGATCCATATAGAACGCAAACGCGAAAGAGGATTTACCCAAGGCATCGGCCTCGGCTTTTAACTTTTCGACTTCACGTTCCGGGATACCGCCGAGTTCGAATAACAAACGACCCGTGGTCGTGGACTTGCCGGAATCGACGTGACCGCAGATAACGATGGAGAGATGCTCTTTGCCTTCAGACATTGTTAATTTATGAGATTTTCTGTAAAGTTGTCGATTAAAAAAGGAAGGGAGGGTTGAGAAAAGCGTTTCAAAGTCAGTGTCAAAATTGTTGTATTTTTGGGGCTTTTCAGGCGAAAAATGAGCGGACAGCCGTCGCTTCCACTCTCATCTCTCTCTCTCTGAGAGATGAGATTTTTCGACTTCTCGCGGTTCACCTCTCGCGCGCCGCCCGGCACCACGACGCGAATATGAAGCGACGAAAATCTCGCACAAATCATGCGCGATGCGAACGCGTGAATGAGAAAATCGTCTCTGATCTGAACGCGTGCGCTTTTGGCTGGAACTATCGCGCGGTCATCGGATTCAAAATTGGACACTGCCGCCAAAATCGCTTTTTTTTTCTCTCTCTCTTGAATGTTTATGCGCCGTCCATCCGATTTGTCTCTCGAAATCGCGCCGGAGAAGACGCGACGCGAACGAAGGAATTCGCAAAACGCGCGCGAAGAGATCGAACGAGAACACTTTTTCGCAGAAGGGCACAACAGTCACGGTGTTCTTCGTTCGAAGAGTATGGTAGAAAAATAAAAGAGCGCCGCGATATAGATGCAGGAACGTACCGTGTAAATAAAAGGAGGAATTCGAATGGTTTTCCGGAAATATAAAAAAGACAGACGAAAGAAAATCTGAAAAAACCAACACTGATGAGAGGACGACGACCCCGGCGGTTCGTTTCCTCTTCGTCTGCTTCTCTCGCGTCTCTCTCTCTCTCACAAAATCTGTCTGCCTCTCTTTTTTCGAGAGAAAGGGTGACCGTATTGCTCTTGCGTGTTGGTGTACTATCCAAACTGTATAGACGCACTACTATACTCTCTTTGATATATACGTAGAGGCTCGTTTTTCGAGACGATGAAGTAAAAAAGAACCAGAAACGAGAAGAATGAACAAAGAAGCCGTCTCGGGCGCGACGGCTGGGTTTATGGCCACGATAACGTTACACCCGCTCGATGTCATCAAGACCAGATTGCAAGTGCAAGACTTACAAATCGCCACGAAATACAACGGCACTTTGCACGCGTTTAAAACGATTCTGAAAAACGAAGGCGCGAGAGGCTTATACGCGGGACTTTCGCCGGCAGTGGTCGGGAACACGGCATCGTGGGCGATGTATTTCGCGTTTTACGATCGAGCGCGGAAACGGTACGAGAAAGCGTCGAACGACGACGGCGAGGTTGAGAAGAAGAAGACAAAGGAGAAGAAGAGTATTAGTTCGGGGGAGACGTTATTGGCGGCGGCGGAGGCGGGCGTTTGCGTGAGTTTATTGACGAATCCGATATGGGTAGCGAAGACGAGGCTGGCGCTGCAAGAGAGAGGCGGAGGAGGCGGAATGGAGGCGAAGAGTAGTAGCAGCGGCAGCAGCGGCAGCAGCGGCCGTGCCGGGGGTGGAGGAGTTAAAGTTCAAAAACCTACTAAAGTGGTGGTGAGATATAAAGGGTTAATTGATTGTTTGTATTCAATCGCACGAACCGAAGGCATTCCCGGATTGTATAAAGGATTGACGCCGAGCTTGTTGTTGGTGTCGCACGGCGCCATTCAGTTCACGTGTTACGAAAATCTGAAGAGTTTAGCCAGAGGAGAAGGAGGAGCGATTTTTGCACTCGAGAATGGTGGCAAAAAGAACGACGACGATGGCATCGCTCCAACGAGCGAGCAAAGAGAGCTCACCAGCGCCGAGTGCGGCGTCTACGGTATGCTTTCAAAAATAGTTGCCTCTCTGATCACGTACCCGCAACAAGTCGTTCGCGCTCGAATGCAAAAACTTCAAATCGAACGAAACCAGATTAAATATAAAAGCTTACTCCAATCGTTCGGAACGATATCGAGAAGAGAAGGCATATCTGGCATGTATAAAGGCATGGTGCCAAATCTCGCGCGGATGTTACCGTCTACCGGGGTGACTTTTTTCACCTACGAGTTTGTCAACCGAATGTTTGTTGAAGGCCCGGACGAGAACAACAACGAGGACTAGACGCGTTTACGTAGCGCTCAAAAAATCGGAGGCTGGAGTCATCGACACTCAAGGCTGACAAAAACTTTTCGCGGTAGTCATTTTAGTCGTAGTCGTAGTCGCAGCATATAGAGAGTAGATTTCGCATAGCAAAAAGATGTAAACATTATTTGTACGCGTATTCGTCGTCGTCGTTGGAAAAAGAAAGCGAAAATTTCTTCTTTGTCGTAAAGTCAACATTTTGCACTTCGGAGCCGTCGCCGCACAAATTTCAAAAGCACTCCACGACCTTTACTCACAACACCAACACCAACGACCGACCAAAACTTCCCATCAAAATGTCCTCCTCTCTCCGTTCGGTGAACCCAAACGCCGAAAGCATGGATAAAGCCGCGGCTTTGTTCATGAACATCAACGCCGCGAAAGGTTTGCAAGACGTCATGAGAACCAATCTCGGGCCGAGAGGGACGATTAAGATGCTCGTCGACGGTGCCGGAGGTACACAAACTCTTCTCGTTTTCTCTTTCCTTTCTTTTCTTTTCTTTCGGTTTTTGGTCGTCACGTGGAAAGGATGATCTCTCGCGCTCGTTGTTACGATGAAAGTAGCGCAGAGTTTCCTCCTCCCACCGGGAACCCGCTTCGGAAAAGGCGATCGATCTCATCATGCGAGAGACTTGCCGCCGTTTTGTTTGACTTTTTGGAAATTTTCCACCAAAAAACAACTATTTCGAGGCTTATTATTATGTGCGTAATACTGACATCAACATCGACACAACAACGAAATGCAAACGATCTGTTTCTCCATTTTACTACAAAACGCGTTTTTGTTGTTTGAACACAACGAACAGGCTTGAAGCTGACGAAAGATGGCAACGTTCTGTTGAAAGAGATGCAGATTCAAAACCCGACGGCGATTATGATTGCGCGGTCGGCGGTGGCGCAAGACGACATTTCCGGCGACGGGACCTCGTCGACGGTGTTAATCACCGGGGAGTTGATGAAACAAGCGGAGCGGTATTTGAACGAAGGCGTGCACCCGAGAGTGATTGTAGAAGGTTTGGAGGCTGCGAAGAAGAGCGCGATTGAGTTTTTGAAACAGTTTCGCGTGGAAACGGGAGGCGTGGAGAATCCGGACCGAGAGATGTTGTTGTGCGTGGCGAGGACGGCGTTGAGGACAAAGTTGGAAGAGCATTTGGCGGATATGTTGACGACTATCGTCACGGACGCGGTGTTGTGCATTTCCAGACCGCAAATGCCGATTGATTTGCACATGGTGGAAATTATGACGATGAAGCACAAGGAAGATTCGGAGACGAAGTTGATTAAAGGGTTGGTTTTAGATCACGGGTCGAGACATCCGGATATGCCGAAACACGTGGCTGATGCGTATATTTTGACGTGTAACATAAGCATGGAGTACGAAAAGTCCGAGGTGAATTCGAGTTTTATGTACTCGGACGCGGAGCAAAGAGAGAAGATGGTCGAGGCGGAGAGGAAGTTTACCGACGACGTCGTGAGACAAGTCATCGCGTTGAAGAAGAAAGTCTGCGAAGGGAACGATAAAGGATTCGTGGTGATCACGCAGAAAGGCATCGACCCGATTTCGTTGGATATGTTGGCGAAAGAGAATATTTTAGGATTACGACGAGCGAAGAGGAGAAATATGGAACGATTAGTTTTGGCGTGCGGCGGGGTGTGCGTGAACTCGCCGGAGGAGTTATCGCCGGAAGTTTTAGGCCACGCGGGTGAAGTGTACGAACACATATTAGGAGACGAAAAGTTTACGTTCATCGAGGACGTCTCGAACCCGACGTCGTGCACGATTTTGTTAAAAGGTCCGAACCAACACACGATCATTCAGTTGAAAGACGCCGTGAGAGACGGTTTGCGCGCGGTGAAGAACACTTTAATCGACAAGGCGGTCATCCCTGGAGCCGGGGCGTTCGAGGCTGGTTTGTTCGTCCACTTGAACGAAGTGACAAAGAAAACGGTGGAAGGAAGAGCCAAGAGAGGCGTGGAGGCTTTCGCGGAAGCTATGCTCGTCATCCCGAAAACATTAGCGGAGAACTCGGGGTACGACGCGCAAGACGCGGTCATTTCGCTCACGGACGAACACGAAAACGGAAACATCGTCGGTATTGACGTGACGACCGGTGAGCCGTTCGACCCGACGACGAGTGGCGTGTACGATAACTATTTGGTGAAGATGCAAATTTTGCAAAGCGCGCCGGTTGTTGCGACGCAGTTGTTGTTGGTAGATCAAGTGTTAAGAGCCGGCGTGAACATGCGCGGTCGCGGACCGGCTGAATAAATTTTAGAATTAAGAAAGAATAGATATATATTTGCAATGCCAAACCTAATCTTTAGTTAACTAAACAATACGCCGCTTCTATTACTATTACATTTGCGATTGATGATCTTTGGTGAAGATAAAAATCCCTTGGCTCCCAGTCGCTTTGCCAATCAAGACGTCCTCGTCGCAATAACTAAACTCGTACCTCCCCACCGCGGCGCCAGAAACTCCGTTTTCATCACTACCACCCATCGCTCTCGCCGCTCTTCCGAACAACGGAAACCTCACCTCGAAATCCCTCAAAAATAACAACGCGCGTTGATTCAACTCGCTTCGCGGCAAAATCGCCGGCGCTAACAACGTCTCCGTTAACTCCGATATCCTCACGTCGCTCACCACCGCCTCTTGAAACACCAACTCTAACGCTTTCTTACTATTATTACTGCTATCATCAACTTCTTTATACGTCGCGTTCACCCTCAAAATCACCCCGTCTTTCTCCTCTAACACCCACGGCACGGACGCTCGAATCTCGTTCACAATCTCCTTCGCGTCCGTCTTAAACTCTTGAAAGATGTCGCCAACCACGATTGGCGGCGGTGGAAAAAACGGCAACGGTGGTGGTGGTACCGAAAAAACGAGTAATCCGGTCACGTCTAACGCGGTCGTGTAGATTAATTTCCATCGTCCGTTCAAGCGGTTTCGCATCCAGTCCTTTTCCTCCTCCTTTTCCTCCGCACCAAACGTTTCCAAAGCTTCCTTCGCGTTGCGGATATCTTCTCTCTCTCGGTCGTTGGAAAACCCAACGGCGCCTCGGTAGGTTCCTCGACAGGATTCGATCAGTTTTTCTTTCAATACCGCTCGTTTCCTCTTCCGTTCGTCGTCGTTTACGTCGGAAAACGTGTCGCTCGTGAGCGACGAGCGCGTTGGAAAACCACGTCGACGTCTTTGAGAATAACGACGGAAAAGCGTCAACGTCGGAGTCGTTTTCGGTCGACCACCACCAGCAGCAGCACAAAGAGCAATATTCTGTGCGGTGGAGGAGTACGTATTCGCGGAAGAGAGTGAAAGCGACATCGCGCGTGATGTGGTAGTAAGATGGTATGAACACGCAACTCTTTCTGCGGGAAAAATGCTTCATTTTTCCAGAAACGATTGTTTCTCTGATATGAACGTGCGAGCGATGATGACGACGCTCCTGATGCGAACGACGACGATTCAGACGACAACGGTGGGAACGAGGAAAGGAACGATGACCCCTTCTTGTTCTTCTTCTTTGCGACGAGGAGGCGTTTCTTTTGTTTCTTCTTTGGATTCTTTCGAGAGTTCCACGGGAAACCGTTGCAGAGGAGAAGGAGGACGACGTAAACGACGAACAGCATCGTCGTCGTCCAGAAGAATACCAACGCGAAGAGGAGGAGGAAGAGTGGTTTTGTCGTTTTCGTCGACAGGAAACGAGAATTCTATCGAAACGCTCACGATGACCAAACCGGACGATTGGCACTTACACGTGCGAGATGGTGCAAAAATCGCCTCCGTGGTGCCACACACCGCGAAAACGTTCGATCGAGCGCTCATAATGCCAAACTTGCAACCTCCGATAAGGACGGCGGAAGAGGCGGATACGTACCGGAAGTTGATTTTAGACGCGGCGAAAACGACGAACGCGAAGTTTGAACCGCACATGACTTTGTATTTAACGGACGAGACGAGCGAGAGGACGGTGGAAGACGCCGCGAAATCTGGATTCGTGAGAGGGTTTAAGTTGTATCCAGCCGGGGCGACGACGAACTCGAGTTTTGGAGTGACGGACGTGAAGAAAGTGATGCCGGCGTTGAGGAAAATGGCCGAATTAGGGTTGGTTTTGCAAGTACACGGGGAAGTGACGCACCAATCGGTGGACATTTTCGATCGCGAGGCGCGATACATCGAGGAAGTTTTGAAGCCGTTGTTAGAAGAGGTGAAAGATTTACGGGTAGTGATGGAACACATAACGACGAAGAACGCGGCGGATTTTGTGTCCAACTTTCCCGAGAGTGGTAGATTGGCGGCGACGATTACGCCGCAGCACGTTTTGTTGAATCGAAACGCGCTTTTTAAAGGAGGCATGCGACCGCACGTCTATTGTTTGCCGATTTTAAAGCGAGAGGAACATCGAGAAGCGGTATTAAACGCCGCGGTAGGACCGAAGAGCGAACGGTTTTTCTTGGGCACGGATTCTGCACCGCATCCAAAAGGCGCGAAAGAGAGCGCGTGTGGGTGCGCTGGGGTGTTTAGCGCGCACGCGGCGTTGAGTTTTTACGCCATGGCGTTTGATTCGGTCGGGAAGTTGGACAAGTTGGAAGCGTTCGCGAGTCACAACGGCGCGGATTTCTATCGAATGCCGAGGAATTCTGGGACAATCACGTTGAAACGAGAAGAGTGGGAGGTACCAGAAACGTACGAGTTCGGTGGAGACGTGGTGGTGCCGTTTTTTGCCGGCGAGAAGATTCCGTGGTCCACGCTTTGAGCGAGCGAGCGCTTTTTTCTTCTTGAAAATATTCGATTAATAATATCACACACAATCGTAAAACATCGATAAAATTTACTCTACGACGGTACCAAAAAGCGTACGCGTCCACGAAGAAAAAATAAATTACAACGCGTTCAATACTCCCATCGCGCTCGCAGACATCCCGTTCTCTTTGCAGAATTCCACGCTCAAATCCCACAACTTTTCGTTCGATTTCAAATCCTTCGCCTTTGGCGCGCAATCGTCCGCGCAAAAACCCGCAAACACCCTCTGCAACGCCATGCACTTATACCCCAACCCTTTATTCAATTTAAAAACCTTACTCAAACGAATCGAAAACGGCATGTACAACTGACCTTTCTTGACCGATTTCAACGACGCCGCGTGCACGCTCGTCATCGCCCCTTCCTCCGGCGTCAACGCCAACAACCCGGCTACCATTCGCCAAACGACGTTGTAGTTCCTCCAAATATCCGACGCCACGAACCCGGGATCCGCCGCCACACACTCCACGTTGTTATCCGGATCCTGCCTATCCAACCTTCTTTGCAACTCCCTAGTCATCGCCAAACACGCCAACTTACTCGCCGAGTAATTCCCTTTCGTTTTCGACGGTCCTTTCACGAAATAATGGTACTTATTCGACCCGAACCACGAAGTCACGCTCGACAGCGCCACCACTCGCGACGTCCCTTTCCCTTTCTGCAACGCCGGTAATAACAAACTCGTCAGCATAAAATGCCCGAAATAGTTCGTCCCCATGCACATCTCGTACCCTTGCTTTGTGACTTTCGGCCCCGAGTACCCCGCGGACATGTTTAAACCGGCGTTGTTCACCAAGACGTCCAGCCTTTTGAATTTTTTGTGAAACTCCTTCGCGAATCGATTGATGGAATCCGTATCGCTCAAATCCAATTCCATCACCTCCACGACGCATTCATTCTCACCGTCACCGCTTTTACAGAACTTCTCAATCTCCTCCTTGGCCGATTGCGCTCTCTCTTTCGACCGGCAGGCTAAAACGACTGTTTTTAAGTTTGCTTTTGCGAGAAGTTTCGCCGTGTGAAAACCAATGCCCGTGTTCGCCCCGGTGACGACGGCGATTTTATCGCTCAAATCGGTCGCGCATCCGATTTTGATTTTACCCATTATTTGTCTTCAATTCGGATGCGATGTGGTAGTATTACTCGAGTAGTAAAGTGTTGGTGGTGTTGATGTGGTGGTCGTGCTCTCGCTCTGCTCTCGCGCTCTGATGTGTGCGCGCGGAGTATTTTGTGCCGATTCTAGAAATTCTCTCAAACTCAGGAGGAGGGAAAATTTTCGGTTGGTGGATTCGTTGTTCGGTATTATCTGCGATGATGAACTTGTTGCGATGTGTATGTCAGTGGTGTATGTGATGATTTAGAACTACAAATGATGAGCTAATGATGAGTACGCACGTGCCTTTGCAAACTACCAGCTTGAGTAAAACGCTTCTCGCACATATCGCATTCATACGGTCTCNCGTTCGTGTGAATACGCATGTGGAGTTTCAATTTACCAGATTCACGAAAACGCTTCTCGCACACATCGCACTCGTACGGTTTTTCGTTCGTGTGAATACGCATGTGCCTTTTCAAATGACCAGATTCACGAAAAGCTTTATCGCACACATCGCACTCGTACGGTTTCTCGTTCGTGTGAATACGCATGTGGGCTTTCAAACTACTAGATTGACGAAAACGCTTCTCGCACACATCGCATTCGTACGGTTTTTCGTTCGTGTGAATACGCATGTGGGTTTTCAAATCACTAGATGTACGAAAACGCTTCTCGCACACATCGCATTCGTACGGTTTCTCGTTCGTGTGAA
>JGI20155J14468_10000551_pt1 | contig 30575 bp, 29 predicted proteins | sample COG_05_FD_14468 | JGI IMG/M metagenome (IMG submission 14468) | reverse complement strand
CATCTGAATGGTCGATAGCCTCCTCAATGCTCGTTGAGTAATAATCAATAATGTTTGATTTTTTGGCCTTTTCAAGGCGAGATTTGTCTCTTCCATAGCCAAAAACAACTTTAGCTAAATTTCTTTCTTTTATAGCCTTTGCAAGTGACCCCCCGATAAGTCCAACACCAATAATTGTTATTTTATTAATCATAAAATTTTTTTGAGAGCTTCAAGTAAGTGCTCGTTCTCATTTGGGGTACCAATAGAGATCCTAAGGTAATCTTTCATTTCAACTGGACGAACTATAACCCCTTCTTTCAAAAGCTTGTTATAAGTATCCATTGCATCTTTAAATTCAACAGCGATAAAGTTTGCAAATGATGGAATATAGTTTAAATTTAAAGCATCAAACCCTTTAGTCAACTTGTCATAGCCCTCAGTATTCATTTGCACTGAATCAGCAAGATATTCATCATCACTCAGCGCAGCGATAGCAGCCATTTGAGCTGTATGGTTGACATTAAATGGCTCTCTTACTCTATTTATGTAGTCTGCAATGAGATTACTACAAATTGAGTATCCAACGCGCAGACCCGCTAGACCATAGGCCTTTGAGAAGGTACGCGAAATAATTAGATTATCGAACTCATTGAGCCAACTAATAGCTTGATCATCAATATTTAAGTATTCAAAATAAGCTTGATCTAATACCACTGGGATGTTATTGGGAACATTTTTCAGAAAGCTGTAGACATCACTATCACTTAAAAGTGTTCCGGTTGGGTTATTAGGATTTGCTACAAAAATAAGCTTCGTTTGATCAGATATGAGGCTCAGCATCGAATCTAAGTCATGACCAAAATTATTTGCCGGAGAAACAACTGCAGTAGCACCAAGTGCTTGAGTCACCAAAGGGTATACAACAAAGGCATATTGAGAGAAGATAACCTCATCAGTTTGTTTTGAAACAAACACTCTTGCTATGAGCTCTAAAAGCTCATTCGAGCCATTACCAAGCGAAATCATACTAGATGAAACGTTATGCTTTTTTGCAATCGCCTTTTTGAGTTCAAAGCAATTACCATCAGGATAGCGGTTGATACTTGAAAGAGAATCATTGATAGCTTTTTGAACCTTCTTGCTGATGCCTAATGGATTTTCATTAGATGCCAGTTTTGAAATTTTCTTGAGTCCCAGCTCTCTAGCAAGCTCTTCTATTGGCTTTCCACCTTGATAAGGGCTCAAGCCAAGGATTGATTCACATACATTCATAAAACAGCAACTGGATAGGATCCAAGTATCTCCAGCTTAGAAACCCTAGATTCAATTTTTTTAATGGCATCATTGACATTCTTTTCATCCTGATGCCCTTCTATGTCAATGAAAAATAGATACTCCCATTTAACTCCTGGGATGGGATGTCTTGCCAACTGAAGCATGTTAATTTTGTTTTCTTTGAAAGGCTCTAGTAAGTTAAAAAGTGCCCCAGATTCATGCTTGGTAACAACCAATAAAGATGTTTTGTCATGCACTCCCATTGGAACCTCATCCTTGCCTATTACAATGAAGCGCGTCACATTGCCGGCATTATCTTCAATGTTTTTGGCAACCCTTTGTAGTCCATAAATATTGAGAGCAACTTTTGATGCAATTGCAGCAGCGTTAGGCTCATCCTTGACCATTCTGGCACCAAGCGCATTTGAAGCAACCGGCCTGAGCTCAGTATTAGGATAATGGTTTGCCAGCCATCTATGGCATTGATCAAGAGCCTGTTGATGAGCATAGATGACTTTAATCTCCTTGGATTGATCCTGCATCATTAGATGATGAGCAACTGCTATTTCAACTTCGCCGCATATGTTTAAGTCGTGACTGTAAAGCATATCTAGAGAGGTGCCGATAACTCCATTTGATGAGTTTTCAATGGGGACTACTCCGTATTGCGCATTATCGGTCTCTACCTGATGAAAAATTTCATCCACAGTTCCACAGTCAAGTGGTGAAACGCCGTGGCCAAAGTGTTTTAGCGCTGCTTCTTGAGTAAATGTACCCTCAGGACCTAAAAATGCAATCTTAAGAGGTTGCTCAAGGGCGAGGCATGCCGACATGATTTCTCTAAAAATAAGAGCAATATCCTTATCTTTGAGTAGGCTTTTATTTCTCTCTATAACCTTACTGAGAACCTCAGCCTCTCTCTCAGGACGATAGAAGGCAGTTTGTGTGTTAGATTCTTGCTTAACTAGGGCGACCTGTGCAGCAAGATCTGCGCGCTCAGAAATGAGTAGCTGAATCTTTTGATCCAGTTCATCAATTTCAGACCTTAAATTTTGCAGCGACTTACTTTTCATTGGCAAAGCTTTGATTCAATCTTTTGGTGTATTTTACCTAAGACTTAAAGCACTTCAAAGCATTGTTATTATTATGTTTGTGAAGTAAACAAAAACTTTAGAAATCTACTATTGCGTAACTTATAAAAAAAGATATAATCTCACTAAATTTGATGACGGAAGTTGGTGTGATTCCAACGCTGCCCTCGCAACGGTATTTCATAGATGAGTCCGATACGTCTTGAATTTGTTACTTAAATACTACGATGGGTGGTGAGTTAAGGATTCATAAATGTGTGATTCTTTTTCTCTAATCCCTCTTTAAATTTTATTTATAAGGGGTCAAAATGTTCGCAAATAAATCTATTCTTTTTGCTTTTTTTTCATCAGTGATTGTCTCTAGTTCCGCACTAGCTGTAATTGGACCAATTAAAATTACTTTAAATCCAACTGAGCTATCATCAAATTACTTTAATGAAATGGATACCTTTGCTCCATTTTCATCAGAGGTCTATACCCAGGATGATATTAAGAATTCAAAAGCCGCTAATATTTATGATTTTTTATCACAAAATACCTCGCTATCTCTTGCCCCATCATCTGGAAATAGATTTTCAAAAAAAATATCGGCCAGAGGATATGGGCTTACAATTGGGTCTCATAATTTAGTAGTAACCCTAAATGGAAGAAGATTAAACAACATTGATACTAGCGGTCCAGCAATAAGTGAAGTGAACATTAATGATATCGAAAGAGTTGAAATTACGAAAGGAAGTGGCTCAGTAATCTATGGTGATAGCGCCATGGCAGGTGCAGTTCATCTTTACACTAAAGAGAATTTTGAAACAAAAATTTCAACCACTTCAGGAAATTATGGTTTAGTCCATACTTCTGCATCGGTTGGAATTAATGAAGATAAAATTAATATTAATCTTTCAATGGATAACTTAACACATGGTGGATATCATGTAGCAGGACCAGACGGTAATAAAGATAAGGGGAAGCAAACCAAATCAACTATGGGTGGAGCTTACACTACAGATAATGGAACTGTAATATCATTAGATATCTCTAAAGACAGCTCTGATACTAGATATCCAAGCTACCTAACTGACGCTCAATTTGAAGCTGATCCGTCTCAAAATGGAACTGGAAATAATTACACTTTTCGTGAAGCAGATTCATCAACAACAAATTTGAAAATTAAGCGTAAGTGGGGTGATAATATTGAATTTACGACCAATAGATCTGCTATCGATAGAGAAAGTCAAAATACTTACTGGTATTCTTCTGGTACAGTCGATAAGTATAAATATGATTATAAAAGTAATGACTATTTGTTAACCTACACAAATGGAAATATCAAAATTGATAATGGTGTAAACGTATTTGATGGCAAAAGAACTGTCACCTCAACTTCTGCAAGCTCAAGAAATACTACTTCTAAAGAAAACTTAGGTGTTTTTTCTCAACTTCAATACTCCCGAGATAACTCTGTATTTACCGTTGGTGCTCGTAATGAGAAAGTTGAATATGAGTACAACCCAGAAACTGGAAGTAAACTTACAGGTGAATATGACTTAAATGCATTTGAAATTGGAGTAAATACAAGTTTGAGTCCAAGTACCACAATATTTACTAACTACAACCAAGCTTTCCAAGCCCCATTAATTGATAGATTCTTTATTTCAGCTACGTGGCCAGCAACAGGTCAAGTATTTAATGGCTTTGTAAAGCCTTCTAAAAGTAAAAATATTAACATTGGCATAAACCACTTGACAGACAATTCAAAAACTAAGCTGACTTTGTATCGATCAAACGTAAAAGATGAGATGTTTTTATGTAAGTCTAATGCTGCCTCAGACTGTGGAGCATTTGGTGAAAATCTCAATATTGATAAATCTCATAAGCAAGGTCTAGAACTTCAAAATAAATATGTTTTTAATCCAAAGTGGTCAACCGATCTAAATTATTCTTTTACAATTGCCAAGATTGATTCAGATGATAAGGGGAATGGAGCACTCAATGGAAAAACTAACCCAATGACCTCAAAGCATAATATTTCTGCATCGGTCATTTATAGCCTAAATGATAATGCAAACATGATGTTAACTCAGAAATATCGTAGCAAAGCTTTTGCTGAAGAGGATTATGCAAACATATTTACAAAAAAACAGCCTGCATATAATTCCACAAACTTTAACTTTTCATACAATCCAAATGATGATTTGAGTTTTACGTTTGATGTTGAAAATTTATTCAAAAACACTTACGGAACCCGTTTGAGAAATGATGTTATCTATCCAGGTAATTCAACTAGAAATATCAAAGCAGGACTGACGTATAAGTTTTAAATATCAATTATGACGGATACAACCTATAAAAAGCGCATGCAGCGTAAAAAAGAGTACATTGATTCCAGAATTGATGAAGCTAATATTGACAAAGGAATCATTGTTCTTCTAACTGGGAATGGTAAAGGCAAGTCATCCTCAGCAATGGGGATGATTTGTAGAGCGCTAGGTTATGACATGAAGGTTGCACTCGTTCGTTATTTGAAAGGGGATCAGCAAACAGGAGAAGATCTTTTTTTAGAGAACCATCCAAATATTGTTTCTGCCCACATGGAGAGTGGTTTTACTTGGGATACTCAAGATAAGGAGCAGGACAAAAACAAAGCAACTAAAACTTGGCATGAGGCAAAAAAATTCCTTTCTAATCCAGATATCTCTTTAGTTGTTCTTGATGAAATTACTTACATGATTAACTATAAATATCTTGAGGAGAGTGAAGTATTGAAAGCCCTATCAGATAGACCAAAGGATCAGCACGTTGTAATAACCGGAAGAGCTGCCAGTCAGGGCTTAATTGATATTTCAGATACCGTCAGCGAGGTAGATGATATTAAGCATGCTTTCAGGGCTAACATAAGAGCTCAAAAAGGAATCGATCTCTAACTAGCTATTTTCAAGCAAGTATTGAATTGCCTGATATAAATACCCTACTGAAACAATCTTCATTCCTTTTATAGTTTTCTTTGGAGTATTACCCTTTGGGATGATAGCAAGCTCAAATCCCTGTTTTTGGGCCTCTGAGATTCTTTCTTGAGCGTTATATACTGGTCTAACTTCGCCTGTAAGGCCAACCTCGCCGAAAGCAATCCAATTGCTTGGAATGACTTTATCTCTTAGGCTTGAGACAATTGCTAGCATGACTACTAAATCTGATGCAGTTTCACCAACTTTAATTCCTCCAACCACATTAACAAAGACGTCCTGGTCAAATGTTGAAATCCCTGAATGCTTGTGAAGAATGGCTAGCTGGAGAGCCAATCTGTTCTGATCAAGACCTACACTTACTCGCTTTGGTGTGCCGTTAGACTGGTCTACTAATGCTTGAATTTCAATTAAAAGAGGTCGTGTTGCCTCTCTCGTAACCATAACCATGGATCCTGAAGAGGGATTTTCTTGATTTGATAGAAAAATAGAGGATGGATTGCTCACTTGCTGAAGGCCCTTTTCACCCATAGCAAATACACTGATCTCATTAACTGCTCCAAAACGATTTTTAACAGCTCTTATAATCCTATATCGTCCCCCTGCATCACCCTCAAAGTAGAGAACTGCATCAACCATATGCTCAAGTATTCTTGGTCCCGCTAGCGCTCCACCCTTAGTTACATGGCCAATCATGAGTAGAACTGTATTAGTTTGTTTGGCAAACTGAGTTAGCTGAGCTGCACAGTCTCTGACTTGAGTAACTGAGCCAGGAGCTGAGGTTGAAAGATCGGTCACCATAGTCTGAATAGAGTCAATAACAATGACCTTGGGTTGGACGTCTTTTGCCAGTTTTAGTATTTTCTCTAAATGAGTTTCTCCAATAAAAAGAACTATCCTCACGAATACCTAACCTAACTGATCTCTCGCTCACCTGTTCAGCAGACTCTTCACCGCTAACATACAAAGTTGTGTTAGCCTCATTTAATGTTGCTAATGCTTGCAAAATCAGCGTAGATTTACCGATTCCAGGGTCACCACCAATAAGTACAACAGATCCATCCACCAATCCACCACCAAGCGTTCGATCAAGCTCAGAGAGTCCGGTTGATAGTCGATCTTTGCTTTGAGATTTTATCTCTGACAGATTTTGCACTTTTGATGCTGGCAGGTCTTTTAGACTTTCAGGCTTTGATGCAGTAGCTTGAGAAATAACAATTTCTTCTAAAGTATTCCATTCTTTGCAATCTAGACATTGACCAGCCCACTGATGATGAGAGGCGCCACACTCTCTGCATACAAACTCGACTTTAGTTTTTGCCATAAGATTATTTATTCATTAATTTATCAATTTCACTTTTGAATGCCTCTATGTCTTGAAATTGTCTATAGACTGAAGCAAAACGAATATAAGCAACTTCATCAAGTGCTCTTAACTCTTCCATGACCCACTCACCTATAATTGAAGAAGGAACCTCTCTATCATTCTGGGCCATCAGCTTTCTTTGAATTTTTTGAATAGCAGTTTCTATTTTTGAGATCTCGACGGGTCTTTTTTCAAGCGCTTTTAAAAGCCCCGATCTTAGTTTATCTTCGCTGAAGGTTTGTCTTGAATCATCGCTCTTAATGAGTCTAGGAAGGTTTAAGTCAACTGTTTCTCTTGTTGAGTGTCGCTCGCCACAAGCAATGCACTCCCTTCTTCGACGAACCTGAGAGCCGTCATCTAATAGTCTCGTATCTAGAACCTTGGTGTCATCAGATTGACAAAAAGGACAGCGCATTTTAGATTATTTGTAAACTGGAAATCTTGAGCAAAGCTCTTCAACTTTAGCCCGAACCTCATTAACAACATCTGGATTTTCAATGTCATCACAAATATCACAAATCCAGTGAGTAATGTTTTTACATTCGTTTTCACCAAATCCTCGTGTCGTAGCTGCAGGCGTTCCAATTCGAATACCACTCGTTACAAATGGAGACTGTGGGTCGTTAGGGACAGAATTTTTATTGACTGTTATGTGCGCTGATCCTAATGTTGCATCAACAGCCTTTCCTGTAAGCCCCTGCTCAATAAAACTAACAAGAAATACATGATTATCTGTACCTCCTGAAACAACATCGTACCCCCTTTCCATGAAGACACTTGCCATAGCTCTTGCGTTTATAACTACTTGCTTCTGGTAAGTTTTGAATTCATCACTTAATGCCTCCTTAAAGGCGACCGCTTTTGCAGCAATAATGTGCATCAATGGACCTCCCTGAATACCAGGAAAGATAGCAGAATTTAACTTTTTCTCAATTTCCTCGTTGGCTCTAGCTAAGATAAGACCTCCTCGAGGACCTCTTAGTGTCTTGTGAGTCGTTGTTGTACAAACATCTGCAATATTGATAGGTGACGGGTAGTCTCCGGTTGCAATAAGACCTGCAACATGCGCCATATCAACAAGCAAATAGGCATCAACCATATCAGCAATATCTCTGAATCGTTGCCAATCTATGACTCTTGAGTAAGCAGAGAATCCAGCAATAACCATCTTAGGCTTGTGTTCTTTTGCCAATCTTTCGACTTCATCATAATCAATCTCACCAGTTGATTCGTCAAGCCCGTACTGAATTGCGTTAAAGTTTTTTCCTGAGAAAGATGGAGCAGCGCCATGTGTTAAATGTCCACCATGGGCCAAACTCATCCCAAGTATTGTATCTCCAGGCACAAGAAGTGCCTGAAAAACAGCAGCGTTAGCGGTAGAACCGGAATGAGGCTGCACATTTGCAAATGCAGCGCCAAAGAGCTCTTTTGCACGACTGATTGCTAATTCCTCGGCAACATCAACGTGCTCACAGCCACCATAGTATCTTTTTGATGGGTACCCTTCTGCATACTTGTTCGTCAGCTGGGATCCTTGCGCAGTCATGACTGCAGGTGATGTATAGTTTTCAGACGCGATTAATTCGATATGAGCCTCTTGTCTTGCTTCTTCAGCATGGATCACTTTAGCAATATCAGAATCGACGTCATTAAGAGTGAGATTTTTATCAAACATGGGGAATTCCTAAATAGATGGAAAAAACGACATTTTAAGTTAAATATTTTATCAAAAATATAAGATTACTAACTATCATTTTTACATGATATTACTTGATAATTATATGATTTTAAGTTATTTTTTAATAAGATTTAAATTCATCTTTTAAACACAACTTTAATAAGAAGATTTTAAAAAATAATGCTGACTAATTAAGAAGTTTTTTAAGAATGTAGTCAATCATTTCAAGTGGTAAAATTTTGTACTTTAATCATAGAAATATTTAATGAAAGTCGTTGTTCTAGGTGCAGGCATTATCGGCACAACATCTGCTTACTTTTTAGCAAAACAAGGGCATGATGTAACTGTTATTGACAGACAAAATGGAGTTTCGATGGAAACAAGTCATGCTAACGCTGGCTGTTTGTCGTATGGATTTACCTCGCCTTGGGCTTCTCCTGGTCTTCCACTTAGTGTCCTGAAGTGGGCTTTAACTGGACGTTCACCCCTAATCATCAACCCAAACGTAAGTATCGAAACTATTAAATTTTTGTATCGTATCTATAAAAATTGTAATTCAAGAAGCTACGAAGTTAACAAAAGTCGTATGCTAAGACTGGCTAGCTACTCTCAAAAAGCACTATTAGAAATTGAGACGGATTTTGATCTCTATTATGAGCAAAGGAAGCAAGGCTCACTTCAGCTTTTTTGGGACTCAAAGGAAATGGACAAGGTAAAAAAAGATATTGCAATTTTGGAAAAATTTAATATTAAGTCCAGCCTTCTTGATGCTGAAGACTGCGTTAAGATTGAACCCGGGTTAAAGTACGTAAAAAATAAAATTGCTGGCGGTATTCAATTTATGGATGACTTCACAGGTAATTGCTATCTGTTTTCAACTGAAATCTATCAAAAATGTGTTGAAATGGGTGTTAATTTTGAATTCAATACTGAAATTAAATCTTTAAAAATCAATAACAATAAAATTTCTTCAGTTTTAACTGACAAGGGTGAATTTAGAGCAGACTGTTATTCTGTTTCACTTGGTAGTTACTCACCTAAAATCCTTTCAAAGATTGGGATTGAAATACCTATTTATCCTGTCAAGGGCTATTCAATTACACTGCCTGTCTTATCTGATGAGGATGCGCCCCAATCAACCATTATGGATGAAAGGAATAAAATAGCTATCACTAGGCTTGGTGACAGTATAAGAGTTGCTGGAATGGCGCATCTAACTGGTTTTGACAAAAACCTCAGAGCAAAATCCTTAGAATCACTAAAGAGTGGTCTTGATCTCATATTCCCTAAAAGTTACGAGTCTTCAGAAAATGTTAATTTTTGGACAGGTTTTCGACCTAGCACACCTGATGGTACTCCCGTTATTGGACCTACCCCATTTAGTAATTTATTTCTCAATACTGGCCATGGAACTCTTGGATGGACTATGTCTGCAGGTTCTGGCAAACTGTTAGCTAACCTAATTTCAGGAGTCAATCCTGAGATTTCTACTGAAGGGATTGACATGAGTCGGTATCAATTTTCACGCAAGATGAGCAATAATTATGGCTAGGAATTGTGTCGCATCCATTGACCTTAATGCAATAAAAAGCAACTATCTTTATGCGAAGTCATTTACTCCAAAATCAAGCGCCATTGCGATCATTAAAGCCAATGCCTATGGGCATGGCGCAGTTAAAGTTGCTAACCATCTTAAGGCATGTGCTGATTGTTTTGGTGTAGCCTGCATAGAGGAGGCTTTAGAGTTAAGAGCTGCAGGTATCACAAAAACACCGATTCTACTTTTAGAGGGTGTTTTTGAAGAGCCTGAGTTGAGCTTGGTTGAAACAAATAAACTCTGGATGGTAGTCTGTAATAGCGTACAACTTGATTGGGTGCTTAAAAGCAAACCAAAAAAACCATATACTATTTTCTTAAAGATAGATACAGGTATGGGCCGATTAGGCTTTCATGCCGATGAATCAGTTGAAATTATTAATGCCCTAGAAAACTCAATTAATGTTGGCAAAATAACATTGATGACTCATTTTTCAAGTGCTGATAATAAAGAAAGTAACTTTACAAAAAACCAAATTGAAAAATTTAACAACACCATCAAAACGAATGATAACGCTCAATCATTAGCAAATTCTGCTGCAATAATGGCTTGGAAGGATAGTCATAGTGAATTCACCCGGCCAGGGATTATGCTATATGGGTCATCTCCCTTTTTGTTTAACAAGCAATCTCATGATTTAATTCCAGCGATGACACTTGAAACTTCACTTATTTCTATAAAAAAATTTAAACAAGGTGATGAAATTGGTTATGGTGGAAGATATGTTTGCAAAGAGGACACATTAATTGGTGTTGCCGCAATTGGTTATGGTGACGGTTACCCAAGAGGTGCTAAAGATGGAACTCCTGTTTATATAAATGGAGGAATTGCTAGGCTTGCTGGTAGAGTTTCAATGGATATGGTAACAATCAACCTGGCAGGAATTGATAATCCCAAAATTGGCGATCGAGTTGAGCTCTTTGGCTTGAATGTTTCCGTAGATGAAGTTGCAAATTATTGCGATACAATCTCCTATGAAATTTTTTCCCAGATCACAAGTCGTGTTTACAAAACTTATCTCTCATAGTTTAAAGAATACTAATATAATTCAAACCCTATTGATCATTAAAGAAAACAGAAATGTTGTCGAAAACCCAAATTTCTTCATTTAATAGAGATGGCTATCTAGTTATTGAGAATTTTTTAGAAAAAGACAAACGAGAGCAGCTCATCAACCGGGCTAAAGAAATGATTGATGATTTTGATCCTGATTCATCAAACTCTATCTTCACAACCAACGAGCAAGAGAGAGCTAGTGATGACTATTTTTTAAATTCTGGAGATCAGATTAGATTTTTCTTTGAGGAAAAGGCTATCGATAGCAACGGAAATTTCACAGTTCCTAAACATCAATCCATCAATAAAATTGGTCATGCACAGCATGCTTTGGATCCTGTCTATAAAAAAGTCATCAATTCACTTGATATTCCGTTAATTGGCAAGCAGTTAGGCATAGAAAAGCCCAGAAAGCTTCAATCCATGCATATTTTTAAGCAACCAAATATTGGTGGCGAGGTTGGACTTCATCAAGACTCAACCTTTCTTTATACTTCACCGATGAGTTGTATAGGTTTTTGGATGGCTTTAGAGGATGCAAATATTGAAAATGGCTGCCTTCAAGCTATGACAGGAGGACATACATTGCCACTTAAAAAACGTTTTAAATTGGCTAAGTCTGGAGGTACAGAATTTGAAATTCTAGATGATAGTTCTTGGCCAGATCGCCAGCTTGATCTTTTGGAGGTAAAAGCAGGCACCCTTGTTATTCTTCATGGTCAACTACCTCATTACAGTGCAGAAAATACCTCAAATAAATCGAGACAAGCTTATAGTATTCATCTTATAGATTTAAATTGTCATTACGCAGAAGATAATTGGCTGCAATCTGAAATCTGACCTTAATAATTTATTGCCAAAATATGAAAGATAGACAAGTAATTGATATACAAAACATAGAATTTAAGCCGTTTGACAGGTACGGCTCACCCGTTCCAAAAATGAGCTGGCACATCATAAGCTACAATCAAACAAGTGGCCAAGGGAGTTATGTCCTTAAAATGGAGCCAGGAGCTCAGACTGTCCCGCATATGCACATGGGTTTTGAAGAATTTTTAATGATTGAAGGTGAATTGATTGATTCGGATGGGACTACCTTTAAAAAAGGTGAATTTGTTTCCTTTGAGCCAGGAAGTAAGCACTCTTCATTCTCCAAAACGGGTGCATTAATTGTCGTCTTTCAANGAGGCCTCAATGAAGCCATCAAACAAATTTAGATATAGGAAGGTTAGATCATGCCAGCAGATATAAGAAAAACGCTTTTACATGTTGAAAAGACAATGGTTGAAGGCAATAAAAAAGCTCAAAAACCACTCATTCTAATTGCAGCTGTTGCTGTTATAAAAAATCCATGGGTTGACTTAGAAAATCCAAATCAATTTATTGATGATCTTAAGCCAGGGATTCTAGATGTAGCCCCAGGCCTAGGTGAAATGCTTACATCTATGATCATAAATGAAGCTGGATCAGGAACCAATGTTGAGGGTTATGGAAAATCAGCTGTTGTTGGCTTAAAAGGAGAAATTGAGCATGCATCAGGCATTATTCATACTCTTCGCTTTGGTAACTATTATCGAGAAGCGGTGGGAGCTAAATCTTATCTTTCTTTTTGTAATACTCGCGGTGGTGCTAATGCTCCAATTATGATTCCATTAATGGATAAAAACGATGCTGGAAGACGGTCTCACTACTTGACAATTCAACTGGCTATTCCAGATGCACCCAATGATGATGAAATTGTAGTTGCCTTAGGCGCTTCAATTGGAGGCAGGCCTCATCATAGAATCGGTGATCGCTATCAAGATCTGAGGGATTTGGGTCACGATTTAGATAATCCTGCTAGTGTTTAGCAAATTAACTTTCTTGATCTAGTTGCGATTCTAAAGCTTCTTCAGCAATTACCTCCATTCCAACAACACTGGGCCTTTGTGTCATGACCTGGAAGTTTGCTTGGTCAGACTCCTCAACAGCATCGGTAATAAACATCATTGAGAAAACTATAGCAGCAATCAGCAAGTGAACCAAAATTAGATAGATTAGGAATCCTGAGCTATCAAATAAGTTAATAAAATAACTCATAGAAAAAGGCCCTAATGATGCAAAAACACTATAAACCAATACAATTGTTCCACTTGCGCTAACCATTTGACTTGGTCTTAATCGGTCATTAGTTTGAGCAACACCTAATGAATATAATGGCAGCGTACTGGCACCTATAAGACCATTTAAGATTAGAAAAATTGTTTTTGAAAACTCAAATATTGATAGCAAAATACAGATACCTGTGACGATTGCACAGCAAAGCAAAATTACTTTTCGACGATCAATCTTATCAGATAGCCAACCCAATGGCCACTGAGAAGCGGCTCCAAAACCTATGAAAAGAGTCATGAATAAGGCAGTTTCTGATACGCTGAGTCCAGACTTAATTGCATAGATAGTTCCAACACCAAAAAAACCAGCTGAAGCAAGACCTGAGACACCAATAGTTACTAGGCCTGATGGAGAGGCTTTCCAAAGGGCGCCTATTCCAAGAGACTCCTGAATTTCAGTATCTGGAGCCTTGATTTCTGTTAGCAGGATTGGGATTAACGATACAGAGAGCAATATAGAGGCTAACAAAAATAGTTGAAAACCAGAAGGATCATCAATTGCGAATAGACCTTGGCCAAGTGCAAGACCACCCCATACTACGACCATATGGATTGAGAATATTTGACCTCTATTTTCATTGGTTGATATTGAGTTTAACCAACCCTCAACAATAATCATTATTCCTGCGATACAAAACCCTGACAAAAAACGTGAAACAAACCAGACTGGGGGCTCAATGAATAATATTTGCATCAGAATGGCAGTGGATGCGATAGATGCGTAGGCAGCATACGTTCGAATTTGACCAGACTTTTTTATCTGTTTTGGTGACACCATTGAGCTTACAAATGCTCCGATGAAGTAACCCGACATAACTAAACCTGTAGTTAAAACTGAAAAGCCTTCATAGTCTGCTCTCCAGCTACTGAGTGTCCCCTGTAGACCGTTACCTAGCCCTATAAAAAGAATTCCTAAAAATAGAGGCCAAATTGTCCGCATAACAACTGNTAACATATTCTATTGCCTACAGAGATTAAAAAAACGCGAATTATAGAGCAATTTATTATTCTAATTTATAAATATGCAAAAAAGTTTTTAATGATTGATATTCCTGAAAAAAATTGGACAGTTTATCTCCTTGAATGTTGTGATCGAACATTGTATTGTGGCATCACTAAAAACCTAGACAATCGATTAAAACAACACAAAGGTGNAATACCAGGTGGTGCAAAATATACACGTTCTAGATTGCCACTAAAACTCGTCTATCTAGAAAAGAGTAANTCGAGAAGTGAAGCATTGAAAAGAGAACTAACTATTAAAAAAATGACTCGAAATGCCAANCTTCAACTAATCAGAAATAGTATTAATTCTGAAGCTGATTTAAATCATTCAGTACCATTTGGGAGTGGGTGCTAGGGTTTACTGAAAGGTATATTTTGGCAATTTTACCTTCAGGATCAATTATAAAAGTATTTCTCTTTGAAGCTTTGAAGCTTATAAAACTGTTCAAAGAGTCGTAGGCCTTAGAAACATTACCGTCTTGATCTGAAAGAAGCGAGAAAGGTAAATTATTTTTTTCAGCAAAACGCTTGTGAGACTCTACGCTGTCTAAACTAACACCAAAAACTATTGATCGACTAGAAATAATTCTCTCTACTGCATCACGAAAATCACACGCTTGGGTGGTGCACCCCGGGGTGTCATCTTTTGGGTAGAAGTATAAAATGACCCAACTCCCTTTATAGTCATTTAAGTTGTGGGAGAGGTTGTTTTGGTCTTTAAGAATAAAGTTAGGAGCCTGGTTACCTACACTCAGACCAGCGAGACTGCCCATGGAAAAAAATACAAGAAGGACCGAAACAAAAAATTGCCTTAAAAGTTTTAACATGTAAAAAAATCTTAAATTAACTCGCTACAGTTTTGCAAAATGATTTATATCTAAATTTTCTTTATTGTTTTGTTTAGCACTTAGATACCAGTTCATTGCTTTAAGGAGTTGCTTTTCATCAATATTGTTTCTTCTGCAATATGATATGGTTGATTTTTTTAACGTATTTTCAGTCATTGTTTTTTTCATCTTTGTTATAAAAGTTGCCTTAGTTGGCCGGTAGGAGTAACCTGCCAACCAAAGCGGGTACCTCAAGAGCCAAACGGAGAGAGAATGGCATAGGTATTCGAGGTTCTTAAAAATCACAATTAAATTATCTAAATATTGTTTTAGGTATTAGAGACTCACAAGATGGTTATGTATAATCTAGGCTAAAGCATAGATAGAAATAACACTCTGTTTAATTAGCAACTTAAAGGGGTAGTAGTTACCAAATAAGTCTCTAATACACTAAAACAATGTGTACATAATAGGCTGCATTTTGAATAGTCAAATGTTTTCTATATGGATTTTTGATGAAGACTTAATGAAGATTCTTTCTTTTGTAAAGTTTTGATTTACAATGCAATTTTTATTACAGTATTAAACACTTATTATGCAAACAATTCTGATAGTAGAAGACGATAAAACAATCGCAGAAAGTATTTGTTTTATCCTAGAAAAAGATTCATTCAATTGCAAATGGTTTGATAACGGAAAGGATGCGATTGAGTACCACAAGGATAATGAAGTTGATCTCATTTTGCTGGATGTTGGTCTGCCCGATATGAGTGGCTTTGATTTGCTTAGGAAAGTTAGAGAAAAATCAAACATACCAGTAATCATTATCTCTGCAAGAGATGATGAGTCAGATCAAGTCCTTGGGTTGGAAGGATTAGGTGCGAATGCCTATGTTACTCCTCTAAGTCCAAGGCTGGTCGTTGCACATGTTCGCGCTCAGCTCAGAATGGTCAAGCCAGAGGTAAAGAGCGGAGACTCTAAATTTAGTATCAATCATGCCATGCAGCGTGTTGTATTTTTAAATCAAGAGTTAACTCTAACACCTGCAGAATTTAAAATACTCTCGCATCTAGTCAAAAATCCAAATCGGGTTCACTCGAGAGAATATCTAATGAGTATTATTTGGGATAGGCCCCATGGTTCAGATATTAAAACCATTAATACTCATATCAAATCAATACGTAAGCGCCTTCACGAGTTAGATGAAGACAATGAGTATATCGAAACCCATCGTGGCATAGGATATAGCCTTATTGAATGAAGCGCTTTAGGCTCAATATTGGTACAAAGCTATTTCTTCTTTACTTTATTGTAAGTTCAAGCCTGCTATGGGTTTTTGCTCAAAGAACAACGATTGAATCGGCAAAATCAGTAATGGTTGAGGTCTCTAGCCTTATGAGCAGAGTTGCCTCTCAGAATAATAAAGATGGTGAAATTGATCTTGAGACTTTTGAAACTCTCATTGTTAACTATCTCAGATCTCAGAGAAATACAATTGATAAGAATACTCCACAAAAGCTAGAAAATTTAGCTATCTACGTGACCGACAAGGATGGTCTTCTAGTATTAGATTCAAGAGGACTCACCTTGGGTACAGACATGCGTGAGATTAATGAGGTTGGCTCTGCTCTAAGCGGTATATCAGACACAACCAACATTATTGTTGAAGAGTCTAGAGGACCAAGAAAAGCAAGAGGAGCAGTAATTGAATATTTCCTTCAATCAAGGTATCTCAATGCATCCAACCCAATTTATGGAGACAGAGGGGAAATCTTAGGGGCAGTCGTAGTCGTAGCTCCTTTAATCGACCTGATGGGTGAGAATTACCTTCTGAGGTTTATTTTTTATATTTTTGTGATTGCATTACTTTTTGGATTTCTAGGAAGTTATCGTATATCCAGAAACATCAATAGGGTTCAGAAATATACTTCGAACCTCTTTAGTGGTGAAGATGTGCTAATGCCAGATTTAAATAATCAGTTCAATAAGCTTGCCAGAACCATTAGAGATGCTCGTGCGGATGTTGAGCTCAAGGACGATGTAGAACAATATATTGATACACTTGCACATGAGCTAAGAACCCCCATAACAGGAATACAGCTAACTGCTGAGAATCTTTTAAGCCCAATGACAGATAAACAAAGGAAGCGCTTTGTTGAAAACATTCTTGAATCTAATAAGCATATGGATTTGTTGGTAAATAGACTCCTAGACTTGTCAAGAATTGAGCGGCGTGAGGCACTAAAAAATGTAGAAACTTTGAAAATCAAGGAGGTTATTCAAACGGTTCTTAAGGCGCCAAGTCGAGAAAAAACTATCCTTGATAAAGATCTAAAAATTGATATTCAGATTAATTCGAATGCATCACTCAAAGCTGAAAAAATTCTACTTGAGCAAGCTATCGGTAATATTATTAATAATGCTTTAGACTTTAGCCCATCCTCTGGGACTATTACCATTAAAGCCTCTCAAACCAATGCAGCTATTTCAATTATTGTTTTAGATGACGGTCCAGGAATACCCCCTCAAGTCATTAACAAGTTATTTACACGATTCTTCTCAGTGTCTAGACCTGATACTGGAGTCAGAGGTAATGGACTTGGATTGAGATTTGTTCGCAAGATTATGAAACTCCATGGAGGAGAAGTAAGCCTTCAAAATCGCTTTATTCAGCAAGGTGCAGAAGCAAAACTAAGATTCCCAATAAATTTAAAATAACCAATAAATATCAAATCATTAACGTATGAATAAATTGCCTTTAAAAATAGTGTTTTCAAGTTCTAGACAAAAGTTTTTAATATGGTATTATTCGCGGGTTTTGTAATGAATTTTTGAGTCTAATATGAAAATAATCATCCCAGTTAAAAGAGTTCTNGATCCATACACTCAAGCAAGAGTNAATAAACAAACTCAACAAGTCGACCTGACCAATGCCAAGATGGCAATGAATCCGTTTTGTGAAATTGCAGTTGAAGAGGCTCTAACACTCAAAGAGAGTGGCTCAGCATCTGAAACTATCGCAGTCAGTATTGGAACAGATAAAACAGTAGATACACTCAGAACAGCTTTAGCTATGGGTGTAGATCGTGCAATATTCATAAAGACTGACTCTGAGCTTGACCTTCAACCACTTCATGTCGCTAAAATTCTGGCAAACATAATCAAGCGTGAAGAAGCAGAGCTAGTAATTATGGGCAAACAAGCTGTTGATAATGACAATAATCAAACTGGGCAGATGTTATCAGGATTAATTGACTATTCACTTGGCACCTTTATCTCAAAATTTGATTTGAGTGATGATGCAAGCAGTGTTGAAATTGGCCGTGAAATTGACTCAGGTATTGAAACTAGAAAACTTAACTTGCCTGCAATTGTCACTGTTGATCTCCGTCTAAATGAACCAAGGTATGCATCCCTACCAAATATTATGAAAGCAAGATCTAAACCTTTGGAAACAATTGAATTATCGAGCCTTGGTATTGATACATCTCCTCGAATTAAAATTTTAAGTGTTGAGGAGTCTGGAACCAAAGATAGAGCTTCAAAGCAAGTTAGCTCTGCTGAAGAGCTTTTTACAGAATTAAATCAAATGGGAGTTCTATAATGTCAGCACTCATATTAATCGAACTAAATGGCTCAGATGTAAGCGCAAATACTCGAGCTGCAATTACAGCTGCCTCGAACCTCTCAGACAGTCTTGATGCACTAGTTCTTACAAATGATGCCTCAAACGCATCTTCTGTGTCAGCGCTTGCAGGNATTAATACGGTCAAGATGATTGTAGATGATGCACTTGAACATGCCAACGTCGAAGTGGCAAGTAGACTTATCGCAGATGTAATGAATGATTACAGCTTCTTAGTGGCAGGTTCTTCTACTTTTAGTAAGAATATTTTGCCGCGAGTCGGTGCCCTTCTAGACGTTCAGCCTATTTCTGATGTTTGCGAAATTAAATCAAAAAATACTTTTGTTCGTCCGCTCTATGCTGGAAACGTTATGGCAACCGTTGAAACATCTGATGAAACAATTGTAATGACCGTTAGGGCTACAGCTTTTGAGCACTCAGGNGACGGTGGTTCAGCATCTGTAGAGACAATTTCAGCTTCTATGCCAAGTGCAAATTCTGAGTTTATTTCATTACAAGAGTCTGTATCTGAGCGTCCAGAACTTACAACTGCAGAGAGAATTGTCTCAGGTGGACGAGGCCTAGGCTCAAAAGAGAACTTTGCTTTAATTGAACAGTTAGCAGACAAGCTCGATGCTGCCATTGGCGCCTCAAGAGCTGCTGTTGATGCTGGCTTTATTTCGAACGATTATCAAGTTGGTCAAACAGGTAAAGTGGTTGCCCCGAAACTCTATCTTGCAGTAGGCATATCAGGAGCAATACAACACCTTGCAGGCATGAAAGACTCTCAGGTCATTGTGGTGATAAATAATGACCCTGATGCGCCAATGTCTAGAATGGCTGATTTGGTTTGGCAGGTAGACTTATTTGATGCTCTTAATGAGCTTAACGCTTATCAGGTATAAAATAGTACTAGATGGAAAGAGAATCGATTGAATATGATGTAGTGATAGTTGGAGGGGGTCCTTCGGGACTTGCTTCAGCCTGTAAGCTTAAACAATTAAACCCTAATCTCTCGGTTTGTCTTCTTGAAAAAGGGTCTGAAATTGGCTCACATATTCTCTCTGGTGCTGTTTTTGAGCCCAAAACACTCTTTGATCTTTTTCCAGAAGATGCTAAGGATTGCCCCTCACTCAAAACTCCAGTTGCAAAAGATGATCTTTTCTGGCTAACAGGTGAGAACAAAAGTATTAAAGTCCCCTCATGGCTTATGCCTAAAAGCCTTCATAATAAAGGAAATTATATTATTTCTTTAGGTGAGCTCTGCCAATGGATTTCTGAGAAAGCGATGGAACTGGGTGTTGATATTTTTCCAGGCTTTCCAGCACAAAACTATTTAAAAGATGAGAGTGGTCGAGTTATTGGAATATCGACAGGTGATATGGGCATTGATAAAGAAGGTAACCAAAAAGGTACTTTCACCCCAGGAATGGATATTCTTGCTAAGCAAACTATTTTTGCAGAGGGTGCTAGAGGTCATCTAGGCAAGCAGTTAATCCGGGAGTTTAATCTTGATGAAGGAAAAACGCCCCAACACTTTGCTATTGGCTTTAAAGAAATTTGGGAAGTGGAGAATGATAATCATAGCCCTGGAGATGTAGTCCACACCATGGGCTGGCCACTCAATGAAGGAACAACGGGTGGAGGCTTTCTCTATCATTTTGACAATAAAAAAGTTGCAGTAGGTCTGATTGTTGACCTTAACTATACCAACCCAAGTCATAGCCCATTTCAAGAATTTCAACAGTTTAAGAAGCATCCAAAAATTAAAGAGTTTTTAGAATCAGGAAAGCGTGTTTCATATGGAGCTCGAGCCATCACAAAAGGAGGCATTAACTCTTTGGTTAAGATGGACTTTAATGGTGGGATGATTGTTGGTTGTGATGCAGGAACACTCAATCCTAGTAAGATTAAGGGTAGTCATTGTGCCCTACAGTCTGGAATTCTTGCTGCAGAATATATTCACAAAATTCTTAATGAAGAAATTTGTGATTTTGATGATTTATTTAAAGGCAGCTCTCTTTATCAGGAGCTCTACAAGTCAAGAAACTTTAGTGCTGCAATGCACAAGTTTGGATTTTATTTGGGAGCGGCATACAACTTCATAGAGTCCAATATCTTTAGAAATGCATTGCCATTTACCATTAAAGATGAGCAAAAAGATTGTGACTCTTTGAACCTTAATAACCCTCTTTATGCAAAAGAGTACCCTGCCCCTGACAATGTTTTAAGTTTTGATATTACTTCATCTTTATTCCTGTCAGGCACTAACCATGAAGAAGATCAACCCGTGCATCTTAAGTTGACCGATCCATCAATCCCACTGACTCGGAACAAAGAGCTATTTGATGAGCCTGCCCAGAGGTATTGCCCCGCTGGGGTTTACGAGATTGTTGATAAAGAAGGTGAAGAATACTTTCAAATCAATGCTCAAAATTGTCTCCACTGTAAGACTTGCGATATTAAAGATCCATCTCAAAATATTAACTGGACACCGCCTGAAGGCGGAGGTGGTCCAAACTATATTGGAATGTAAGCTTACTTAACCTGATTTGCCGTTACAACAACCGTATTAACTATCTCATCTACGCTGCACCCCCTTGATAAGTCATTAACTGGCTTAGATAATCCTTGAAGAATTGGACCTACTGCTTTAGCTCCTGAGAAGCGCTGAACAAGTTTGTACCCGATATTACCTGAATCAAGATTAGGAAAGACAAAGACATTTGCCGGTGGTATAAAAGTAGACTCTGGGTCTTTAATCTTCAACACATCTGAATCAAGGGCTGCATCCAACTGAACGTTTCCAATAACCTTGGCATTTGGAAGTCTAGATTTAACAATTTCAGTTGCCTGCCTGACTTTGTCTACCTCGCTATGTTTGGCGCTCTGATTGGTAGAAAAAGAGAGCATAGCAAGCTTTGGATCTTCATCTAAAAAAGATTGAGCTGTTTCATAGGCACTGCAAGCAATTTCAGCTAGCTCATTTGCACTAGGTGAGATATTCATAGCACAATCTGTAAAGATTAAGTTTTCGCCATAATTTTTATGGTTTTCGTCAAACACCATTAAAAACAAACTCGAAACAAGGCTACTTTCCTGAGAAACCCCAATAATCCTTAGGGCGCTACTTAAAACCTCCTGGCTGGGAGTGATTGCTCCTGTAACAACACCATCAACCTCAGATCTATGAAGTGCAACCATAGCGCTTACGCTTGGACTAGAAAGCATTTCTAATGCAGACTCAAGGGTGACACCTTTATGTTTTCTAAGTTCAAATAATGTTTGTGCATATTCGAGCCTTAAATCTTCGTTTTTGAGGTTAATTGAGCTGACACCTAATGAAGATGCAGCATTCTCATCAAAAAGAACGATTTGAGCTAAATTCTGATCGGTAATTAGTCGTGACGCTTCTATGACTCTTGGATCGGTCCATTCTGGTAATAAGATTCGAGAATTTTTAGTTTTGGCCTTGTTTGCTAAATCATGTAGTAGTGCCATAAATGTACCTCTTTTATGATAAACATAGTTTACCCGAAAATCTAAATTCTTTGATATCTTGAGATCGAACTAGATTGTTGATTTATGTTTGACTGAATTGACTTGCAATTTTAAGTCTTTGAATTTTTCCAGATGGACCTTTAGGAAGAGGCTCATCTACAAAAATGATTTGCCTGGGAGTTTTGTATTCACCAAGATCTGCTTTGCACAAATCTAAAAGCTCTTCTTCATTAACAACAAGATTGTCCTTGAGGTAAACACAAGCTGATATTTCTTCACCGTAATTGTCATCCTCTATACCAAACGTGCAAGCCTCTAAAACCGCATTGTGCTTGTAGAGAGTATCATCTATTTCTCGAGGCGATATGTTTTCACCACCCTTAATGATTAGTTCTTTTTTCCTGCCTGTAATAAAAAAGAAACCATCCTCATCTTCAATGCCGAGATCCCCTGTCAAAAAATAACCATCTGCATTAAATGCGCCATTGGTTGCTTCTTCGTTTTTGAAATATTCTAAGAGCACATTATCGCCTTTGATGACAAGCTCACCCGATTGACCAGCTGACAAATAGTTTCCGTGATCATCTATTATTCTTACCTCATTACCATAGGCTTTACCTGCAGAGCCATGCTTTCCCCCGCTAGTTGGGTTTGAAAGTATTTGGGCGGCAGTTTCGGTAAGGCCCATTGTTTCTATAATTTGGACATTAAAGGTTTTTTCAAATTTCTTATGAACCTCTGGCGATAAAGGAGCTGAGGCTGAACGACCAAAACGAAGATTTTTTAAGTTCAATGAATTAACATCAAAATTATCATTCAATAGATAATTAATTATCGTTGGAACCACACTAAACCAAGTGCACTGATATTTTTCAATAATTTGCCAAAAATTACTTACACTAAACTTGCCAACCGTAACTACACAGCTGTTACTGACAAGAGCGCTTGCAATAGATACCATTTCAGCATTAATGTGATATAAGGGAAGAACGCAAAAGGAAATGTCAGATGAAACTACCTCATGAGCTAAAGCAGTATTTCTGCCTCCTGCAAGCACATTTTGATGAGACAAGAGTGCGCCTTTTGGAACGCCTGTTGTTCCTGAGGTATAAATTAATACTGCAGGTGTAGCAGGTTTAGTTTGAGTTTGCGCTAAATTTACTTCCTCGTTATCAGAAATGCTAAGGCTATTAACACCACTATATTGAACAACTTGTGCTGTTGACAAGTTTAGAATATCTGCAAACTTTGTTTTATAAAAATCGGATGAAAAGATGAGCTTACATTCTGAATGATCAATTGTGTATTTGATTTGTTTAGAGCCAGCCAATACATTTAAAGGGACGATAACGATGCCATGATACATAGCACCTAAAAACAAAAGGATAGAGGCGTAACCATTGTCTAGCATAAAGCCAACTTTGTCATTTGATTTGATGTTGTTCTCTAGAAAAAATGACCCTAGTTTCAGAATATCTTTTTGTAATTGACTGTAACTAATTTGAAGATCAAGGTCTGCATCAATCAGATAGTTTTTGCTAGGTGTTTCCTTGGCAAATTGATCAATTAACTCAGTTACTGTTGAATGCTCAAGAGAGTATTTTTTCCAATAACTAGAAAAAATATCTTTTTCTGAAGGCTCATTAGATTGAATCGTTTTAACAATCTTGGTTGTATTTAAATAGTGCTTATAATTTAAATTTTCGTCAGTTACATTGTTTCCCCAAGTTCCACAACCCATTGATAATGAGAATGGTAGCCCGTTATCAAAGTTACCACCAGTTGCGAAGCAGTGGGCCTGATTGACAATAATTCGACATACTGGGAGCTCCATACCCAGCTTTAAAATATTCTCTTCATTTTGACTATGGACTCCACATGAATGACCTTTACCCTGGTTTTCAAGAATACTAGATGCGATATTGACTGCATGATCAAAGTCATTAGCTTTATATACTGTCAAAACTGGTGAGAGCTTTTCCATTGAAAATGGGTGCTCTTTGCCAATATCAGTCTCCTGAACCATCAAAAATTTTGAACTTAAATGATTGCCATTTAACCCAGCAAGCGTTGCAATTTCATGGGATTTTTTAGCAATAACATCACGATTTATAATTCCACTCTCACTCCACATAGCCCCCTGGAGTTTTATCTTGTCATCATCATTTAATAGGGAGCCACCCTCTTCTATCAAGGCCTCAATCATCGCATCATAGATTTTTTCATGGACTATGATGCTATTTTCTGAAGAGCAGCTCGTTGCATTATCAAAGGTCTTTGAAGACATAATTTTATGCGAAGCGTCTAAGAGATCAGCGCTTTCATCAATGATTGAAGGAACATTGCCAACCCCTACCCCAAGAGTTGGCGTTCCGCTTTGAAGAGCTCGTTGTATATTATTTTGTGAACCAGTAGCTACAATAAGGTCAACTAAATTTGATAATTCATTTGTGTCCTCTTTACTGATTGGCTCAGGTAAAGACTGGACAATATTTTTTGGCGCCCCAATACGAACAAGCGCAATTTGTATTAATTCTACAACTTGAGAGCAAACTTTTGCACCTTTGGGCGATGGCGCTAGAATAATTGCATTTCTACATTTTAAAGAATTAATAACTTTATTTAATGGAGTTGCTATAGGGTTTGTAGATGGAACAATGGCTCCAATAACGCCAACTGGTCTAGCGATCTCTACAAGGCCTTTTTGCAAGTTTTCATCAATGATGCCGACTGTTTTGACATCTTTTAAGTCTCTTAAAAGACCAATGGTTTTGCGTCTATTCTTACGAATTTTATCTTCAACATTTCCAAGACCAGTTTGTTTCACTGCCATCTCAGCAAGTTTACGATTATTATCTGGCTGAATAACCTCCCATGCAACGGCTAAAATTAATTCGTCAACCTGTTCTTGTGAGTAATTACTAATGCTTTTTTGAGCTTCTCGCGCATCTAAAACAAGCTGTTCAATTGATGTCTTGGGCTTAGTTGTCATCATGAATCTTTTTTTTTAAAGAAAAACTAGGGAGCCAAATAGCGCTCCCTAGCTATTTTAATGTTCAGTAAATTTTACTGAAGACCAGCTAAAAGATCAGTTAAGTAAGCTTGTCTTTCACTCCACATGCTCAATACCTCATCTCTTGTCATAATTCTTGCTGGTGAATTAGTCGCCTTCATCTTACCAACCGTCTTAGCCTCACCAAACATATCAGGCACCTTGCTAGCTAGATAGTCAATAACATCCTGAGGAGTTCCTGCTGGAACCATTAACCCACGGAAGTTTACGCTAGAGTCATCTACATCAACGCCACTCTCCATTAATGTAGGAACGTCCGGAAGATACTCATGTCTTGTAAGGTCTGCAACTGCCAAGATCTTGAGATCTGAAGCACTTCTTGCTGAGTCAGAAAGGTTATTAAAACCGGCAACTGTTTCGCCAGCCTTAACCATTCTAAGTGCATCTACACCACCTGAAGCAGGGATATAAGTTAAATTTGCACCTGAAGCTTTTGCAAACTGCAAGAAAGCGATGTGGTGGCCTACAAACTTTCCAGCGCCACTGATTGTTACAGCACCTGGGTTTGCTTCTGCGTGAGCAAGCAGTTCACCCACAGTATTGAATGGGCTATCTTTTCCAACAATTAGCACTGCAGGATCTGCACCCCAATTACCAAGTGGCTCAAGGTTGTCGACATTGTATTTTGTATCAAATACGATAGACTGAGCAATAAAGTGAGGGACATTATAAGCACCTAACATATAGCCGTCCTGTGAAGCTTCACTAGCAAACCAGTTCCAACCCTTTCTACCACCAGCGCCTGGCTTGTTAAGGATATAGATAGGTTGACCAATGAGCCCCTCTTTACCAGATGCAAGCGTTGCAATCCTTGCTTGGAAGTCTGTCGCACCTCCAGGTCCATAAGCTACCATGACACCAATTGGCTTATCAGGGTAGTCAGCCTGAGCTGGCACAAGCATCAAAGATGCAACCGCCAGTAAGGCTACTTTTGTAAAATTAATAATTTTCATTACTTCTCCTTTTTTTGTTAAAACAAACCTTCTGGTGTGCGAACCTTTAAAAGTAAAGTGAACAGCGCATAGAGCGTGAGGGTGAACACAATGGTGACACCCAGTTTTATGAGTAGCACACGCCAAAAGTCTTTTGATTCTGTCGGCTTGCTGTAATACATCACAAGCGTAAAGAATACGATCATAGAGGCCAGGTAAAAGCCTAGTAATTTAAGTGACAAGATAAATGCTGTTGCAATCGCAATGCCAGGCATTAAATCTTTGAAATTAGTTGATTTATCTGTCTCTCCCTTTTCAAACCAAAGCATCAATGAGAGCACAGCAATTGTTCCTGAAATGAGTCTTGGAAATAGATAGTCTTCATTATTCCCCATGACGAAAGATGCATAAACCAGAAATGCACTTAATAGAGTAATGAGAACAGTAGAGATTTTAAATGGTTTATTCATAATTCTATTTAGATTTACGACTCGAGTATATGCCGTAGGCTATTGATGCTAGGCATAAAGTGATTAAAACAATATTGATAGTGCCAGAGGTAAAGTGCTGGAAGGAGCTGCCTTTTGCATTTCCAATCATATTGCCTAAAAGGAATTTTTCTTCGGTCATTGTTCCTAAAATTAAGCCAAGAACTACAGGGACTGGACTAAACCCCGCCTTACTACCAAAGTACATAAGAGTGCCTAATACAAACATTATTAGCACATCAGAATAATCATTTTGAATGCTGTATGTTCCGAAGACCGCTAAAAGTAATATACCAACTGCCATATAGTTATCTGGCACTTTCATAATCCACTTGCTATGACGACTTAGAAAAAGCCCTATGATTAACATCAAAATTTGCGCAATAATCAAGGAGTCAATAAACGTCCAAACTACCTCAGTATTCTTTGTAAAAATATCATGTCCAGGAAAGATTCCATGAATGAGAAGACCGCCAAGCAGAACTGCTGCTGTTGGGCTCCCAGGAATGCTAAGGGTCAAAAGTGGTATTAATGAAGGACCAACCATTGAGTTGTTTGCACTTTCTGCTGCAATAATAGCTTCAGGCTCACCCTTTCCATAGTTTGATCTACTAGAGCTCACTTTTTTAGATTGGTCATATGCAACAATACCAGCAATTTGACCACCTGCTCCAGGGATAATTCCAATTACTGAGCCAATTATTGAACCAATAGAAAGAGCCTTTAATTTTCCAGAAACGAGTTTGAAGGACTGCACCAAAGTCGAGTCGCCTGTTGCTGAAAATACTTCATTTTTTCGACCATAAAAATTCTCTAAAAGGTTCCAAACCTGAGGCATTGCAAACAAGCCGATAAGTCCAACAACAATGTGAACTCCACCCTCTAGGTGATCGGTAAAAACAAATCGCTCCATTGCGCTTGTTGGATGTTCTCCAATGGTTGCCAACATGAGACCAAATAAACCTGACATCAGACCCTTAATGACAGATTTTGCGTCCAAAGTGGCAATAATGGTAATACCCAGAATAGCAACCCAAAATAACTCAGTTGACATAAACTTAAGTGATAATGCTGCCAACGGTGGAGTAAAAAATATTAGTATAAAGACACCAAAAATACCACCGACAAAAGAACTCATAAAGCAATAATGCAAGGCATCTTTAGCTTTGCCACTCTGAGCCATTTTGTGTCCATCCAGTGCTGTGGCTATATTCGCTGGAGCGCCTGGAACGTTGACTAAGATTGCACTAATTGCCCCACCAGCAACAGTTGCTGTATACATTGCGCCTAATAGTATTAGGCCACTCTCAGGCTTCATATGAAATGTAAAAGGAATAAGCAGTGCTACTGACATTGTAGGACTTAAGCCTGGAAGAGCACCCAAAATAATGCCTGCAAACGTACCGCCAACTAGAAGTGCGATATGATATACAGTGAATACATTATCAAAATAATTTAAAAATTCCATTGTGTCCCCTCAATAACACATATTAATTCATATATATGAATATAAAAACTCATATATATGAGTAAAGCATGCTACACTTACGATATTTAATTGTCAATAAAAAAAATTAACTGAACAGAAAAAAAATGAGAGTTGGTTATGCTAATTGCTTATTAAATCAACCTAAACCCGATAAAAAAATATTTAAAATAACCAACAAAAAAAACTAATAAAGACATATGTCTCAAAAACTCTATCAAAAAGTAATCGATTTTATTAATCAGCAGATTAATAGTGGAGATCTCGTTATTGGTGATTTGATTCCTTCTGAATCACAACTCTCAAATAAGCTGAACGTGAGTATAGGAACTGTGAGAAAGGCAATCGATAAGCTTGAGAATAGCAAAGTGCTATACAGGCATCATGGCAAAGGAACATACGTTTCAGATCACGGATTTGATAATAGTATCTTCAACTTCTTTAGTTATGGAAAACAGGATGGATCATCGATCAGAATTTATAAAACAACTCCTGTTAGATTAAAAGAAAATGCTTCAGCAGAAATTGCATTCCAACTGGGCATTAATCAAGGGGATGAAGTTATCTATCTTGAAAGACTCGGATACATAGACAAAAAAAGCCCAATCATTGTTGAAAAATCTTGGTGGGTGGCTGGTGTTGTAGAAGGCTTACAAGACTCATCAATTCATATTCCTGACCTTTTGTACGCACTCATTCTTAAACAATTTAATACTCAGATTACATCGTCTCAAGAGGTTTTAACTGCTGGAATATCAGACAATAAAATCGCTGAAACTCTTCACATCAACAAAGGCGATCCAGTTGTTATTTTGAATCGCCATTCTTACGCTAAAGATAAAGGACTGGTCGAGTTTAGAATTACTACAGGAAGAGCCGATATGTTTAGCTATACAACAACCATTGGAAATCCAGACCCTTAGGTTATATTTGTTTTGCCTTCCTTAATTTAAGAGGTTAAACTTACTCTTAATGGATACAAATTTTAATCAAGAAAGAGAGGATCTTGCTGCTGCATTTAGATGGGCCGCAAGGCTCAATATGCATGAGGCGGTGGCTAACCACTTCAGCCTAGCAGTTAATACGAGTGGATCTCAATTTTTGCTCAACCCAATTGGAATGCATTTCACAGAAATCTCTGCAAGCGACCTGATATTGATTGATGCTAATGATGAGGACACAATGAGCCAACCAAATGCTCCTGATCCTACGGCTTGGGCTATTCACAGCGCCCTACATCGAAACAACCCTCAAGCCCGCTGTATTCTCCACGTTCATCCTAAATATGCAACGATACTGTCCTCACTTGATGACAAAGAAATGAAACCTATTGATCAAAATACAATGCGATTTTATGAAAGGGTTTCTATCGATAGAGACTTCAGTGGCATGGGTTTAGGTAAAGAGGCTGAGCGATTGAGTACGCTTCTTGGTGACAATCCTGTCCTTTTGATGGGTAATCATGGTGTTTTGACAGCTGCGAAAACAGTAGCGAGTGCATTTGATGAATTGTATTATTTTGAAAGGTCCTGCCAAACACTCATTGGAGCCTACCAAACAGGTCAAAAAATTCATGAAGTAAGCCACAAGGTTGCCAAAAAGACTGCTCAACAGTGGATAGATTATGATGCCTCTGATATGCATTTTGCAGCCTTAAAGCGAATTTTAGATAGAGAAGAGCCAGACTATAAACACTAACCAAAGGAAGAATTGATGCCAAAACTTGATGTTGATTATGTAAGAGAACAGTTTCCAGCTTTTAAAGACCCATTAAGCGCAAAATGGTCGTTCTTTGAGAATGCAGGTGGTAGCTATGTGCCATCCAATGTGATTGAGCGTTTAAATCACTTTATGACCTCAACTAAGGTTCAGCCCTACGCTGAATTTGATACCTCGGCTATAGCCGGAGAAAATATGGATAAGGCGACCAATTTTTTTGCTGAGATGATTAATGCTGATAATGATGAAATCATAATTGGTGGCTCAACCACAATGAACATGTATGTTCTCTCAAATGCTATGAAAAGCCTTTTAAAGCCAGGTGATGAGGTGATTGTTACTAATCAGGACCATGAAGCAAATGTAGGTGCCTGGAGAAGGCTTGCCGATCACGGTATGGTGGTCAAGGAATGGCAAATTAATAACGATACTGCTGAACTTGAAATAGATGACTTGAAGACACTCTTATCTGAAAAAACAAAAATTGTTGCTGTGACTCACTGCTCAAATATTGTTGGATCTATCAATGACCTAAAATTGATTGCTGAGCTTGTCCATCAATACGATGCATATATAGTTGGAGATGGTGTCTCTTATGCTCCCCATGGATTCCCAGATGTAAAGAGCCTAAACGTTGATTTTTATGCTTTTAGTCTTTACAAAACGTATGGACCTCATTTAGGTCTTTTGTATGGAAAAAAAGAGATTCTTAATCAACTACCTAATCAAAATCATGAGTTTTTAGAGGGTGATGTGCCCTACAC
>JGI20155J14468_10000547_pt1 | contig 30653 bp, 18 predicted proteins | sample COG_05_FD_14468 | JGI IMG/M metagenome (IMG submission 14468) | reverse complement strand
TCACCAAAGTTTTGGTGGCGAGAAGATGTCGCGTCCATTCTTTGTCTCCTTTCTCTGATGTTTTCCTGATGTTCCACTTGCTGCTGCTCATCGCGTATTACTCTTCTTCTCCATCCATGTTTAGTAGAAGCAATACTAGTTCTGCGTGAATGAATTTTTGTTAATAAATTATGTGGAGGATGAAAAGGAGGGGGGAAATCTCACTCATCAATCACCCTTCTTCGTTCTTCATTTTTTTATATTCTTTTTCCTCTGCAAAACAAAAACAAACTCCATACTTACTACCAGTATAATACTTCTTTTATTGAACGAACAACACAACAACGACCATCCTCTTCCTTCTTCTTAATCTCGATGGCTTTGTGCAGTCGAGTCGTCGTCGAGTCGTCGTCGTCTTCGATGATGATGCGGCGGGGTGCCGCTTTCAACAACAATCATAGTAATAAGAAGAAGATCTTTCTCTCTTTCTTGCTGACGAAGAGACGCATCACCCGTTTTTCTGGATTAACGAACTCGGGGTCGTCTTCGTTCGAGCAAAGAGGAGGAGGAGGAGAAGAAGAAGAAGAGAATAATAAAGATAAAAAAGATGAATTAGTGATCATCACCAACGATGCGCTGCATTACGCTTCAACGATGACGCAGAAGAGAAACGAAGTCGAGGAGTATTTACAGAAGTGCGACAGCTTGGAGTTGGAGCTACAACTCGCTCTCGCGGCAGAAGATTACGACGCCGCTTCGAAAATCAAAAAAAATCTTCAACCGGAAAACTCAGATGAAGATATTAATTTTAGCATGCTGTGCGATTTATGTCGACGCGTCAACCAACCACCGACATCCATAATAGGCAGCTCGGCTTATGAAACTGAAACAGAGGAGATTACCATGGCAGCGAGGAAGCTTGGATTAATCGGTGATCCGAGAGCTCTACCAGCTCTCGCCCGAGCGCTTCGAATGCCCACTGTGAGCGCGAAAGCGAAAAACGTGAGCGCGAAAGCGCACGCTCAAATTGAACGAAGCATGTGGACTTTGTTCGGAAAGAGCGGCGACATGGAACTCGATTTACTACTTCAAAAAGGACGAGATATTATGCATGGAAAATACATGAATCGCATATTAGAAGGGAGAGTTGAACACGAACCAACTGAGGAGGAAATACAAGAACAAATACGCGATTTCGAGCAGGAGAGAGCGCGAAGTTTATCGGAATCGATCGATATCTTTACGAGAATTATCGAAAAATCGAATGGATTGTTCGCAGAAGCCTGGAATCAACGAGCGACGGCTTTGTATTTGCGAGGCGATTTGGCCTCGGCATACGCCGACGCTGAGGAGGCATTTCGGTTGAATCCGTACCATTTCGGCGCGCGTAGTGGCATGGGTTTATGTAAATTGGGAATGAGATGCTACGACGAAGCGTTGATGATGTTTGAGTCTACTCTCGAGATAAACCCACGCATCGATTCTATTAAAGGCCAATCCAAACGACTTCGAAAGATGATGGAAAAGCCTCGAGTCGAGCAACAAAAGCTCAAGGATGTGCTCGAAGATTACAAAAGGTCCATAGCGCCATCCTCAGATTCGTCGCAGCGCAAAGACGATGACTCTGAAACGCCAAAAATGTAAATTTACGATCAATGAGAAAAGAATGAAGTTGTACCCGGCATTTAAGAAAATTGTATATACGAGTACACATCTTGGTGCAAATCATTTATTATATTAAATCATGTCTAAGTTTTTCAGATTGCGATAGATTCTTCCTCTTCGCTCTCTCAAAGGTTTAATTTTTTCGCAATAGCTTTCGTGGTAAGCGCGTTTACTTTTAGAAGAATTAGCCGTATCTTTCATAAAGTTCCTTCTCTCTGTCATGTACATCTGCATCTCGTTTTCGATCGTTTCCAGGTTTTCTTCGGATACGTCTCCGTCGCCCGGTAACAGCGCGTCGCTCACTACTTTGTTATCACCGATACCATCGAACTCGAGCTCTTCAGAAGAACCCTTCAAAACCAGTGCTTTGTGCTCAAGTTTATCGTTCATTCCAGGTCCGAGATAGTGCCAGTTCCGTCGCGAAGCGCTTTGAATTTGGAAGTTTTTGTATTTTTCTGGGACAGCCTCGTCGGCGTTTTCGTTCGGATCCCACCACGTGCAAGATTCGAGAGTTTGCAGCGCGTGCCCACTCTCGCCATGATTTTGATCTTCCGCGACCATGGAGTGTTGACTTCGAGGAATTCTCCATAGTCTCAATTCTCCCGTTGATGTCGCTGTTACGAGTCCCCAGAAGTTCACTTCTGCGAGTCCGTTGTCGGTTTTCGTAGATATCGGCGCTTTGAGCCATGCCAAGTCTGCGCAAGCGCACTCTTCCGACGCGTTAAACTTACCGCATTTCCGCTCGTGCTTGAGCTCGAGCGCATCGCTCGAATACACTCGAACGTATGCATCATTACTCGCGACTGCTACAAACCCACCATATTCGTTATGTTGGACGCAATTGTGCGCTGAAGTCGTATGCGTCCACTTTTCGCCCGCGAGTCTTAAAATATCACCAGATTTTTCGTCTTGTTGAACGAGCGCTTTTCCCGCTCCACTCGGTGACGCTCTGATTGAGAAACATCTCAAAATACCATCTGAAGCACCAGTTAGCAATATGTTTCTTGTTCCAGGGTTCGGGTGCCAAGAGAGTGATGTGATTCTACTGGAGTGATCGTCGTACCATTTACACAAGCGCCCGCTCACAGACGACCAAATGAGAATGCGATACGCACCTCGACCGCCATTCCCATAACTATCGCACGTGGCGGTTAAAATGAGACGTCCGCAATTTGTATACGTTACGTGCGTCATTTGTTTTGCCATCCATCGCAAGGTGTGCAGACAGCTCCCAGGATCTTTGACGTCTCCGTCGATATCAAACACACGTCCGTCACCGTCGTTTGAAACCGTCGTCAGAGATGCACCAGTTTGCGGGTGCCAAGCAATTTCATTGACTGCATCGCGGTGATGATACTTCGTCACGCATTCTAAAGATCCAGTTTGAACATCCCATGTGGCTACTTTACCACTCGAATCTGCGGTAGCGAGTCGATGTGAAAACAAAATTGGTGAAAACGCGCACGCGGTGACGGTTACTTTTTCATCGTGAAAGCCGCTTAAATGGAGCACTTGTTCGTTGCCGCTTTTCATCTCGGGAACCATATTTTTCCAAATCATGACAGTATTATTGCGTCCAATAATCGCGAGCGTGGGCAAGTCCAGTGAATCTTCGTATGCATAAGTATCGTCCTCGCAAGTGTCGTGAGTATCTACATCCTCGTCTGCCTCTATATCGTCTCCTGATACTTTCGGATCGCTCCATCGTATATCAACAACATCTTCTGAACACTTTAGTCTCGCAATTTTTTCGCCATCTGCAGACCAGACGTTGATAAACTTATCTCCACCGCACGTTGCGATCAAGTACGTAAACTCCGACGAAGAGACCACCTTTGTGGTCGACGAGACGGGGAAACCTCTTCTTCGTAACGATATAGATTTTACCGCGACGCGTTTGACGCCTCCTTCGTGGGCGTTTTCAACAACCCACATCGACGACGAACTCCTCATTCTCTCTTCGCATCTGGCGATACCTTCGTCTATTTTCAATTTCACGTCCAGGGTCGCATCTCTCGTTGGCGACTCTCTGTAGCTCTTGAGCGCCGCACTCCACCGTTCTAATCGCTCTAAAATATCTCCGCATGTCAAATACGGGTCAATCCAGAGTCTGCGAAATGAGCACGATTTTTCGGCATCGGACAATCCGTCTTCGTAATCGCCGAGCGCGCGATGACACAGAGCACGTTTATGGTACAGCTCCGCGTATCGATGCAGACCTTCGAGTTTAGAAAATGCGAGCGCTTGCGTGTAACATTCGCGCGCTCTCGAGAAATCCTCGTCTGTCATGGCGTCGTCGCCAATTTTTTCGAGATTCAAACCGTTCACGAGAGGCTGTGAATCCGCCGCATCTTCGCGAATCTCTAACACAATCTCCTTCGTTTTCTTCGTCTCTTCTTCTTCTTCTTCTTCTTCTTCTTTTTCTCCTTCTTCTTCTAGATCTTGATCTTTTCTGTTGGTATTCTTCAGAATCGTTTTCGCTCGCCACGAATACGGCGCATCTGATTTCACGCGTCGGTAGGTGTCTTCAATGTTCTCGCTCTTTATTTTCGTCTCCTCCTTCTCACTTCTTTCAAACCCTCTTCTTTGTTTCTGATCGTGTTCACCATTGTCGGGATCGTCACCGCGCGGTGTTTGTCGTTCAGTCTCCTTCTTCGTTTTATGCGTAGTACGAGTCTTACTCATTTTCTGTAAAATCAATTCGTAACTTTTCTGAATGCGTTGAAACCGTTCGGCTGATCCTCCTTTATCGGGATGTGCCGTGCGAACGAGCGAGCGATAGGCTTTCTTGACGTCATCTTCGCTCGCGTTCGGCGCGATTCCGAGTACTTTGTAGTGATTGAGCTTTCGAACCATCTTATTATCGGAGGTTTAGAGTGACTCTCGTATACATATGAATGAGATGAAGATTTTGTGGAGGAGGCGGGAGAAAAATTGATTGAAAAACAAACGAGCGTTACGAACGAAACTAAGAAAAAGGCAAAAATATCTCACTTGTTGTGTGTTGGGGAAACGAACAGTCACAACAAAATCTGTTTGGCAAGAGAAGGAGAAAGAGAAAGAGAAAGAGTCGCGCGCGCGAGTGAGTTTGTGTGTGTATCCGTGCGCGCGCAAGAGATTAGTAGTAGCAGTAGTAATAGTAGTAAATAGAAGACAAAACACACCTAGAGTCTTTTGCTTTTTATATACCAACAACATCGCATCAGAAATCAAGAGCAAAATGAAGAGCGGAGGTAAAAAAGAAGAGGTAAAAATAGAGAGAGAAGAGCACGTGCGCGATGTTTTCGAAAACTTCAGAACCTCGAAGATAACCAGGGATGACGTCGCTCGTCTCCGATTGAATAACAGCAGCAGCAGTAGCATAAACAGCGACAAAAGTAGCAATAGTTTAAAGAGCGTTGATGATGGAACAACAAGAACCATCATCGACGTGTTACGGGAGATATTTCTTCAACGACGAGAAGAGGATGAGGAAGACTGTGCGAAGTTTTATCACTTTTGTTTTCTGGCGTGTTTGAAAGGGAAAACAGAGGGAACAAACGCGACGATTTCAGTGCACGAGGCGTGTGAACTGTGGTCGTTTCTCCTGTCGTCGACGAAGAAACAACAGCTGAGAAAGTCTTCGTCGTCGTTATCTATAGAAGAAGGAGGCGCTCCACCGAGGACGACCACGAACACGCCATCGTCCGTTTTAGCCAAAGGGATGCTTTTACCGCGGTGGATGAACCGTACATTCTGTAAATTTTGCACAGAGCGTGCGTCATCGTCGTCGTCTCCTACTTCTTCTGTTTCTCCTATCGTCGATGAGAATACATTTTTAAGAACGCTAGACTTTGCTCGGTCGTACAGAAAAAACAACGGATGCATGCAGGACTGGTACGGGAAGCAACAATGGCCGACGCTCATAGACGACTTCGTCTCTTCGTTAGGTCGAGAAAAAAATACCACAAACGAGAACGATAAAAGTGTCGGTAACGACGACGCAGATCAGAACAGAATGGACGAAGAGTTGGCTTCTTCTTCCTTAGCGGCAGATGTAGCCTTTCGAAGAGGGAAAGGAGGAAGAGTTGGAATGAAAACTGTGCACCCGAGAGGACAAAAGCGCAAAGAGCAAGAGGCGAACGTGGAAGTGCTCTCATCCCAACTCTCCTCTGCGTTAGAAACGAAGAAACGAAAAACTGGCGGCATTCGCTTAGACTACTTCGACTGATTTCTATCCACATAATTCTACTTTACTAGATATAATCGTACACGAACACTTTTTAATTACAACAGCACGCAGCTTTTTCCGGGTCCAAATTCAGTCGTTTTTCAGTCGTCATCGTTTCGAAACTTCGGTTGAAAAATCAGCCCGTCTGTTCGCTTCTATTTGCGTAACTTTCTCGTAGAATCCGCTGTGTTTATCGAGAGAGAGAGAGAGAGAGAGAGAGAGGAGAAAAGAAAGAAAGAAAGAAAGAGAGAGAGGAAAGTCAGTATTAGTAGTATTAGTAGGGGATTTTTGAATTTTCATTCGAACGCACGTGTGTATCATGAACGCTTCCACGGCGGCGCCACACACGAACGAGGCCGTGGCTACTTTGTAATAATACGAGAGAGGGAAATTGTGCACGGCAACTTTCCCGAATTTCGGAGCAGCCATCTCTGTCTTATTTGTGGTGGTTGGTGCCGAAGGAGAAAGAAAGAGGAAGAGTGAGGCAAAAATCTATTCTCTCTCGTGTGAGTTGCTGTCTGTCTGTTCACCTCAAAACAAAACAAACACCTCGTACGTATAAAAATAGAGAATACTACTCTAATACGAATAACATCCATGATGGGGGAAGATGTGATAAAAAAGAACAAGGAGAAAGTCGAGCGATTGTATAAGCAGCGAGAAGAGCTCGAAGCGGAGATGGCGTCGATTTCTCAGAGACTAAACGGACCAAACATGCCAGGTTTAAAAGGTTCTTTAGTGGACAACGAAGGCTTTCCAATTGGTGGAGGAGACGTGGATTTGTACTCCGTACGAGCGGACAGACAGAGATATAACTCGTTGAAGAACGACCACTTGCAGTTGACGAATGCGATCGAGAAAGAAGTGCAACAGTTACTCTCTTCTTCTGCTTCTCCTTCCGCTGTAGGAGGAGGAGGAGGAGGAACAGATACAATAGTTAAAACGCAAACAGAGAATAACGAGAAGGTGAAGATACCAACGGAGTCAACAACACCTAAAACTACATCAACAAATCGAAAAGCGTTCGCGGTGGTGGATATATTAGCGCCAGGGTCGCCCGCAGATCTAGACGGATTAATGGTACACGATCGAATTTTAGATTTTGGTGGAGCATTTTCGATCGCCGATGCGGCTTTGCTCATTCAAGACAACTTAGGAAAAAGTCACCGCGTTCTTGTCAACCGTGCGGGAGTGGATGAAATTTTGAACATCGCGCCGCGGACTTGGAACGGGAACGGATTGTTAGGAGCTCATTTTCGGGCGTTAAACTTTTAGCGTGAACAGTGCAAATTTATACGCTTCACTAAGTAATACTACACGTTCTAATAACCGCGTTTTCTTTGCAGCTTTCTATATGCTTTCCTCTCCTCCTCGGTCATGTCTTTTGTCGATTTCTTCCTCTTCGCCGCGTGCTTCTCCGCTTTCGCAACTTTTGCGTCGCCGTTACTGCCACGAGCATCTCTTTCCCTGCCGCCGTCGTCATTGCATTTATCATCATCCACCTTTTCGCCGTCGTCGTCGTCGTCGTCGTCCCATGCGCTTTTCTTTTCCTCGTTGCCGAGCTTCTTAAATACCTCTGATCCAAAGATTTTGTTTTTGTGTCTGTGCACTTTCACTTCCTCGACTTTTACCACGCCAGCTTGCTTTAATCGATCTTTTTCCAGCTTTTCGTCAAACTCTTTATCGCTCAACGGTTTTTGCTTTTCCAGCTCCTTTCCTAAAACTATTATTTTCTTTTTATTGCTATTCAGGTCACCGTCTTCACCTGTCCTTGCGTTCTTGTCGTTGTCGTCTTCCTCGCCATCTTCGTCGCTATCGTGCTTGTTACCACCGCCGTCGATATCTTCACCATTCACTACTGTTTCGAGAAAGCTTTTCTCGTTTTTATTCTCTTCTTTTTTCTTTTTGCCTCGTTTGCCCCTTCTTTTCTTACTCGACGGACGCGCTTCTTCTTTTGCTGCCTCGTCGTCGTCGTCGTCGTCGTCGTCGTCGTCGTCGCCAGTCGTTCGCTTTAATCCAAACGTCGGCTTTGTCTTGTTTTTAGTGTTCTTTTCATCATTATCATCATCGTCGTCATCATCATCATCACCTTGCAACGCTGGATGGCTCTTGTCCAAAGGATGCCCGTCTAAAGTTCGCAGTCGAGAACACATTGCCTTGATATTATCTACGTACGCTTTGCCATCGAGAATGGCAATCGGATTGCCTCGCAAACTCAAATGCGTCAATTTTGGAAGTTTCGCCAACACTTGCACTTCGGCAAAGGTTTTTATTTGATTGTGAGAGCAATCGAGCACGCGTAAATTGATATTTTTACCCAATCCCGACGGCAGACCCGTGAGCTTGTTCTTCGCTAATCGAAGTTCTCGTAAATCTGTGTTTTGAGAGAAGCTGTCATTACCTATGTTTTGCATACCGCTGTTCGACGCCGAAAATTTTCCAAGCTTGCGAAGCGGAAGAAGCTCGTGTTTGAGACTCTCAATGGAGTTGTTCGATACGATCAACGAGTTCAACTCTCTACAATTTTTCACCGCGTTCAGGCACTCCTCCGTGAGCGCGTTGTCCGAGGCAATCAGCGCTAACAAACTTCTCGTCAAAGGCGCGTCCAACACGCCTTCAAAACTGCTCAATCGGTTTCCAGAGACATTCAACACGCGAATAGTTTCGCAGCATCTGCTCAAAGGTTCCAAACCGTTCGATTCTAACCGATTATTCGAAAGGTTTAACCACTTCAATTGTTTCAAATGTTTCAGATTTTCAATGTTATTAATCGCGTTATCGCTCAAGTCTAAGCGCAACAGATTTGGAAACTGGACGGCGGCGTTCGTCGATAAAGCGATGGCCGTCAACGATTTACCTTTCAAGTCGCAAACGGCAACCGCTTCGGACGAAGAGACGTTATGCACGCTTCGCAGAATAGTCTGTTCGTTCAAAGCGAGGCCCATTATATGCCTGATGTGAGTGTATCCCTATCGCGATAAAATGAACGCCGCCCGTCAGTGAGCGAAGTTTTTGTTGTGTTTGTTTTACAAAAATCAAATTTATAACAAGAATAAGTTTCTCTCCTCTCTCTCTCTCTCTTTTATATTATAATGTACAGCGCTCTCTCTTTCTTTTCTCTTCTCATGAGCTATTACCTCTCTGCAACAGCGCCTCTTCTTCGTCCACTTCGTTCTCTTTCTCTTCTGCTTCTTCCTCTTCCTCTTCCTCTTCCTCTTCTTCCTCGTCGTCATCGTCGTCATCGTCGTCGTCTTCTTCGTCGCTGACGTCGTCTAAATCCGTTCTTCCTTCTCTTCTTTGATTGTTTCTTCGTTTCGGCGGTAACTTCCTCAAAGCGAAGAGAACCATGGCCGACGGCGCGATTTCCGAGACGATGTAATATATGGCGTTCAACTTCACACCGGTAACTACGTCCAGAGGGAACTTTTGTGGTGCTATTGCGGCGACTAAAATACACATCGCTCGGAACGTAAAACACGCGGTACACGAAGCCGTGACGATTCCGACTTCAAAAAGCTTTCGAGATTTTCCCACCGCGTCGTTTGGAAACTTTCTCAGCATGAAGAACAAAAGTCCTCCGTAGGTGGCAAACCCAATCGATGCCGCTAAGAAGGCGGACAATCGAATCACCGCCGCAGCCAAGATCCACCCGTTTTGTACGCTCCTTGTCTTTGCGCTGCTCGAACCGCTACTCTTTGCTTCTCCTATCCAACACACCGCTTGGGCGACGTACACGAAAGCGTTCAAGACGAAAAATTTGAACCTTAGGTTTCTCGTTTGAGGAGATATCGACCTCGCTTGCTCGTAGATCTCCGCCCAAAACAATATGAGGAGCGAATCTGTGGAATGTGATGATAATGATTATCAGAACGCGCCGTGTTTACGACGAGTAAGAAGAGTAGTTTTAAAGTAGTTAGTTTTTACTCGTGAGAAAGAAAGATTTTTCAAAGAAGAAGAAGAAGAAGAAGAAGAAGAAGAAGAAGAAGAGAACGCACATGTGGTGAAGAATATCAACCCGGGTAAATCGAGTAAGATGGAAGCGAACACTCTCGGTTCAATCTCGTCCAGCCTCTCGCGAATAGCAAACACCACGGCTCGAACGGACATGACGAAAAAGTTTAAAACGACGAACGATTTTTGCGTCGTCCAAACAATCGAGTTCCTTTTTTGGATTCGAATCAGTTGCACGAAAGCAACCGAAGCGAGAAGAGCGTATAGGACGGCGAGATAGTCGTACTCGACCGTCACCATCGAAGAATTTGANTACGATGGCGATGCCGTCGCGTCTTGCGTGTTGTTTGACGACGACATCTCTCTCTCTCTTCCGCTCAATAGATGATTTTTGTGGAGAANGANGAGACCACCACCTTTTTTGTTCTGTTTTTTTGTGAAAAGACAAAAGGTTTTGGGGTGCCTTTCCGGAAAGCAGTTCTAAAAAGTAAAAGTTGTTGTTGTTGTTATTGTTAAATTGTTATTGTTACAAAAGAATACAATCTCTACGTAGTAGTTACTATGAACCCTCTGGCGGTTACTCTTCTTCATCCTCTTCTGCCCTGCGAAACCTCCAAAAGTTTCTCTTACACTCGACTAAGTATTTCATCTGGCCGCGATAATATCCCGGCCAACCGGTTGCGGAAACAAAAGAAGCCGGCCCTTGGATCTCTCTCTTTGGAAGATTATCCGCGCACGATGTGTACGCATCGAGGATATTTCTAAAGTTTCGCAGAGATTTAGGCATCAGGTTCAACGAAAATTCACTGACTAAGCCCTCTGCGCCGTTGTATACTTGCACGTGAGGAACCGAGACGATGTTCATGTCCTCCGCGAAGCTGTCGTCAAACTCCGACAAATTGACTTTCAGGAACAAAACGTTCGAAAATTCACGCTCAGCTATTTTAGCGAACTTTGGATGGACGCTTCTGCACGCCGGGCAATCTTCCCGGAAGTACTTAACAACAACGAGCGGCGATTTACGTTCGAGTATTTGTTCGATGTCGTTGCTCTTCTCCTCGTCCTCGACGCCTTCGTCGATGGAATTTGAGTGGTTATCGATGTCGCGATGAATCATCGTCGCGGACGCGTATAAATAGCTGAGAAACTCGTCGATGTTCTTGACGAGTATCAAGTTTCTTGGATGAGAAGAAGTCGATTGGTATTTCTCCCACCACTTTTGTTTATTCGTATTCGTTACTATTGATTTTTTTAGTCGTGTTGTTGTTTTTTTTATCATCTTCTTATCCTGTTTTTGTTCCTGTTGTGTGAACGCGCTCGCCGTCGTCTGAATCGTCTGAATCGAGTGCGTCGCCACGGGGTATTTCTTTTTACCGCTCGTCGCTTTCATGCTCAGTGGCTCTTGTCGTTGATGATGATTATGTGTCGTCGTGAAATCATTCGAGGACGACGCGGAAGTCGCGCGCGTCGTATTATCATCTCTCGCTGCTTTCAAACGACGACGTTTCGACTCCTTCGACAAAAAGAATGAGTGGTGTTCTCTTCTTATTCTTCCTCCTTTTCCTTTTCCTTTTGCGACGATGTTGTGTTTCGCGGAGAGTGTGTGCACGAAGGCACGATGAGACGAAGCGATGAGAGACATTTTCGGTGTTCGTGTGTTGTTGCAGTAATATGCGCGCGCGCCTTTTCGTTCTCTCCTTTTCTTTGGTGGTGTTTGGTGTTTAAAATCTCTGACGCAGAGAAAAAGAATGATGAATGATGAATACATGTGGACTGACTGACGGGTGGAAGACCAAATTTTTTTCTGTTTTTCACTTTTTTCCTTTTTTTGTCGAAAAGTGCAAAAAGAAGAGAATCTCTTTTTGAACAAAACGAAAATATCTTTTTCAATTTCCACGTCAGAGAGAAGAAGAAAAAGTGGGGAAAATCGATCGAATCGCCAAAGAAAAAGAAGCACTGCACTGCAGCGCTTACAATAATAAGAGAGTGTGTGTGTGTGTGTATTCATCTCATCTGATACTAATAAACGAGAAACGACGACGAGAAAATTGAGTTATATATAACACGATCGACAATAATATATAATAATAGAAGAAGAAGAAGTTAAAGAAGAAGATGAAGAACGGCACCATCACGGCGGATGAAATTCTCGAGCAAAAACCGAAGCGTTTGTCTCACGACGACGAAACGAAGTTTTTGCACTCTATGCGCCCAAACTCGCCTCAAGTTGGCGATCAACCGACGGTTGTCTTGAAAGTCGGGACGTCCTCTTTGCTTCGCGGTGATTGCTTGCATTTATCCATGCTCGGTTTTCTCGCGGAAACGTGCGCGGATCTCAGTAAACGCGGGATGAGAGTCGTGGTCGTGACATCAGGATCTGTCGGTGTCGGCTGCAAGATTCTAAATTCGCCGAAACCGAAAGATTTGGCTGGAAAGCAAGCGTTCGCTGCGGTTGGACAAGTGCATCTCATGCGCATGTATGAAGACTTCTTTACGACGTTGGACTTGAAGATTGCGCAAGTGTTGGTAAGTTTAGACAACATGCTCGATCGAAAGCAATACGAGAACGCCAAGAGCACGTTCGGCGCTCTTTTAGAGAGACACATAATCCCAATTGTGAACGAAAACGATACCGTAGCCGTTCAAGACGTCAAATTTGGAGACAATGATACGTTGAGCGCGCACGTCGCGGCTTTAGTCAACGCTGACTACCTTTTTCTACTCACGGACGTGGACGGCTTATACACCGCCAATCCGTACAAAAATCCGGACGCGAAATTAATCAGCGTGGTAGAAAACGTTGAAGACCTCGAGGTGACCACGGATGGTGCTGGTTCGGCTCTGGGAACCGGTGGAATGGCTACCAAGCTTCTCGCGGCTAGATACGCAACCTCTGCTGGCGTGAACACCGTCATCATGAACTCGAACAACATGAATAAAGTTCAATCGGTTGTCCAAGGCGCAAGTATCGGGACGCTCTTTTTGGCGATGCCGAAACCGTTGAAAGGCCGGAAGCGTTGGATTCTGTTGCAACCGGTGATGGGCCACGTGTTTGTGACGAAAATTGCCATGCAAGCGATTGAAAAAGATAGCTCGTTGTTCGCTGCCGGTATCATATCTTGCGGAGGCGACTTTGACGTCGACGATTGCGTCACGATTAACTACAGAGATAAAGAAACAGGTGAAGAGAAAGAAGTTGGTAAAGCCATTGTGAATTACTCGTGCGCGGATATGGATTTATATAAAGGAAAACAAACGGAAGAGTTCTTTGAATTGGTTGGGTATTCAGGAGCGGAAGCTATTTGCCACAAAAATAACATCTGTTGTTGGATCCCGGGTGGAGAAGAACCGTCCTCGACGTCGTATTTGAATCTCTCCGGGCTCTGCGTAACCGAAGAAGGCATAGAAGAAGAAGAAGAAAAATAAAAATAAAACGAATTAATAAACGAGTAATAAGATCAACAAGAGAAAAAGAACTGGAGAAATAAGACGAAGAAGCAACACGCGAGCGAGGGCATTTAATAATACACGTATATCTATCGTGGTCGCCTGTTCCCGCGTCGTTGCTGGAGAAAAGATAGTTAAACAAAGTAATACTATCCTGAAACCATATAAATTGTCCAATTAGCAGAACATTAGCATTATATAATATAATAACAATACTGTAATAGAGTCCATATTTTGTACAAACACTTTTCTAAAGGATGGATAGTTTAAAAGTTTATTTTCACTTCGTCCCCACGAAGTAGTGTGATCGTATTTTTGAAAACGAACGAGTGGCTGTGTGTTGCACACAGCCGTGAAACTTCTATTTGAAAATTGAAAAAAAGCGAAAAAAAGCAGACGCGTCGAAATATCAAGCTTTTCAGAGTTGGATATTTGAATAGAGATTTTCCGCGGACGCCATAACGAAGTTCGCGGTCTCGCGACATTCACCTATCCTTACTGTATACTTTAATGTGTGCGTGAGATAGTTTTGTATTCAGAAACGATGGAAAATTTTGCGGTAAACGCTATTTATGAGAGGAACGAGAGCGGAGAAAGAAGCGCGGAAGACGAGAAATGGTGGTTCAACAGTAATAGGACGAACGAGGACTTCTTCCCGCTAAAACGAAAGGAGCAGGAAGTGGTCACGCGAACGCACATCTCCCGCGTCGAGTCGCAGATTCGAATGGAGAAAATCTCTCGAAGTTCATCCATGTGCGATTACGATGAAGAGTGTGAACGCATGGACTGCAACGACGAAGAAGATGATGATGATGAAGACGACGACGACTCGCTCCTCGCTGTCGAAGATTTAAAAAGCTCGCTCACGACCCTTCAGGAACAAAAAAACACAAAAGCAACAACGACAAAAAGAAAAAACGACAACAACAACGACAACGACGCTAAAGCAGGAGAAAGTTTCAGAGGCTGCACGATCTCGCAATTGCTCTCTTTCCACGACACGGACGAGAGGAAGATTCCGTTGCACGATATAGAACTTCACGAAGACATGTTGCGAGATCAACTGAGGAAGGAGCAAACGAAGGAGCACTTTGTGTTGAACGCCGCGACGGCGAAACACGTCCTTCGAGGTCAACGAGAACCTATCATCTCTTATATCTTGCAGTGCTGCGCTATGGCAAACTACAACGCAGTTACAGCAGATGTGTGCATGGTGTACGTCGATCGAGTGTTGTCAAACATGGACATCCCTAAGTCTACGCTTTCGCTCATAGCGATGTGCTGTTTGCACATAGCTGTCAAATACGAAGAAATTGAGGATGTCGTTTTGAGTACGACAGCTTTGCGAAATATGTTCGCGCCACAATATTGTCAAGATACCGTCTTGAGGATGGAAAGTGCGTTATTGAGCGAATTAGGTTGGAAGTTGGGTTGCGTGACGACTTCGCACTTCATCGAGAGTATTTTAAAAATTTGCGACGGAGCTACGCACGAGTTTGAAAGAATAGAAAAAGAAACCGACGAAGAAGAAGAATGGACCATTGATTACGTCGATAAACTGAGCTCTATGTCTCTTGAAATGTACGAAGGTGTCCTGGCTGACCCTGCTATTCGTGGTGCTGTTTTACCGAGCGTGCTCGCTACTGCTTGTATCGGTGCGGCTCGTGCAAAACTTGGATTGTTCCCGGCGGTTACTCGAGAAATGGAAGTGGCATCAAACGTGAGCGAGAGTAATTTATCAGAGATACACGGATGGTTAATCGAACATTGCTTAAACATTTATGTTGCAAGGAATGACCCAGATTGTGTTTCGAGTGGCGATGATTATGACAAAAATAACACGATTGGGTCAGTTGCAGTGCCGATGAGACAAGGAAGTAACGACAACGAAAAGGTGAAAGAACTGACGGATGAGTTTGGGAGATTTGTGGACGTGTACTCACCAACAGGAGTTCTGGAAGCCAGCTCGTTGTCGTCGTTCAGGGATGATGACTTTGTTGCGGCGTAAAAAGTGGAGGTCGAGGAGGTAAAGTAGTAGAAATTCACTTAGAAAGAGAGAGAGAGAGAGAGAGAGAAGGGAGTGGCGACTGGAAAGGCGCAGCTAACGTTCTCGACGAGGGAAGAAAAAAGAAAGAGACACAACAGAAATGTAGTATAACGAATAATCTGTATTAGTTTAGTTGAAAAACAAACAAAAACCAATTGTAATAACACCTATATATATGATCAAAACAATGCAGTGTGCTCCACCATCATTAACCTTAATCGCCGAAGATTCTACCCCAGACTGCGCACAATAACGGAATCAAACCCACACCTGCGATTTGTAACTTGTCGTTCGACGTCGCACGCACGGTAACCGCACCAGCGCCTCGCGAGTTGAGATTAAATCTGCCAGTCAATTGCGTATCTTTCCCTAATGTGATTGAACTCATAGCGTTGCAACCCAAGGCGATGTCACCTCTCCAATTCATGAATGAGGCTCCAATGGTGGACGAGTTCGCGTCGCCTTCGTCTTGAGAGTGACGAATGATGGCTTCGCAGTTACCACCGTAAGCGACATCTTTTCCTTGTGGACCCTTGGAACTTACAGCTCCGGTACTGACGACGACCTTCATTCCATCTCGGGCCTTCCATCGGTTTTCAATCTTCGTGCCAAATGCTAACAGGCCTCCAACGAATGACATGGACAATCCACCGATGATTTTGTCCACCCTGTGCCACTTCCAACGAGTTTCCGCCCGAGATGTGTACACTCTTTGCTGACCTACGTTCTGCACGTCGACACCAGCGGTGGTGATTGCTTTCTTACCGTGTGGAACCGACAATTCGCCTTCGAAAGCAAACGACGAGTCGTTTTTGTCTTTATTGATTTGCGCCGACGCTTTGCCACCGATGAAATCTTTAATGATCACTTGTCGATCGACTGAAAACCCAGTCACGCCCGTCTCGTGCTCGTACGAGTGCGCGTCAACCATAGGTCGAACTAGCGTTTGTGGGTTCGTATCAAGATAACGATATCGGTGCGAACCAGTATCCGAATCAAACGAAGGAGGGAACTGCGGGTCCGGGGCCGGGACGCACAACTGCTTCGGCATGTAGAAATCTTTCCCCGCATTCGGCTCATCGTACGGAGACGGCTCTCCAGAAATGATGGATTCTTCCAAGTCTTCGAAATCATCGTCGCCCATTTCCAACCGTATTGGTTTACGAGTCGTAATTAAGGAACTCAAGAGAAACGGTAATGGCGCAACTTTACCTTGTTGCTGTTGTTGTTGCTGACGTTTCTTCAGCATTTGCGTTCCGTCGTCGAGTTTTAATAGCGTATTTGCTTGCGCGAGAATTTTGCTCGCAAAGCAGAGCAGCAAAAGCTGTGGCTTCCAAGCTTGACCGTTCGGTAACACTTTATCTCCAGTTCGGTTCGTTCTGCAACCTGAATGGTTTTCTGCCAACGCAACCGGGTTCATCAAACGCGCGTCACCGGAAGCGTGACGAACAGTCTGTTGAACGACGTGCGATCTTTGCGCCACATACAGCTCGTACGACATCGGCTGGCCGTTTGGTCCATCTGGCGGAGCCCCAGCGGCGTGCGTCAAGACCACAATGGCGTTGAACCAAACCCCAGGACCGAACGTGTTGGTGACTTGTTTCAAAATCATGATATCCGCGGTTTCCGATCGCAACGGAATGTCTAATCGATCGAAATATAACGTAATGTCCGGTTTATGCTTGTTGCAATACTTCTTCGCTTGACCCATAATCCTTGAGTTATACTGAATATCCGCCGAAGAGGTTCGCAAACCAGGTGTATCAATCAATCTCAACTTCATCCCGCACACCGTCGTTTCAATCACTCTCACTTTCGTAGTCTCTTCATCCAAAGCCTCCAAAGTCTTCTCGTCTTGCGCGTCCGGACCTAACAACGATTTGATCACGGAAGATTTACCGACACATTGCTTACCAATCATTAAAATCGTGCAGTCAAAATCCAATTCCTCGTTCGGGTTTATCTTTTCAAAGTGCTCGGCGAGCGCCACAGCGCGCTCGAACGTATTCGTTTGAGACTTTTGCGCTCCCGATGGCGATGTACCTTTACCAGATTTTAACGTTTCCGCGAGCTCTAAACGATAAATCACTTGCGAGACAATCGTATTTCTCGGCGATTGGTCTAATCTCGATGTCAAGCGTAACAGTTTAATTCGAAGCTGTTGAAGCTCGTACGCTCTCGTGGCTTGTTCATCCTTCGGGTCTGGCTTTTCGTCTGGAACAATCGGTTCCTTTTGAGGCGCCACGCGCGCTACCGTGCGCGCTAACAAGCCACCGCCAAGGCCTTGCGCTTGTGGTGGCGTGATTGGTTCCCCCTCACCAGCCGCACCCGCTGTGGGCGCAGCGGCGGTGGTAGTATTCCGCTGCGGCAAACCGCTCGTATTTCCAAAGCCCTGTTGTTGTTGTTGTTGCGAGGGAGGTTGTTGCCCTCCCCCTTGGCCTGGAAATTGCGGCGGTGGTCTCGGCGGCGGCGGTGCAGCAGCTGCACCAGCACCACCACCGGGGACAAATGCCGCGGCGGCTGAATTCAAAGACGCCGCTTTCGTGGCTGCCGCTTGCGTCGCCGCCTCTTCTGCGGCGGCGTCGAAATCGCCGTCCAACTCCTCGCCGTCGTCTTCAAAATCGTCGTCCTCGTCCTCATCTTCGGAGAGCAAGTCGTCTCCTAAGATATCTTCTTGATCATCGATGCTGGTATCTTCTTCCCCGTACATTTCGTAATCGTCGGAAGTGTCGACGGCGTCCGCGTCGTACTCGTACTCTTCTTCGTCCGTTGATGCGTCCATTATTATATCGTTCGTATTTAGATAATTTTCTTTCTTATCGCGGCGAAGAAAAAAGCAGATCCGTTACTTTACTCTATAATTTGTGCAGTGTTGTGATTCGTTCGGGTTTTATAAAATTGATGATGGAATTTTGCGATTTTTGCTTCTTCTTTCATATTTTTCATTCTCTCTCTACTTTCTCGCTATTCTTCTTTACTTCTTCTTTACTTCTTCTTTACTTCTTCTTTACTTCTTCAATCGATCGATCCTTGGTTAAGATATGACACACCCGCACCCTGCGTTATTCTTCTTATTATCGGCTTCCTCTCTCAACTTCTCGACGATCGGGTCGAGGTAAGAGATGACGTTGAAAAACGTCGGCCTTTTCTTATCGATCGGGTTCCACATGTTTCTCACCAACGTCATAAATTCTTTCGGCATTAACCCGTTATGCAACGGTGGACGAGTGTCTTGGGTAGCGACTGCTCGCGCCGCGTGGATGGGATTGACGTTCGAGAACGGTTGTTGACCGGAGAAGAGTTGGTAGAAAATCATGGAGGCGGCGTAGACATCCACGGCGGTGCCGTAGAATTCGTGTCGGAAAACCTCCGGCGCCATGTATCGATAACTGCCCGTTTCGCCGGTCAAAACGAACGGTTCTTGAGAAACCGTCGAGTTTGGAATCTTGTTTCGCACGGATAAAGTTTTCGACAAACCGAAATCGCCTATTTTCAAACGTCCGGTTCTCGTCAACATCAAATTTCCCGGTTTCAAGTCTCGATGAATCACCGGTAACGGCACGCGACCGTGTAAGTACGCCATCCCTCTCGCACAATCTAACGCCATGTTTGCCGCTTCGCACAAAGAAAGTAACTTCCCGGAACGAAATAAGTGGTCTAAACTCCCTCCTTGCATGAACTCGGAAACGATGGACACTTGACTCGTTTCGCTCGAAATCATGACGCCTAAAAATTGGACGATGTTTGGATGGTGCAACTGACGCATGACCTTCAACTCCAACGAGAACTCAACTCTCGCGATCTCGTCCTCTGCCATATGCTTGTGAATTTGTTTAATCGCAACCGGCGTTCCTCTCCATTTACACTTCATGACGATCCCAAACGCCCCGGACCCGATATTTTCCTTATCCACGATTTCCTCCTCCGGTATCTCCCACGCCATGGCGTCTTGCGGCAAGAAAATGTTCGACGAATTCGCCAACTGTGGCGCAGCGACCGAAGACAAGTGACTGTCCGATAGCTTCACTAAAGTACCCGTCAATCTATCTTTAATCTTCCCCCCGTTTTGTTCTATGTACTTTACAATTTCTCCGTGGTTCCCAAACACCGCGCACTCCAACGGCGTCGCTCCCCATCGATCGACGGCGTTAATCGCCACCCCATTCTTTACTAAATAATCCACGATCGCGAACGATCCGTCCGCGCACGCGATGTGTAAAGGTGCTCTCAAATCATAATCTTGGTACGGTTCCGACGTGATGCTTTTCCCCGCTTTTTCTAAGCACCGTTTAATTCTTTTCAAATTCCCAATCGACGCCGAGAATAAAAGTTCCGAAGTCAAATGTCTCCCGACGTATTCTTTGTAGTTTTTCGACCCTGGATTGGATTGGCCTTGGGAGGAATCCGCGCCTTGAGAAGAATCGCGGTCGGAATCCCCGCCTTTGTTGGTGAATTCGAAAGACCCAGAAGAGTCTGGAGACCCTCCTCTCGGGCGGTCGGCGGAATTCTCTCGGCTGCCGGAATGCCTCGGCGAAGAGGGGTAGGATTCGTTCACGCTGTTGTTTACGATTTCCATGTTTGGCTCCGCGAGCGGGTCGACCGTGTTGCGATGCTCGAGAGGATCCAAACCCATCTTTTCTCTGCTTTATTTTGCGTTTTGTTGGTGTTGATGATGTGTCGTGTGTACCTCTATTCTGTTAAAGCCGGAGAGGCGAGCTTTATTCCAATTTTGGTTTTGCGGAATTTTTTTAAGAACAGCTACGTGTGATGTATACTCGTATGTGTGTGTGTTATTCAATACCGGTACACGATTATTTCTAATACATGCACGTCTTCATACCGCTAAATATAATCTCTCTCCCTCTTTCTCTCTCTCTCTTTCTCTCTCTCTCTCTCTCTCTCTCTCTCCGCTCTCCCCTTTTATATTTATTATTATTATCTCTCTCAATATCTAGTAATGTGTCTTAATAGTATCATTGCGTTCTTCGCGTGTTGCGACGAGGCGTAGGAGACATCGATCGACGCTTACCACCGCCGCTGCCACTTTTTTTCGTAGCAGTCTTCTTAGCCGAAGACGCCGCAGAACCTCGCGAAGCTCGAGGCGTCGGCGAAGGCGACCGGCCATTTATGCGACGATTGTTGGTTTTCTTCTTCTCGATGGAAATCTTCTCCGCGCAATACATGTAATGCGTAGGCATAAACGGCGTGTACGGTACTCTGCCTTCGTTTTCAGAATACCACACGGTTTCTAAATCTCTTTGTTGTTCCAAAAAGTCGACGTGCGCGCGATTGAAATACACGCCGTCGTGCGCAAACCACCACTTGTACAATCTTTGATCCCACCTATCCTCGACGCCTTCGCGCAAGGTGAAATCAATCAAACACAAGTTCCCGCCCGGCGCGACGAGATCTTTCATCGTCTTCAAAGCCTCTCTCCACGGAGGAATCATCGTCAAGCAATACGAGCACGTCACCAAATCCACTTCAGCTGGAAGTTTCTTTTGCGTCTCCGCGGCGTTGATATCGCCTTCGATGAAAACAACTTGTTTAGTCAAACCGAGCGCCTTCACTCGAGATTTTGCCATGGCTAACAAAGCATCCGATAAATCGCACAAATACACTTTCGTTTTCGATTCGCGAATATGTTCGGTGACAAATTCGATATCCCTCGCCGTGCCGCATCCGACCGAAATCCACGTCTTTGGCATCTTTGTCCACGGAACGACGTATTGCATGAAAACGTCTCTGTGTGGCAACAAAGCTTCACGAAAGCCGTCGTATCGAGTGCCTTGAGACTTATAAAACTTCTTCACGTCTTTGTTTGAGCTCAAACCGTGACTAGCCATGGCATACATGACCAACATATCGTCAAAGATCGTGTTGGAAATGCTCCTGTTCGTGCCGTTCAAAGTAATCATTTTCGGCTCGTAATTCTCCGGAGTTGGACCGATGAACGTGGTCAAGTACCACCCGACGCGATCGTAATCCGGGACTAAGTTGGCGCGAAGGTGTCCGAGCACCGGTGAGTGCACGCGATCACCAAAACATCTCCAATAAATCCTTCCTCTCTCTTTATCCATTCCGGTGACTACTTTCGAAATGTTCTCCGCAATCATCTGATGCGGCATCCAATCCATAGAATCAAGCAAGGATGCAATGGTAATAGATCCCGGGCCTTCCTTTTCTGCGGCATCCGCCCAGGTGCCGTGAAATAACTCCACTCGGTCCGTGCGCTCCTTCAAAGACTTGAAATTCTTCTTTTCTAAGTACCTGGGGCAGCACGTTGGCGAAAACTCGCCGACAATGTACCCGTAATAAAAGTAGTTTCCTCTTTTCCACATTCGCGTGGTTAAAACTTCCTCTAAGCGCTCCACAAATACCTCCGGATTACGCATGACTAAGTTGAGTTGTTCGATTGGAACACCACCTAACGGGGCAATCCACGACCAGAGCGTGGTGAAGGAGCAGATCTTCATCGTGCACCAGAAGAAGAATCCGCCGCGGTCGCCGCCGACATCTTCTCCGCTCACGATACGTTTGTGCACGCCGGCTAACCATAACGGTGCGCACAAAATCTTCGCCATCAAACCAGATGTTCCGGCATACATGAAGTTATCGCGGAACAAGTGCGTGTTTGCATCCCAAAACTCCGCGGTTTCCGCTTGGAGCAACTTACGAAGCTTCGATTTGTACACCGCGATGAAAACTTTGTAATCGGATCGACCCCAAATGGCGAAAAACTGCTCCCAGGTTAACGCTTTGATGCACGCCAACTTCAGTTCTAACGTGTGTAACTGCGCCGCGTTCATGTCCACCGCGATAATCTTTTTTGGCCCTTCGCACAAATAATCTAAAACGTTGCACCCGGCGGAAGAAATCGTCAACACGACGTCGTCTTCGTTCATGTGCATGACCTTATGATCGATAGCTGGGTCTTCCCAGCTGATGTTGTAAATGATTTTCTTCTTCCCAATCGACGTCATGATGAAATTTTGACAGTACACGTCGTGAATCATAACGCCGAATAACGTCATAAAGTAGAGAAATATGGCGCCGTGTAAAGCGATGACGGGTATCGAATCCTGGTGATGATCCTCGTACTTTTGCGTGACTAAATCCCACATCGCGTACGAGTGCACCAACACTTGCGCGATGAGCATGCTCAACATGATGAGCATTTTATGTCTGTATTTCATCCGTTTCCTGGACGCGGAGCGCATGAGATACCCTCGCACCCACTTTTGGAAAACTTTCACGTGCCACGTGAGCAAGACCATTCCCGAGAACAAAACAAAGTGCGAAAATTGTCCAACTTTGTAAATTAATACCGTGTGAAAGACTACTCGCGTTAGGAAATACAACACGCCAAACAATAAAGACGGACGTTGTTTGTTCCTGACTTCAAAGAAAGATAACAAAACCACCGGTATTTCCTCAATCAGCGCCACGGCGAAAAACGCCGTCATCTCGTGGTGGAGCAAGAAATAACAAATGGTGATGTATAACAGGTGATGGATCCACCCGTCTTCGAAGGATATCTCTTCCACATAATGCACGCTTCCGACGACCAAATCCATGACGCAATACCCGATGAAGAATAAAGCGATGTACCTCGAAATCACCGTCTCGTTCGATATCGTCGATGTGAATCCATCGTGTAGTAAGTGATATCCAAAATACAAACCGACGAAAGAAGACACGAAACTCGCGTAGAACGTCAGATACCAACTGTGCGTTTGAGACCCTCTGATGCTTTTCATTATGAAGAAGACGACGATGCAGACGAGCATGTTCAACCCTAAAATCATCATATCTTCCTGACTGAAGGCAATCATTTCGCTGAAGTGCTTCATCAGCAACGGCGCGTGATGTAAAACCATCGCAGCAGCAAAGCGTGTTCTGTGTTATTAATTTTTTCTACCGAATTTTGAAGCACACGCCCACAACCAACCCGAAAAGGTATATTCTTCTTTTTCTAACGCGAGTAATTATTTGTTTTCCCGCGTTTCGACGATGTTCGATCGAGAGGAAGGAAGGACAAAGAATAGAAATCTCTTCTGTTGATAACAGTCTTCGTTTACTGCGTCGTTCTTACTATCTATCCCCCTATTTAAACAACAACAACAACAACTACAAAAAACGCGCGCGCGCGTTGATTGATTAAAAAAATGAAGGCGAAGCGCCGTTTTTTTTGAACCACGAAAAAAAGCGAAAAAGAAAGGTTTCAAAATTGAGATCCTCTGTCTGTCTGTCTGTGAAAAAAGCTTTTGGAGTGGATTCATTTATTATTAAACTATATATTATTAAACTAAAGGCAGGTGATTCGCTACGAGTAAAGAAACACACAACACACACCTCGTCAGAAGCGAGCGAAAATGACGACGATTCAGACGACGAGAGGAGGTTTTTGTGTCCTAATCAGACGACGATTACTTCTTCCCGCCCTTCTTCTTGGCGTTTCTCTCCTTGATTTCTCTCAACGCTTGCGCTCTCGCCGCGGCGCGAACGTCCGGCTTTTCCTGGCGCTTCTTCGTCAAAACTTCCAAAGACGCGCTGACGTACGATCGCTTACTCGCGTTCTTGTTGATCTTTCTCTTCTTTTGCTTCACAACCGTCGATTGGTCTTTTTTGTGCTCTTTTCTATACGCCGTCGTCCACGCGATTCTTGCCGGCTTTTTTCTTTGCCCGAACAAAGACTTGATCTTCGCGTTGAGGAACAAAAACGTTCTGGAGTCTCTGAGGTACGTTCTCATGCCTTGTTTTGTTGATGATGCGAGAAGGAAAAGAAGGAGGAAACGAAGTCAGTAAACAGCGAGAGTGAGTCGTTTTCTAAACGACGACGACGACGAGATTAGATTGTTTGTTCTCTCTCCGTTTTTTGCTTTCACAACAGAGCCCTTATTGAGGCGGAGGAAAAGAACGAGCAAAAAAGAATCGCGCGCGCGCGGAAACCAGCAAACGCCATCGACCACCACCCTTGAACGCATTTGTTTGCGCTTAAAAGACACGCGCAAATACTCTCTCGAGCTGAATCCAACGGATTCGATGTCGATATCGCGTCGCAAAGGCGCCACCAGTACACCGCGATGTGCTTTTCTAGGCCCCATTTCCCTCGCCAAAGTCGTCAAACTCCCTTGAAAATTTAGCGGGAAAAGCCCCTGGAAACATCCATCAAAAGCGCGCGCGTTTATCCGTATGCGAATTGAACGAAGCGTCCAAACTAGGAAATAATCAATATACGTTTACGAATACGTACCGTGACCCGGGTAGACGCGGAGGCCCGACCACGAGCAGTTTTCAGTCTTAAGAACCATATTTTATACTCCGTTAAATGTGTGTGGGCTAATTTATGAAGGTGAAGAGGGAAAAAGGATGGAAAATTTATGGGAAGAAATGAGCGAGTGAGTGAGACCGAGTGAGTGTGTGTGTCGTTATTTTAGTTTTACTTTTATATTACACAACAGAAATGTATACAGTCATCATCATCCTTTCTTGCCTTTCTTCTTCTCCGGGTTCCTCGCCGGTGGCGCCGGAGGTTCGAGATTGTAAAACACTTCCATCCTTTCGATGTAATCCCCGTACGGTAAGTTGGTAAAGTCTCCCGCAAAGGCGGTTTTCCCAGAGTCGAGTTCTTTCCGCAGCGTGTTTCTGACCTCGGCGTCGGACCACATGATTGGGCCGCGAATGAAAATTGTGTAGCCTAATTTTGTTGCCGCGAGTTCACTCAAATACCCCGGGTGTGTTCCACCTTTACCTAAATAACACGCGGAAACCGGAAACCACACGTCGCCGGTGAACGTGCCGTTGTTCAACAACGCCATCGCGTCGCTCCCAGTGTCCCAACTCAAACCTTTCGTCATTTGTAACTGTTTTGCCGCGGCGTGGACGTCGTATTCGCCGTATCCAGTCGGAAAATCCGAAAACTGCACCACGCGGCTCGGGTAGGACAGGTCTTTCAAGGCGACTAATTCGGTTTCCTCCACGGAAAGTTGGTTCAACGCGTCCAACTGCAAAAGTTTTCGATTCTCCTTTTTGTTCGTCTTCCACGAAACTTCATCTAAAGCTGATTTTCCTATTCGTCCTCTCCCGTCGTCGCCAACCATGGCATTTGCGGTGTGTTTAATCACTCGCATGAGTTCGTCTTGATCGATTTCCGCGTTTTCCTCCGCGGTGAGTTCGATTCCATCTTCGCCTAAAAACGATCCGAGTTGTTCGCCTTGGGACGGTCCCGGTCTCGGTATGATCGCCTCGTCGTCGCACGGATGCATGGTTGCCACGCCGAGCATTAATATCGCACCAGGGACGTGGTCGAATACTGCCCCGACGAACGATACCGGATCGAACGGGACGACGATGGTCCCATCTGTCAGAGATGACACCTGTACCGCTTTTAAATTTTTCGGCGGCTGTCCTCCCGGATACGTCTCGGGATACAACATTTGACAGGACATCTCCGGCAACACGGCTTCTGGACCGGGCAAAACCTCCGCTTCAATCAAAAGCGGTCCCGGTAATCTACCGTAATCTACCTCGACGTCTAACATTTTCAAAGCCGCTTTGAATATTCTCGGATCGTGGAACCGAATGTGTAATCCTTTCTGCGTCGCCATGCGAATAAACGCGTTGACGGCCTCGTCAAACGTCATCCCTCCTTTCGCTTTCGATACCGGAAGGTACGATGACTTCGAAATCACCGGCACTTCGTATTGCTTTCCGGTTTTTGAATCATACGTCACGCTTCTAGAGACGTCTAAAGTCACCACGTGCGACGATGGGTCTTCGATGGCTTCTATAAACTCATCGAACGTCCCGCTCGGTTTGCTAAACACCAACTCGGATGGATTTTTCAAGTGGAAGTGTTTTAAAATCCTCTCCGTGCTCCACTTCTTCCCGTCAACTCGTTCGAAATTCAACGCTGAACCCCACTTCCTCGTCGCTCTGTTCGGGTTTATGTGTTCCGCGTCCGATCTGTTCCCTCGACTGCCTTTCTCAGCCGAGCGAAACTGGTTCGACGCTAACGCTAACAAGGAGACGATCACGACGACTAAAACAACTTTCCACGTCGGAGGCGATTTGAGTCCACCACCGACACCACTTGGAGCATTATCACCACCACCGCCTTTCTTTTTGTTTGGATCTTTCAGTTGTTCTTTCATCGTTTCCATCTGCGCGTGTTTTTCCTTCAAGATGTTTCTCAAATCCGAAGGGTGCACCGGTTTGCTCGACGACATCTTTCTTTACTTCTAAATTTGTTTTTTTGCGACGATGATGATGATAAGAAAGAATTCTTCTTCCTCTCAACGCGCTCCGCTCCTCTCGTCGTCGCGCTGAATCTCTTCTCCTTCTTTCTCTCTCTTTCCCTCTGGGGGTTCAATTGGCTGTTTCTCTCTTTTTCTTCGCCTCAGTCGCGCGTTTTTGTGCGTCTATTTCTGTCGTCGCAGGAAAAGATTTACAGAAAGAGAAAAGAAACGATTAGAGCACGCACAGCAGTGAAATAATAAAACGAGTGTATGGCACACGGCGAGTTTTTTTTCAAAAATACGAGTAGACAGAGAGCACACACAGTATGGCAAGTATCAGACAGCAGGAAGTACAGGAGGTCCGTGATAATATAATATAAGAATGACTCTTTTTACAACAAACTTTATGTATTTACAACAAACGCGAAAGAGAAGGTAGGATGGTGGTGGTAATGACAAGTTACCCTCTTTCTCCTTCTTTATCTCTCTCTCTCTTTTTTTTTATCTCTCTTTTTATTAAAGTGAAGACACTTTTCTTTTCCTCCTCCTTCCTAATAATAATATAATATTTTATACGAACTCGACGTCGTTGGTAGTATCAAGTTTCGGCGTCTTATTCGTCGGCCGGTTAGAAATAACATCCACCGGTTTCTTTTCTACGACTGGGGCTTCGTATTTATACACGCATCGAGGATCATCGTTTACCGAGGAGAACTTAGAGACGAAAACTTTCGCTTCCTCGGCGTTGAAATCGACCAAAGCGGTTTCGCCTTCGCCAATCTCGCCAGTCAAAACGGCTTCCGCGACGTTATCGTCGATGATTTGTTGCACCGCTCGGCGCATTGGTCTCGCGCCCCAAGCTTGATCGAAACCTTCCTTTTGTAAATGCGCCATGACGCTTTCTGTCAACGCCAAGCCGATATTTCTCTCGTGCAATCGACTTCCAGTTTCGTTCAACATCAACGCGGAGATTTTCGAGACGTCCTCTTGATCCAACTGGCGATAGACGACAATCTCGTCCAAACGGTTCAAAAACTCCGGACGGAAGTGATTTTTCATCTCGTCGAGCACTTTGTCGCGCATGGTATTATACGCAGCCTCTCCTGGATTCTCCTCGAACGCGGAGAGATCGAAGCCTAAGCCACCGCCACCGTTCTTCGAAATCACTTGACTCCCGACGTTTGAAGTGATGATGATGATTGTATTTCGAAACGACGTGACTCGACCTTTTGAATCTGTCAATCGACCGTCTTCGAGCATTTGAAGCATGACGTTGAAGACGTCTGGGTGCGCTTTTTCGATTTCATCGAATAAGACGACCGAAAACGGCTTCTTGCGCACTGCTTCTGTCAGTTGGCCACCGCCGTCGAAACCGACGTAGCCAGGCGGCGCACCAATCAACTTTGACACCGTATGCCTCTCCATGTATTCGGACATATCCAAACGAATCATAGACTCTTCGTCGCCGAAATATTCTCTCGCCAATGCTTTCGTCAACTCGGTTTTACCCACACCAGTCGGGCCAGCAAACATCATCGACGCGATTGGACGGTTTTCATTCGCTAATCCGCACCTCGCTCTTCGAAGAGATCGCGCGACCGCTTGCACGGCGACGTCTTGTCCAATCACAGACTTTGTGAGCTTCTTGTCGATATCTTGCAAGATGACAGACTCATCCGACGTCATTTTTGTCACCGGGATGCGAGTCCACGCCGTGGCAACCTCGGCGATTTCATTCTCCGTGACGATCAGGTTTTCGTTACTTTTTGTGAGCGATAAGCCTTTGGCGTTCACGTCCATCGCCTCTAAGCGTTCGGTGACTTCAAGCTCGCGTTTTCGCAAAGTCGCAGCTTCCTCGAACAAACCAGCCTCGGCGGCTTGGTTCTTTGCGAGTGTGATGCTTTTGTGTTCTTGCCATAAACTGATGAGTTCCGCGTTTGGTGCGGTGATGACTTCTTCTTCCCCGCTTTCCTTTTCCAATCGCTTGGCTTCGGCGACGTCTTTTTGCCTCTTTTCGTAACTGAGCATCTTTGCGCGACTCCCCGCTTCATCCATCAAATCGATCGCTTTATCTGGTAAAAACCGATCGGAAATGTAACGCGAGGAGATTCGAACCGACTCGCGGATAGCCTCGTCCGTGAACTTACAGTTGTGGTGGTATTCGAATTTATGGCGTATACCGAACAAAATCTCCACGGCTTCTTCCTCGGTAGGTTCTTCCACGATGATTGGTTGAAAGCGTCTGTTTAAAGCGGGATCTTTTTCGAAATACTTTCGATGTTCGTCGAGCGTCGTGCATCCGATGCAACTCAACTCGCCTCTCGCGAGCGCTGGCTTCATGAGATTTGAAATGTCCATGCCGCCACCGTTCACGGCGCCCGCGCCGACCATGGTATGAATTTCATCGACGACTAAGATGATATCTTTGTCGTCCGCGACCTCTTGCAAAATCTCTTTCACTCTTGATTCTAACTCGCCACGCTCTTTCGCACCAGCCATGATTAAACCAATATCTAATGAACACACTCGTTTTCCGAGTAAATGTGACGGAACGTCGCAAGCGACGATGCGTTGCGCTAAACCTTCGGCGATGGCAGTTTTACCGACTCCCGGCTCACCTAACAAAATCGGGTTGTTCTTTGATTTTCTCGCCAAGATTTGTATGCAGCGCGTGACTTCTTCCTCTCTGCCGATGACTGGATCAACTTTTCCGGAGCGCGCTTTTTCAGTCAAATCGAACGCGAACTTTGCCAAGGCGGACTCTTTTGCCCCCGCGCCTGCGTGTTGCGCGGGATCGTCTTGCACCAACTTCCCTTGCTGCGTGTTTGACTGATACGGTCGCTTCGCTTGTAAACCAGTCTTGTTGTTGTTATTATTATTGCTATTATTATCGCCAGACATAGACGAAGACGTCGAGCCTGTTAATTCGCCGTCGGCTTCTAATTTTGCATTCGCGGCGTTTCTTAAAACGGTGCGATCGATGCCGAGCTTTTCAAAGAAGGCGACAATCTCGTCGTCGTCGAACGTATTACACGCGACGATGCACAAATGTTCGGGAGCGATGTATCCAATATTCATCGTCTCCGATAACTCTAAAGCTTGTTGAAACAAAACCTTCGACCCTTTGGAGAACGGAACGTCGTTCGATCCGGAGGAAGATTTTTTGCCGGGCGCGATTGGACGACTTCTCGCCGCCGGTTTAGGCGACGGCTTCTCCTTCTTCGCGTCGTCGTCGTCTGAATCGTCGTCGTCGAGAGAGGCAGACGCGGACGCAGAAGCAGCAGCGATGTCTTTCAAAACCTCGCGCGCTCTGCCGACGGAAACGCCCGTATTCAAAAACCCGTGTTCCCCGTCGTCCTTCGCTTCCACCATCAAGCCGATAACCAAACACGCCGGCGTCACTTCAGTCAAACTCGGGTTTTCCTTCGCCTCCAACTGCGCCAGCATGACTGATTTGATCGCGCGTTCCGTGAATCGTTCAAACACCGCGGAAATTGTATTATTATTATTATCATTATTACGTTTTGTTATCGTTCTCCTTTTCACGACGACGCGACCGACCCCTCGTCCTCCGCTTTTATTATTTGACACCTTTGAGGACAACGAGGAAGGCAAAATTTTTTTCTGAGTCAACATCATTTTTTTTTGGTTGTTTTTCTTCTTCTTCTTCTTTCAGAAACAACTATTAATTACTTTTTACACAAGAGTCTGTTTTTGTCTGTTTGATGNCTGTCCGTCTGACGAGTAAAACCATCGTAAACGAAGAAGATAAAGGATTTGGTCAGTCACGTTTTTTCTTCTCTCGTCGTTTTCTGGTGACGACGACGATGATGATGAGTATTGATGTNTGAATACTCGAACCGTCTTAAAAGTTTCGTCTTCTTAAAAGTCAAAGTATTTTAAAATAAAAACCCGACGGTTCGTCGTTTTTTCTTTGCTTTCGTGTCTTTTTTCGGAACTTCCACGACGACTAAAATCAGTCTTTTGGTTCAAATTTCAAACNCAAAGGCACCGACGACCGCCCTCTCTCAATTTTTGACGACGACGATGTGTTGAAGAGACTATAAAGACGACGATCAATCGATGATCGGATCGATGATCAGATCAGATCGCG
>JGI20155J14468_10000532_pt1 | contig 31072 bp, 21 predicted proteins | sample COG_05_FD_14468 | JGI IMG/M metagenome (IMG submission 14468) | reverse complement strand
ATGAATGAGGGGGGACAAATGCAAAAAAGAGGAGACAAAAATCATTCATTTTGAGACACGGAAGAGTTTTTTTCCTTTTTTTCTTTTTTGCCAGAGACCGCCGCCAGAAAACACACACGTGTTTCTTTCAATCAATCCCCACAACAACACATTTCTCTATCTAAATTAACAACAAACAGCAGGATGGGCAGTCGTCGCGATGATACTACCGACATTAGCGGTGGTACTCATTCTTCATCATCGTCTTCTTCTTCTTCTGTGGGGAAGATGAGAGATTTTGCGAGAAAGTATAACGTTCTTTTTTCCACGGCGGAATGCGCTGATGAATCGTCATCATCATCATCATCATCGGGGAAAACAACAAAACGGATGCCTTTTTTAGGAGGAGGAGCTCGGGGAGGGAGTACTTCTTCGTCCGAAGGAGGGTCGAATAAATCTCAAAACGCGGCGTTTGACCCGGAAGCGTTAGAGCGAGGCGCGAAAGCGCTGAGAGAAATCAACAAGTCTCCGTACGCGAAGAACGTGATCGACTTATCTGGGAAGCAAGAGGTGACGAAACAAACGGAGGCGAAGGCGGAAGAGGCGAGGATGAACGCGGTGGCCGCACAGCACGCGACGGAGAGAGAAAAAGTGATGTGGGAACAGCAGAGGAAGTTGGAAACGCAAAGAGCGGAACAGAACGCGCAGTTGAAACAGTACGAGGACGAGTTGGCGAGGAAACGGCAACAAGGGGAAAACGAAGCCGCTCGAGCGAGGAACGCGGAGTTGGTGAAGATGCAAGAGCAAGCGGCGGAACGAGCGGAGGCGTTGAGACGAGATACGGAAAGGAAGATTCAAATGGAAAAAAGAGCGACGGAGGAGTTTAAAGCTAAATTGGAACAGGAGAACATGCGAGCAAAAGCAATCGCCGAGGCGGAAGGGAGGACGTTGGAAAATCGACAGAACGAAGACGTGATTCGTAGGCAAATGTTGGCAAAGGTTGAAGCGGAAACGACGAAAGCGATTAAAGTTGTGCAAGAAGGTATGGTGTATTTCGGGAGAGGCGCCACGGAGTTGCTTTCGAATCCGCAACAGATGACCATGTTGGTTGGCGGTTTGTCCGTGTTAGCGGCTGGGGTGTATTCGTCTCGCGAAGGCGCAAAGTTTGGGTTTAAGCAGCTGGAAAAGTATTTGGGACAACCGAGTTTGATTCGAGAGACGTCGAGAGGGGCGTTTTGGAAACCGCAATCGGCCGGCGCAAACATTTTAGGCGACGTCCAGTTGGAAAAATCGATGGAAACGCGAGTGAAACAGTTGGCGACGGCGACGGCGAATACCAGAGCGAGGAAGGCACCGTTCAGAAACATCTTGCTGTATGGACCACCGGGAACCGGGAAAACGATGGCAGCGAAACGATTAGCGAGACACTCTGGTTTGGATTACGCTTTAATGACTGGCGGGGACGTGGCGCCGTTAGGGGCGTCCGCCGTGACGAAAATTCACGAGATGTTCGATTGGGCCGGCACTTCGCGCAAAGGTTTGTTGTTATTCATCGACGAAGCGGATGCGTTTTTAGCGAAAAGAGGTGGGAACGTCGCCTCGCAAGAGACCAGATCGGCGTTAAACGCGTTGTTGTATAGAACTGGGGAAATGAGCAGAGACGTGACTTTAGTAATGGCGACGAACCGACCGGAGGACTTAGATTCGGCGGTTTTAGATCGCGTGGACGAGACCATGGAATTCGCGTTGCCTGACGAAGAAACTCGCTTTCGTTTGGTGAAGCAATACTTCGATAAACTCATCGTTCGTGGAGCAGATCCAGGGGACGAGCAACCATCGAGGACGTTTCTAGGCGGCATTATGAAAACGCTCGGGTTTGGTAAAATTCCGGATCGTCCGGTTCCGGTCAACGGCGTCACGGAGGAACATTTAAGAGACGTGGCGAAGAAAACGGTTGGCTTTAGCGGTCGTGAAATTTCAAAGTTGATGGCCTCGGTCCAATCCTCCGCGCACGGAAGCGACGACGGGGCTGCCACGCCTGAAATGTTAAATACGATGACGCAGTTTAAGATTCAAGAGCACGCGAATAAAACGAAAGCTTTCGCCGCCGAGGGGGCGAACAAAAAGTAAGAAGTATTAAATAAAAACCCATCATCATCAAAAATTGTTAGTCGAGTTGTGAATTTGTTCAANTGAGCTATTTATTTTAGAGCATTCAAAAGAACATTACTTACTGTACACATTAGGTTTCTAAACACTATCTCTAATAATTCGAACTAATACGGCACAAATGTAGGCGCTTGTTTTTTCGCGGCTGATTCGTATAAGACTCTCGGCGCGACGTCTTTGAACGGGTCGCTCTCGCGTCGTTCTTTGAGATACTCGATGCCGTCTTCTACGCTCATCTTTGTCTCGGCGTAAATCCTTTTCACTGCTTCTTCGTCGTTTCGGTCCATCCCATTTGTATCGATCGGTTTCATGAAACGAAAGTAAAACCTTTGCGGTGTAGTCGGTACGAGTACTGGTTGCACGAACGATTCTGGTTTCATGTTATCTTCGGTTTCTCGAGAATCAAACTGCCTCGCTTTCGGCACTTTTTCCATTTGCGCTTTCACGCGGTCCCCGAGAATTGGGTTAGACAACATATCTTCAGCGTCCATGACGATATCGAACGAGTCCTCCGCACCAACTGCCGCAAACGGAACAATAATAGCGTTGAATCGAATCGCCATTTTCACAAACTCCGGTTTCGACGGCCAAAATAACTGGTACTTTTCATTTTTACGTTTGAACGCTTCTCGAACGCCGCCAGGGAAGAGTAAAACGGTTTCGTTCGCCTTCAAAAGCTTGTAAAAGTTCTTCCCGGAAACGGGCACGGCGCCGAAATCAGAAAAGTTACCGCCACCAAACGGACCTCCGTTCGGGACACCGGCTCGACGTTGACGTCGCTTTTCTTCTTTCGATTCGGGCATGAATTGCGCAAACGGCGTATTTTTCGTCGCCTCTCGGAGTTGCTTCTCCAACGGGTTTTCCTCTTCGTCGTCATCTTCGGTTTGCATGGCACCCGTGCCGTTCCCATTATCTCTCGAGACGACCGGATGAGCAAGTCCTCGGACGCACACGTTCTTTTGTTTCAAAAACTCATCCACGAGAAAACCTAAATCAGGCGCGAACGTTTGGTGGTTACCGACCAATAAAACTGGACGGTTCCCGGTGCCTCTCCACGTCGGCACGGCGTCCAAGCCGTTGATGACTTGTCCGTCGCGTTCTCTGGTCGAAAAGAACACCGGCGAGTGCACTGATCGCAAAAACTGTAACCCGTCTCGCGCCTTTTCAATTTGCGACTCGCTCGGAGGCGTGAACGTGGGGTCTCTGGATAATCGATTCTCGTCCTCCACCGGCCTCGAGATCCAATCGTGGCGTTTCATCAAATGAACGATATCCATGCCTTTCTCTTGCAACGCCGCGTGCGACGCGCCTTCTAAGATTTCTATCTTGCATTTTTTTGTGCCCATGAGTTTTTGCAATCGAGGCGCTTCTTCGTTCGAAGGAATGAGCAAATCGTTCGTACTCGCCACGACTAATACTGGCACTCGCGCGTTCTTCAACTTTTCGCCGTCATTTTCGTTGATGTACGCGCACGCGTCCGCTAATATTTGTAAACGGTGTTTCAACGTATCTCTGGGAATAATGGTCGCCAATGATCCCAACGCCGGTAACATCGCCGTCATCTTTTCTAAAGTTTCGCTCAAATTTCCAAGTTCCACGGCTTCTGTCGCTAATCGAATGGGATCTATGAGTACCGGCGAAAGCGCAAACGGCAACCCGGCGTACAAATTTTCCGGAATCTGAGGCAACAAAGGCCCGACGGACGGCCACACGCTCCTATCAAACGACGACGCCGGATTCACCACCGTCGCTCTCGTCACCAACTCTGGGTGTTTCAAGCACACGAACAAAGACATCGCGCCTCCCATGCTCTCCCCGATCAACTGCACCTCCCTTTCCGGATGTTCTTCCTTCGCTCGTTCGATAAACGCTCGCACGATGTCCACGATTTCAAACACGTCCGAACGATCGTTCGACGGGATGTTCAGGCACACCAAATCAAACTCTTTCGATAACGTGGCGAATTGCGAAGATGCGCTGAATCCCGTGCCGTCTAATCCGGGTAAGTAAATCATCAATGGTTTCTTCTCTCTTTTTTCTCGTTTCTTTTCCACGACGACGTCTTCCTCCTCCTCCTCCTCCTCCACGAGTGGACTGAAAAACCGCGGAGGTCCACCACTGGATATGCCTAAAATCTCTTCCAAAGTGACTTTCTTTTCATCTTCTTCGCTTCTTCCTCGCCCCGAGCGAACGGCGGCATCGACGAAGACGTTAATCGTGCTTTGTTCTTGTTGTTTTTGGGGAGACGATGATGATGATGATGACGTTTCGATTTTGTCATCATTTTCCATCGTCGTCGTCGTCGTCGTCCCGGCGGCCATGGCTTGGGTAGAAACGCCTCCTCGTCGTCGAAATGAGGGTTTTCCGTACTTATCATCAGTACTGCGCGTCGATGATGATGATGTCGATTGGAGGAGGAGCAAAGGTGTATTTCTCATCATCATATTCATCATCGTTTTAAGTCTCTCTCTTTCTCTTCTTGTATTGCGCTTCTTTTTTGTGAGGAGGAGGTGCTCAGTTTTTCTTTTTCATGGCTGAAAACTACTCGCACTCTCATAAGGAAAAAATCTCAACTCGCGCTCTCCTCATTTTATTTTTGCACGTCATCAAACGACGCTCTCCTTTCCCTCTCTTTTCTTCTCTTTCACAACTTTGCGTTCGTCCGTCTCAAACGATGATGATTGCGTCTACCGCGAGTTCTTCTTCTGCGAGTTCTTCTTTTTGTGCCACCGCGCGGGTGGGTCGTTTTGATGACGGTGTTTTTGGTGGTCGAAAAAAGATGTCGTCGTCGTCGTCGTCATCATCTTCTAAAACTCGGAGGAGGAGAGGTGCGAACGCTGTCTTAGCAAAAGGAGGCGAAGGCCAAATTGTGGTGATTGGAGCGAACGGGAAAACGGGGAAACGGTGCGTGAAATACGCGGCCGAGAACGGGTGGGACGTCGTCGCGGCAACTCGGAACGGGAGTTTTCCATCTCTGACTTCGGATATTAAAGAAGAGGCGAGAGGGAGAGTGACGACGAAGCAGTGTTCGGTGACGTCGTCCATGGCGGAGATTACGAACGCCATCGACGGCGCGGAATCGGTGATTTTCGCGGCGAGTTCGAGTAAAGACGGGGGATCGCCTCAAGAAATCGACAGAGATGGGTGCATAAAAGTGGCCAGAGCGTGTTTGAGTTCGAAATCTGTGAAGAGATACGTCGTCGTGACGTCGGGCGCGGTGAGTAAACCGTACTCTCCGGTTTACATATTCTTGAACTTGTTCGGAGGTATCATGCGTGCAAAAATCGAAGGCGAAGACGCGGTGCGCGCCTTGTATTACGAACGAGAGGACGACTTTTATACGATTGTCAGACCGGGTGGATTGACTGAAGATCCGCCGAGAGGAGTGTCGGCGTGCGAATTGAACCAAGGCGATGATGTAAGCGGGCGCGTTTCGAGAGAAGACGTCGCGGCGGTGTGTGTCGAGTGTTTAAAAAGAGACGACGCGAAAAACGCGACGTTTGAACTCTATTACCGAGATACGGGGAAACCGATGGCGGAAGTATTCGCGTCGAACGCGAATAAAGAAACGGACGGCGAGCGGCAGATGGGGCCGAGAGGAAGAAGAGGCGAGACCTGGGACGAGTTATTCGCCGGTCTGGAAGCGGACGCGCCAGGCATTCCGCAAAAAGGCGAAGGTTTTTCTCTCTAAAGTATTATTTAATAACCATAATTTATACGTTATTGCACGCCGTTCATCATTCATTCGCCTGGACTCAAGTAGATTCTGTGATTATACATATCCAGAACGAGTCTCTTTCTTCCAATCACGTCCATACCTATCGTCGCGAACGGTTCGTTCTTCGCGCCCAGCGTTTCGAATGCAGGTAAGTCTCCAACGCACGCGGCGCCTTTGTACGTCGATTCTAAATCGTGAGAAAGATCAGAATTACCTCCTTCGCCGAGTACTCTCAAATTAAACTTACCAATCGCCAGACCCATCTGCGCTCCCGTCACGTCATTCGAGATCACCCCGCTATTGTCCAAATCCGGCGAATCTTTCGTCACACCAGCTCTTTCCGACGCTTTCCAATTAATCACGGAAAACAACGAGCCCATATCAATAATCGCGTCAAATGGCGCGCAGTTATTCAAAGAAATAGGCGCCAATTGCAAACCGGTAGGGTGCGTTTTCAATCTAATCTTAATTAATTCGGATACATCGCACACGCCCGTAATCGCGCTCCCTTTTGGATGAAACACGATAATCTCCTTATCGAAATCAAACTCAACTTCAAAGCGCTTGAGAAAATCCAAACCTAAAAGTCCACCGACGACGGGCGGTAGCCCGGTACTTCGTAAATCCGTAACCACAGCGTCCAACTCTGGTATTTCAACCGCCCCTAACGAAGGATTCTTGATGACTACTTTTTGCCGGATCGTTTCCCCCATCGCCCCTAACCCTTTCAACGCGGCGCCGTCCTCGGCAAACTTCCCCATCATCTTCCTCAACTCCGGCGACACCAACGCGACGGTCGCGCCGCTGTCGATGAGAAAATCGCAAAACCGTTCACCGTCCTCGTCCTCGGTTTTTACGTTGAGCGTGACCAAACAATAGCCCGCTCTCGGATTTCCGGGTACCCCGGCGACTCTTCGCAAAGGCACGCGCACAGAGTTTTGACTCTTTGCCATCCACGCTCGCGTCAACCGTTCGACTAAGTCTTCCTTATCGAAGCAATCGTTCGTTTTTTCACCCATCGCGCCGAGATATTGTTTGATAACTTTAGCTCTCAGTTTGTTTGCTCTAGATTTGGTTTCCATTTTATATCGCTCTTCCTCCTCGTTGACTATTCTATCGTCGTCCTCGCCGTTATTGCTGCTATTGTTATTGCTGCTGCTGTTACTGCTCGAAATGGCATTCTTTCCGTTTCTTTTCCTCCGTTGAGAACTAATAGAACGTCTGTTATTACTCCGCGTCGTCCAATGTTCATCAACCCCTAACAACACCATCGAAGATACAAAGCTCGTCCTCCTCGCGGGGTGTACTCCTTGGCATGAAAAGCGTGGTGTCATCATCGCGTGCATGTTATATATATATATATATATCGTGGAATCTAATAATAAACTCTGTATTCTTTCCGTCTCTCTTTCTTTCTTTCTTTCTTTCTTTCGTGTGTGTTGTGTTTGCGCGCTAAATGATGTTTTAGGTGAGGTAGGTAAATGTATTCTCCTTTTTGTCTCGTTTTCCATGCAAGCTCAAAACACAAGAATTTTATGAATTTTTCCTCAAAACAAACAACACTCCTTCACTCAAAAATGGCGCAAAATATCATCGCTAGACGCGTCTCGAGCGGATTCGCTTGCACGTCTTATTCGTCGCGTGGATGTAATAATAATAATAATAATAATAATAAATGTTTATTATTAGCGAGATTCACGACCACCTTTTTTCCATCTAATTCTTCTTCTTCTTCTTCTTTTGAGAGAAGAAGACTTGGGCGGCAACAACAGAACCAATTCGTGGTGGCGGCGAGGAGGGGATTCTTTGACGATGGTGAAAAGACTTCTTCCTCTTCTTCGTCGTCTTCGTCGTCGGTGGACGAGGAGGAAAGAGAAGCTCGGACAGGTGAAAATTTCAAAAGCAGCGCTCATTTCTTCGAGAACGGCGACGGCGCGGAGAGGAGTGCTGGTGCTGGCGAGAAAGGCGGCGAAGAAGGAGAAAAAGAAGGAGAAGGCGAAGGGGATGAGTATTCCGGAGTTCCGTTGCGAAGCACGATATCGCAAATAGACTTACAAAAAATGGAACGATTAATCGATGAAATCGTGGATAATAAAGACAATCGGATGAGCAACAGAGGGAAATTTAGAGCGTTACCGGTGACGAATAAACATCGGAAACAGATCGAAGAGTTGGAGGCGTGCGTGTCGTTATCGGAGGCGGGGAAGAGGGCGAGAATATTGAGAAATCGGGCGAGTAAAGCGGCTTCGGAAGGTGGCCAGGCAGAAGCGGCCGCAGAATTGAACGTGAACCCGACGTTAAGGAAATACGTGTTGTATGGCGTCGTCCCAGAGGCGCATAAAGATTTACTCGGGAGGACGAAGAAGAGGAATACGAAATTCATCGCCGCCGCTTCGAAGAGGATCGAGGAAATGCCGAGCACGGAAGTGAGAAGAAAAGACGAAAACGGGATGGACGTGACCGTGGAAGTACCCGAAGTAGCTTTTTGTGGGCGCTCAAATGTCGGTAAATCGAGTTTGATTAACGCTATTACTTTATCGGCGGCGGCGAGGTCGAGCGATACGCCAGGGAAGACGAAAAGTTTAAACTTTTACGACATCGATTCGCGTTTACGGGTGGTCGATTTACCTGGATACGGCTTTGCTTTTGCCGATGAGAGCATGGTAGAAACCTGGAATCGCTTAATGGACGAGTACTTAACCACGAGACCGAATCTGAAATGCATATTCGTCGTCATCGATTCTCGACACGGACCGAAAAAATCCGATCGCGAGATGCTCTCCTACCTCTCCAAATACGGTAAAGTTCCAGTTCACGTCGTTTTAAACAAAACCGATATGGTTCGAACCGAAGAACTTTGCAAAAGAATGTTCCTGCTCGAACGAGAGTTGAAATTCATCAAACGCTCGAGTAACGTTTTGAAGTTGGCCAGCGCGAGCACAGGGGCTGGGTGCACCGCGCTCTTCTCCGAAGCTTTCCAATACGCGTTGCCCGACGCCGACATCTCTCGACGAAATAAAAGAGAAAAAGCGAGAGAACTTTTAGAAGTGGAGGAAGGATCAGAAGAAGATGAAGGAAATACTACGACGAATAATAAAAGCGGCGGTGGTGGTGGTGGTAAAAAGTTTATGAAACAAGAACGAAGGGAATTCGTTATGGGCGGCGAATGGATTCCCGGAGAAGGTCCCGCGGCGGTCCCTACTTTTACCAAAGATAAGAAGAAGAAAGGAGGCGGTAAAAAAGGAAGTGGAGGTCCAAAAGGTCCTAAAATTCGCTTATAATAGTACGTACACCTGAGAGCAGACTTAGTAGTACACGTTGTTGTGTGTGAAAATTATTTATATTGCGCGTTGTGATTACAATCAAGTATTTTTAGGTGATTTTGTTTTTCTCTCTTCTGTGTTGTCGCGTCATAAAAATTCTGACCATTTTACCGAAGAAGAAACATCTTCTCTCTCTCTCTCTTTTTAGTTTCATCTCTCCATCGAAAGAGACGCGAAACGCGAGATAGAGAGAGAGAGAGAGAGAGAAGAGAGGTTTGTTTCAATCTCTCAAAATCGCAAAAGAGGACTTAAGAAAAAGAAAAGAGGAAAGAATATGCGGTGTTGCGTTTGCTATTCCGACGAGACCGAGTTGGGGGATTGCGAGGTGATTGAATGCGCGAGTGGACACGTGACGTGCGCGGAATGCTTCAACGAGCACGTGAAAGTGGAAACCGCGAAAGGCGCCGGGTACGTTCGTTTCGTTTTTTTACGATTCATTACGTGTGGAAAACGTTTAGAGGAGAGAGAGAGAGAACGAAAGCGCGTTGTTCTCATCCATCATCAACGGGTGTCTCCTCTTCTCCTTTTTTGTTCGTTCGACTGTCGTTTAAAAAAAAGATCTTTTTCGCGTGCTCACATTTGCAGCCTTCTTCTTCTTCTTCTTCGCTCTTTGCGCGAACTTTTGTATCGTCGCGCATAAACTGACGAGCCTAAAACTCTGCTTTTCCTTCTCTTGCTCTCTTCCTCTCGGAAACGACACATTAGGGAGCGAGAAAAACGAAACGGGAACATCATGTGTCCGATGTTCTCCGAGGCGGTGCCGAAGGAGCAACGGTGCCCGGCGAAAGCGTTTGACGATCGCGACGTTGCTCGGTTCTGCCAGGCGGAAACATTTAACGAATACAATAGGCAAAAATTAGCGCTGAAAGAGAAACAGATCGTAGAGCAAGTGGAGAAAGACTTCGAGGAGCGGTTGGCGAGGGAGAAAAAAAGGGCGATGGAGACGAGTTCGGCGGAGGAGAAGTTACGGTTGGCGAAGGAACACGTGATTGAGAAGGTTTTGACGTTGAGTTGCCCGAGGTGCGAACAAGCGTTCGTAGATTTTGATGGATGTTTTGCCTTAAGATGTGCGAGATGTCAGGCTGGGTTTTGCGCGTATTGTTTGGCGGATTGTGGTAGGGACGCGCACGCGCACATCGGCGGGTGCGAGTTAGGGAAGCAAGTCACAAAGTGGGCGCAGAAGAACAAGTCGACGGTAAACAACAGAGGTCATCCTCCAGGAACGTATGGAAGTCCCGCAGCGTTTGACGAGTCGCAACGACTGAGAAGATTGAGGGATTTGACGTCTTATTTCGAGCTCAAGGAGGAAAAGTTCGTGACGGAAGTGTTGGACGCGTTGGAGAAGGAGTTGAAAGATTTGAACCTTACTAAGAAGGATGTTCAAAAGTCACTCGTTGCGTTAAAGAAAAGCAGAAATAAGCCGCATAAGAAAAAGAACGCCCGCGCGGGTGGCAGAGCACACGGTATGGAGGACGATATCCCTGCGGAACATGGCCATAATCCTTTAGATATTCTAGGTATGATGTTTGGTATCATGGACCACGCACCTGGGCGTCAACGTCAGCGAGAGCAGCAACGGATAGAAGAAGCACGCAGACGGCAAGCACTGGAAGAAGAACGAGTGAAACAAAGGGAAGATAAGCAGAAAAGGCTAGGCAGAATTAACGACGCGTTTGGAGCGATGAAGAAAATTCGCGATTTGGAAGCAAAGTACCAGCGAGATAAAGACGCGGCGATAAAAGCATCCTTGGAAGATTTTCGCGAGAAAGGGCGACATGAACAACCGCAAATGAGGAATAACGACAATAACAAGAACAACGAAAAACCTGGCGAAGCAGTCGTGATTGATTTAGCATCGTCAGGGGAGAAACCGAATCCGAACGCCGGTAAGCTTAGAGCAGAAAGGCGAGCAAAGAGAGAACGCGAAGCGGCGGAAGCGAAGAGAAGGATAGAAGCCGCGACGAAAGACAACGTGATTGATTTGGATCTAATAGAATCGCAACAATCACCATCGCCACCGTCTTTATTCCGAGCGAAACCATCATCCGCAAATAGAAAGCGCGCCGCGTCGCCTGTGAATAACAGAAACAGCGCGAAAAAGAAACGCGTCGCGCAACAAAGTAACGACAGCCAGGAAGCAATCGTATTAGATTGAGGAGGTTGAGGAGGAACAACGACGACAGCGATACCCACCAGAAATCGTGGTATCACACTCGTCGTCATTTTGTAACAACAGCTGCAATTCACATCACATACACACGTATTATTTAAATCGTAGAGCGCTTGCTTTAGTAAAGGTAAAGAATAAATATAAACTTTTTGGCATAACTGCGCGAGAGCAAAAGCGTATCAAACATTTTCAGTCTTGAACTCCCAGGCGTGGTTTAATAGAAACTCTGGGTTCTGCACGCCATCTCTCGTCGCTACACTCTTAGCGATAACCTCCCAACCCGCTAATTCGTCGATAAACTGATACCCAATCGTCGCGTCTACTTCTTGAGCCATGGCTTTGCCTCCCACCGAAGCGTGGATTTTCTTCGAAAAGTGCTTCTTCACTCTCGCTTCAACTTCCCCACCATCCTTTGTCGTCGCGTCTCCGGTCAACGTGATTCCATGTTTCCCCATCATCTTCCATTTCAACTGCCAATACCCGTCCGCGTCCACATCTTTCGTCTCTTCCATCATCGTGTGGTGCGATACTTTCTTCAACCGAAACTGTCCGTAGTCTTTATGCGTCGTCGTCGCCTCAAAGTCCACGTGATCTAACGACACCGAATCGTTCACAATAGTATATTTCCCAACAACGTGCACGTTGTCTATTTCCATCTCTTTTTCTAACGTCGGATTCCATTTTGTTTCTCGATTCAATTTAAACGCCGACGGCGTCGGTTGCACGACCAGCGTCGGACCGTTGTTCAAATTGAACAGTCGTTCCAAATCAAATTTCGCCTTTACCGATAAAATTTCCCTTCTGAACGGTTGCGAATTCAACTCTACTCTCACAGGTAACGCCGACGACGTTTCCAACGTTATCTTCGCGTTCTGTAACTCCGGAAACGTCGCGGAAACCGTCGCTGGTTGTTTAATCAGGTTAAATTTCGCGTCCGTTTTTGAACGATACGTGTTCACCGTGATTTCCTCGTCGATTTTTGTCAATTTGAACCACTCGGTGTCTCTCCCGAGTTGCTTCACGTTGTCTTTAAATTTCTCCATCAGAGGCCTCTTATCCATGTCCGATAATTTCGCGTTTTCTCTTCTCAGTTCGACTAAACCTCTCTGCAGGGATGCTATTTCTCTCGCCTGCGCGCGAATTTGCGTTCGGAGTAAATCCTCCGACGAAGACGTCGATTGTTGGCCTCCTCGCTTCGAAAACATTTTTGATGATGTGATGATTTTCAAGTTTTGTTGTTGTTAATTTGTTGTCGTTGAATAGTCAGCGCTCGTTGTCTCTGGTGGGTGTTGGTGGCGCGCGATCTAATACTACTAACGAAACAGAGATGATAGATTTCTCTCTCTTTCTCTTCCTTTCTCTTCGCTCCTGCTGCTGCTACGTTTGATGATGACGATGATGATGATGATGATGGTGCGGGAACTATCTCTCGCGTAACAACAAAATTTTTGTTTTTTTGAATTTTTTGTGTTTTTCTCTGCAGTGGTCTCTTCTGCTTTCTTCCGATGAAGTTGGTCTTTGAGTCCTTGCGGTTGGGTCAACAGAAAAATACGCGACGATCGCGCGACAAAAAAAACAAAAAAAGAGGCGTCAGGTCGTTGTCGCGTATAGTCGTCGTGTTCTTGTTTAAAGCGAAGAAAAACTCTCGCACGCTTTATTACTCTTTCGCGCGCATCGCTCGAGAAAATGACAGTCTTTCACACGGGAGGAGGATCAGGAGGAGGATCAGGAGGATCCGCAGACGACCCGTATTTGCTCCAATCGTTAAAAGGAGGACACCGAAACAACGCGATAACTTCTCTCGCGTTCGCCCCGCANAGCAAGCGGTATATTTTTTCCGCGAGCACGGGAGACGGGTCGATTATGTTCTGGCACGTCGGAGGAGAAAGATCAGGAGGAGGAGGAGGACAAGGAGCTTATGCTTTACTAAAGAATAGGAAAAGACCGGTGCGATTTCTCGGGCACGAGAGAGACGTGCTCGCGTTAGCGCACACGGAGAGAGAAGGCGAAGGCGGGAGAGTCGCCAGCGCGGGTTTAGATCGATCTATACGGGTTTGGAAAGCGACCGCGTATGTTTTCGTTCGTTTCTTTCTCTTCTTGTCGTATTTTTTTCTGTTTGTGTTGTTGTTTGTTGACCGGACACGCGAAGAGGCAAATTTATGCTCACAAAACGTCTCTCATCTCTTATTCCTCTTCAAACACAACAGGGAAGGAAAGTCGGTGGTTTTGAGATCGGCACACTCGGGTGCGATTCGTTCGTTGCAATACAGCGATAGCGACCGGCTTTTATTATCCGCCTCGGACGATAAATTGTGCAAACTGTGGGACGCGTCCAACCCGTCGGTTTCGCCAAAGTTTAAACTCTCTTTGAAAGGACATTCCAATTGGATTCGGCAAGCGGTGATTACGAGCGATGGAACGATCGCGTGTTCGGTTTCGGACGATAAAACGTGGCGATTATGGGACGTATGCGCTGGAGGCGTTGAAATTGATCGAAGGAAAGGAGAGGATCACGACGTTTCTTCTTCGACGCCGCGGTGCGTCGCTCTGAGGCCATCGGCTGGAACTTCCATTGCCGTCGGCGACTCTAATGGTGGTTTAAGAGTATACGACACGCGTTCGCGACGCAAAATATTCGAATCTACGATCGATTCGTACGTCTATTCACATCGAGATGCGATAACGGACGTGCAGTGGCACCCGGCTGGAGACTTTCTGGCGACGACCTCCGCGGACGGCTCGACGAAAATTTGGGATTTTCGAGACCAACGCTGCGCGTGGACGCTCAAAGCGCACGAGGGTTCTGTAAATTGCGCGGCGTTTACTGCAGATGGAAGCACATTTGCGTGCGGTGGTAGCGACGGTATCGTCACGCTTTGGAAAAGCGGGTTTAACCGCTCGTTCGAAAACGTCGTGCTCGCGGAAAAACAAACGCACGACAAAAAATACCAAGTAGAAAACGAAGAAGAACGCGAAGAGAACAAAACGTACACGAGAAGGAGACGCCCACCACCACCACCGCCGCCGACGCCTACCACCAAAATCACCACCACCAGACCACCTCCTTTCGATGATGGGACATCTTTCACGACGACGAAGCAAAAAATCCAACCTTCTTCTTCTTTCTCGTCGGCTTCGGAATACGCGGAACTCGCCCAAACCTTACGACGCGCCGTCGGTCAACTCGACGTGTTGACCCAAACCTTAGCGTTAGTCGAAGCGAGAGTCACAATGAGCGAAGATCGCGTTCAGAAGATTGCCAGGAGCGTTTCATCTCTCGCGCAAAACGCGAAAAGGTAATTATTATTTATTAGGTTGCGAGTACTCGCGTACTCTTTCTCCGAGTATTATTATTATTATTATTATTATTCAAATTTATACCAAACAGTAGTTTTCGCTTCCTTTTTGCTCCTCATTCTCTCTTTCTAAGGCACTTTGGGCAGATACATTGGCGGCACACGCTCTCTCTGAGACTCTCTTTTTTCCTTCTTTCCGCCTTCCTCTCTTTAGTTAATTAATTTTCATTATTATTGATACGCACCACCCTCAGAGCGCGTCTCTGTCGTTCTCTTTTCTCCTCTCTCCTCCTGGCATCTAAGAAGAACGGTCGGGAGTGCCCAGTGGCTGGTTGAACAAGGCGCGCTTTCCGCCGTTGCCGCGGGTGCCTTTCTCTTTCGGGACCGCATCAAAGCGTTAGTCCGGGGAAGCAACAAATCTCCCAACGAAGAAGACAACAAAGAGATGAGCTCGAACTCGACCACCAACAGAGACTCCGGTCCCTCCAACTCTGGAATATCGAAGAAGTCGAAGAACGCGTTAGACGGCATCAAAGGAAAACTCCCCGAGGACCGCCGGATGAATTTAACCGAGGATTCCTTGCGCTCCCGAGGATCCCACCGACGAACAAACTCGCGAGAAATCGAGAACCTCTCCTACGACATCGACTTGGACGATAAAATTTTAGACGCTTCACACGCGCTGTTAGCGATCAATATCGGCGGGGGGAGTCGAAGAGGCTCGGGAGGAGAGTTGAATTCTATGCTCCAAAACCAACCACAGACGAGCACGGCGGGAAGCGCGGTCGGGAGCGCGGCGACGCCGAGCACGTCAGATACGGAAGCAGACGTGGTGACGAGCACGAAGAAGAAAAACAAACAACAACAACAAGTGGACAGGACGGTGAAGATAAAAGCGATGGTGTTTAGTGGCGGATTCTTAGTCGATCGGGGCACCGGGAAAGAGTATTTAGGCGGCGAGACGAGGATCGTGTCCTTGATGCGAAACGCGACGTTCGAGGAAATGAAGACGAAGATTGTCGAAGAAGAAGAGCCGACGAAGAGGAACAACGTGCAGATTTTGTATCCGGATGGCGATCACGTCATATCGGTGAAGAACGACGACGACGTGGAGACGATGATGGAGGAATGGGAGACGGTACACGCGGTTGATTCGAGAAAGAAGTTGAAAATATACGTCGTCGAGAAGGCGACGAACATGTACGGGTCGAATAATCGCACTGCGATGGAACTGGACGCGAACAGAGATGAAAATAGCAATAAACAACAACAACAAGGAGAACAACAACAACAACAACAACAACAACAAGTAGCAGAGAACAATAACGCGACGACAACAGTAGCAACGAGGACGACGACGACGCCGTTTGAAGACGCCAGCAACGGCGCAATCGACGAAACTCAAACGAGGAACGGGTCGCCGTCTCTAAGCATCGAACCTTCAAAGTCGCCCAGAAGTCACGGAGGATTGCAAATTATTCCGAGATCAGACCTTACCTTAGGCGCGCGCTTAGGCGGTGGTGCTTTCGGTGAAGTCTATGCAGCGGTATGGCGAGGCGCGGAGGTTGCGGTGAAATTTATCAATCGCGAGTTTGTATTTTCGCCCCCTGGTTCTCCAAAACGTCACGGTCGCGACGGGTTAGATAACATCTTTGAAGACGAAGAGTTTATTAGCAATAGTAATAGCGGCGATGATGACGCTGATAATGATGACGCTGATAATGATGACGACGATTTTAAGGATGATAAATCCCGTCGCCGAAATAACGCGAAGAAAAACATGGACGATATGGACAACATGCACAAAGAGAAGAAAAGAAAAGAAAAGGAAGAACAACACGAACACTTTTTGCGCGAGGCTGAGACGTTGGCGACTTTAAGCCATCCAAACGTCGTCTCTATTTTCGGTGTCGTGACCGATGGCGATCGTCCAGGTATCGTCGAAGAATTTCTGAGCGGAGGATCGTTACAAAGAGTCTTGGCGAAAGAGCGCGAACGCGCGAAAGATCGCGAGGCGGCGAGACAAGACGCGGTTAAGAAAGCAAACGGTGACGTAGCTTTACAGGCTGAATTACTCGCGAAAGTTGCCGCTTCAACCGCCACTCGTTCTCGCTTAGACGCCAAAACGCGTCTGCAGCTCTGCTTAGACGTCGCGAGAGGAATGGAGTACTTGCACGCGAAACGGTTCGTCCATTTCGATTTAAAATCCGACAACGTGTTAGCCGCGGTGAGAGGTCGACGATTAGTGTGTAAAGTGTGCGATTTTGGTTTATCCAAACGACGTCGTTCGCAAGCCTCGTTCGTATCAGGCGTCAACTCTCGACGAGGCACGTTGCCTTGGACCGCGCCAGAAGTCTTGCGCAGTCCAGATAAAGTGACGGAAAGCGCAGACGTGTATTCGTTCGCCATCGTCATGTGGGAGCTCTGGACGTCTCAATTACCGCACTACGGTTTAGACGAGTACGCCTTGTACGGCGGACTCATGATGCACCAACTTCGTCCAACCGTCCCTGGCGACGACGCTTTATCGCCTCGAACGGGACCGTATCGCGCGGCGACTAAGGACGCGCAAGTCACCGTCGATATCGACCCTCCCTGCGACGGTTGGGAAACGTTGATGAAAAACTGTTGGAAAGAAAATAGTAAAGAACGTCCAAAGTTCGTGGACATCGTCGCCAGCTTAGAAGCCATGAAAAATGAACACTTCGACGGAAACGCGTTCAGCGGGACGCCCCCGGTCGTCAACAAGAGCACTGGCGGCAAGAGCAACAAGCAGCCGTCGCCTCTGAAGTACTAAGTACTTGTTCGATTTCAATGCGTGTATTTTATTTCAAATTTCGTAAAACAACAAAAAAGCGATGGAAATGATTTTGATCCTTAAACCCTTCACGAGTATCTCGAGTATTTTTTGGTGTGTTTTTCGCCCTTTGTTTGCCCTTTGATTTTTCATCTNAGAAGGTTATCCGCAGGGAAGATAATCCAATTTTTCCATCGCTTGATTTGGGTTTACAATATCTATCTTCACATAAAAGCAGCAACAGCACCCCGTTGTTCTCCGATTTAAAAAGTATCACAAACTAANCATCCAACAAAACCTAATGTTTTCTGTCGCGCAATCTTCAAACATCGTCGGCACGACGCAAAAAGTTGTCGTTCACAAAGCCAAGAAGGTGAAATCCTCCTCCAAATCCATCCTCCGATGCTCGGCCCAAAAGGAGGAGACGGAAGAAAAGAGATCTTCGTCTTCCTTGCAACAAGCCGCCGTCGCGACCGTGTTGTCCGTGTCCATGCTCGCGCAACCGGCGTTTGCGGCGTCTGAAATCGCCCAATTCGCCGCGGGTGATTCCAAGGCTGCCGCGGATGCGTTGTTGGCGGAGTACACCCAGAAAAGAGCGATCGTCCAACAAGCGCCAAAGACGAAGAGTTTAGCCAAAGGCGGTAAGAAGGCGAAGAAGGAAGCCGCGGCGCCGAAGGAAAGTGGCGGCGGGTTTTCCTTGCCGTCGTTCTCCTTGCCGTCTTTGCCGTCCCCGGGCGCTGGTAAGGAGAAGGCTGCGCCAGCCGCGAAAGCGGCGCCGGCCCCGGCGGCTGCCAAGGAAGGCGGCAGCGGCAAGTTGATTGCCGTGTGCTTGGTGTTGTTCTCGCCGTTGGTTTTGGTCCAAGTCGAGTCTTTCAAGACTCTCGCGAGATTAGCTAAGCAAAAAGCGGGCAACTAAATATATCATAAAACACTGAAGAAAAAGAGCACATACATATATATATTTTAACGCGCGCGTGAAAGAGAGAGAGAGAGAAGGAGAAAGAGAGAGACGGGGAGAGATGAGGGTATATTATATTAGAAAGAGAGAGAGAGAGGGAGAGAAAAAGCGAGAGCGAGAAAAGAGGAGGGGCGAGAGAGATATTACGGGGCGCGCAGCGAAAGGGAGATGTAAAAGAGGAGTACGCGTGTGCGCTTGCGTTGCAACGTAAGATTTAAAAGTATTTAATATATTGGTATAACATAATCACATATCTCGGCTTTGATGCATATTATCCGTTGTCCCGTATTCGAAAGCGTCGTCTTCATCGACTTCTTCGTCTTGATTATATTTTTCATCTTCGTCTTCATCTTCTTTTTCTTCCCGCGTTTGTGGTTTACTGTTGTTGAAAAAGAACTTCACCGCGTTTAAAGCGTTTGTACTTGGCGTCGTCGCCGCCGCAGGACCAAGCACGTGCGGTACGAGTTCTCTTTGTTTCTTCGTGTTGCTCGCGATCGTCGTCGTCGTCGTCCTTCGTTTTTGTACCGTATTCGTGGTAGCTGCAGATGATCTCGTCGTCACTCTTCGCTCGGAGGTGTTTGGAAGTTCGTGAGGAGAAGGGTTTAACGACCCCATAGGTACGCTTACTGCGGTACATCTGGCCGCGTACTTCTCTTTCAAAGCGACAGCTTCTTTCATCTTATTCGTATGGTGCTCGGCTAACACGTCCGCGTACTCGCTAATATCGAAATTTGTCACAGCGTCAAAACCTTTCAAACGAACGGCTTCTTCGTCGTATGCCATGGCAGCGGCATCCTCGGTTTCGTGCAAACCGAGATATTTATATTTCTTACCGACTAATTGACCGATTCGTGCTTCCCATTTTCCTTTCTGATGTTTTGTAACTCCTCGGAACTTGCTGGAAGATTTTTTCGTCACTCCACCGGGGCCTTTCGATTGGCGACGAAGAGAAAGTATGAGCTCTCTTTCGTTCACCTGCTGCAAACTCGCGAGTTCTCGAGAATAATTCGATCTATCAAAATTCGTAATCGCAGAAATTCCTCTACATTTAACCGCTGCAATATCGTAAGCAAGCGCCGCCTGTTCTTCGCCGTCGAAACCGCCGAGGTAAATTTGTTTCCCATCTTGCCAGATGTGCGCTTCCCACCGTCCGGTTCGGCAGTGATGCGTGACGCCTCGAAACTTACTCGTTGAACGAGCAGACTTTTTTGATTCTCTTGAAACACTTTTGTTGTTGTTTTTACTGCTGTCATTATTACCAACGGCGTCGTTAACGGCGTTTAACGAAGATTCGCGGTTCCTCGATGCCAGAAGTTGAACGTCCAAATCCGGCGAAAGATTTCCCTCTCGAGTTTCAACGAGAACTTCACCGTCCTCGTCGTCCTTGTTACTCTTCTTTCTCTTCTTTGGTGTGTTGCTTTTCTTTATCGAAGGAAATAATTTCCTCGGCCGACCTGGTCTTCTTTTCATGACGACATTTTCCATCTGCGGCGGCATCGCGGGCGGCGCCGATATTCCATCGTTCAAAGTTCGCACTAACGTTGGTTGTGGCGGTGGTTGCGGTGGTTGCGTCAAAATCAATTGCATTTGGTCCATTGCACTTCGCTCCTTTTCGATGGCATCCAGCACGTCTTTGTGTGTCTTTTCGTAATTGCCAAACAGATGCGAAAAATCGTTCATCGAACTTTCTCTCGTCATCGCCTCCGGCGCGGCCAACGATATAGGAAACCCAAACTCGTCGTTCGATTCCGACGACCACGTCGTGTGCGCAGTCTTCGTGTCGTAGTTGTTATACTTGTCATCTAGAGGAGGTGCGATTGGACTGACGTTTCCAAAACCGCTCGTTTTCAAAAACTGTAAGAAAGACGACTCTTTCTCTCCTCCTCTTGCCTCGTACTCCTCCTCCTCTTCCTCCTCCAAGTTTCCGAGCGACGCGAAGCATCCGTTCGTATCTTCCTCTTCCTCTTCCTCCTCCTCCTCGTCGTACTTATTCTTGAGGAAATCGTCGACGTCCTCGTCCTCGTCATCCTTATGTTCGACCGCAGCAAACGCCCCCAGCAACAGCGACTGCGTGTTCGGTGAGTTTTCTTTTTCCTCCTCTTCTCGTTGCGTCAAACCGATGGTGTTGGTGTTCAGATGGGGAAGAGCGACGCCCGCGCGAATTTTGTTCTTCTTCGAAACGACGAGAGACGTTTGTATCGCGGGAAAAACCGTGAGTTGCGGATGCTGCCGATGCGGATGCGACATGCTCCGGAGCTAAAACGGTGGCATAGTATGCGCGTCGAAATAATACTTCGCGTATTTTGGTGGTTTCGAGAGTACATTTTTTTCCTCGTTTTCGAGGCAAAAATTAATTCTCTGCTGCTGATTGAAAATAACAAAACACAAGCGTTGTTGTTGTTTTTTCTTATGTTTCGATCACATTAAATATCAATATTACACAACGATTTTAAGTTCTAACCGAACAAGGACCTCCTCAGACTAAATTAGAAGCGCAGTCTTCACTCTCGACGCGCTCATCACACAAAGCTATAATAGGTTTCTATTTACGTAAATCTCTCCGCACACCCGCCTGACTAAAAAATTACTCTCTGATTAGATGATGCCAATCTTGTTCGCAACGTCCAAAGCGTCGTAGTCCGCAGTCAAGCGAACGTACGCCTTCTTTTGGCCGTCCGGACGAATCAACGTGTTCACCTTCTCACACTTGATGTCGTACATTCTGTTCACAGCCGCTTTGATTTGGACCTTCGTCGCTCTGGCGTCGACGATGAAGACCAACGTGTTGTTCTCTTCGATTTTTTGGTTTGCGGATTCAGTCGTCAACGGAAACTTCAACACCTGTTTACGAAAGTGAGAGAGAGAAGAGAACGATGGGTTAGTTCAGATCGAAAGCGAGAGCGGAAAGGTGGTTGGCGGCTCCGAGAGAGAAAGTAAACGAGGAGGAGCCTTCGTCCAGTACAAACTGAGAGTGCGAAAGCCCCATCGAAAAATGCGCGTCGTAAACCAGTCTGGTTCACCCTTTCGCGATTCCTCCCTCTTGATTCTAATGCTACCATCGCGTGAAACAACTGTTGCGTACCTGGAATTGATCGAGCTTTTGCGGCGGCGGCACCGAAACTCTCGGGTACTTTGGCGCGCGCGCATTTTTCAACGTTCTCGGTCGGTGAAACGTTGGCGAAAATCGCTTCTTGAGAAGCTTCCCTTTCGCGCCCTTCTTCACGTACTTGGCCGCTTTGGCCGCTTTGCTCACTTTTTCGTCTGTTGAATGAATTAAAGTTAAAGGATATCCGTCAGTCTTTGGTCTCATTGAACGGTCGCGAGAGGTTTTTCCGAGCCTAAATCGATTGCGCAGAGCCCGCAATTTTAGAGAACGCGACGAATAAGTCCCAAATGTACTACGCGCTTACGAAGGAGACAAAAAAAAGGACGACGCGAAGTTATCCGCGCGCATATCCAAGCAGATTCCGAATCAGTATATATATATATCTGTTTAACGAAACAAGAACGTACCCTTCTTCGTCGGTGCCATCTTTCAAACAACAATATATTGATGTGTGTATAATGAAGTTTGCGTGAAAAGCAGTTGTCTCTTGTCCGAAAACCCAACTTTTCTTTGTGAAGGAGACGAAAAAAGAGAAAAATTTCATTCGAGATGAAAAATGCGTTTCATTCAAAAACAACTGGCTAATAGGAAAAGGGAGCTCCTTTTCCTCCTTTTCCTCCTCCTCCTGTGTTTGCTATATACTCTCCTCTCTGCTCCGTCAACTGTCGCTGCTGCATCAAGACGGCGAGCGTTTGTTCTCTGCTAATGATGTGTTGTTGTTGTTGTTGTTGTTGTTGTTGTTTGTTCGTTAGAGTACTTAACGTACGAAGCTGGCACAGCGCGTCTCTTTTTTTCGTCTCCTCGTCTCCTCCTCCTCCTTTTCCTCCGAGGGCGAGGACGACCGGTGGTGGCGGTGGCGCGTGTTTCGACGGCGACGTGTCCTGCAAACGACTCAGAACGGTTTGAAACGGATCGTTGTTGTACTCCGGGACCGCGGATAAGAAATCGTAACTCGGGTCTTCGCAGTCGAAGGATAACTTCGATTTCGTCGTTTCAAACGCCTCCGCGTTTTTGTATTTCTCTCGAGCGTCTCGACTCTCCTCTTTCTCTCTTTGATCTAAAGCCTCTCGACGCAGTCTGTGTTTCATCTGCTCCGGGTTTTCCTCCTCCTCCTCTTCCTTTTCCGTCTCCCACCACACGCTTTCGTTTGCAGTCCGGAGCGTTCCAGGAGACACCGCCAAAAGTTGCTTTCGCTCCGCGACTTTTACGACGAGCGATGAAGGTTGCACCGGTTTCAAAGGCGTTCTCGCGACTTCCTTCTCTTCCTTCTCTTCCTCCTCCGCCTGTTGGTCAAAGAAGAAGAGCGATTTGTGCAACGCTCTCTTCAACGTCGACGGCGGTTCTTCTTCTTCTTCTTCTTCTTCCTCTTTAGTATTCGTATCCTCCGCGTCTATTATGTATTCGCGTCGACCGATGATCGGTGATTGCATTTCCACCGGCAGCATCGTTCGCGTCTCATCATCATCCGCTGCTCTCGTCGCAAAGGTGGTCGTTTCAGGAGTCTTCTTCTGTTTTTCCTCATCAAAGTCATCTTTTTTCTCGTCGTCGTCGTCGTTTTTCTTCCTCTCATCCTTCAATGGTGAAGATGCTGATGATTTTGGGGGCGAAATCGTCCTCGGTTTTACAGTCTCTCTCTTCTTCTTCGTCTTCTTTTTCGTCTCCTTTTCCTCCTCCTCTTCCGTGGTCTTCTTTACCTTCTTCTTCTTTTCAGACGAGGACGCGATCGAAGCCTTTCTCTTTGTCTTCTCCTTTCCGTCTGTTTTAAAGTCGTCGTCTGAATCGTCTCTGCCTTTTTAAATTTCTTCTTCTTCTCTTCGCTGTACGTGATGAAATTTTCAACGCATCGTCGGCATCCTCGAATCGCGTACCGACACTTCGAACATCCTTTTTTAGTACCATTATGAGTAGCATTCGTATTGCCAGAAGGCACAAAACGCAATACTTTCTTCTCCTTCTTCTTCGCTAAAAACGGTGTCGTCAAAGGTGACATTGTTGTGTTATTATGTGCGCGCGCGCAATGATGAATGCGTCTTCTTCTCTTGTTCTTTTGTGGTGAAAAAGTCTCCTCAATGGCAGCTTTTTTCTCGGTTTTTTAAGAAACTCGAGTGTTTTTGAATTTTATGAATTTGAATTTTTTTGCTTTTTGTCCTCTCCTTTGTCCTTTGTCTTTCTCTCCTCGTGCGGGAGGATGAGAGTTTTCATACGAATAAGTAAGTCGCTTTATTAAAACGACAACTACAGTATTCATAACACGCGTTTTATAATAAACACTACTATATATTTAAACTATACTACAGGTACTTTCTATTTCTATGCGTTTATTTAACATTTATTCGAACAGGTCGAACGGGAACGAGGACTTTTGAGAGGAAGAAGAGAAGGCGGTTCGGAAGAGGAAAGAGAGTCCTTTTTCTCGTCCTTCAACTCCGGATTCTTTGATGATTGGAAGAGGTGGAAAGTTCACCTCCTCTCCCGTGTACGAGTTGACGATGCCGTGGTAGAGTTTCGCGCCGACGACGCAGTTGACGGTGAATAAGGCGATCCACGTCTCGCGTTCGGACCAGAGAGGATGGGTCAAGGAGAGGCGGATTTTTGCGTCTTTGCAATTCTCGTCTTCTTCGGAATCGTTTTTCGAAGAAGGAAAAGCGTCCAAGATGGCACGACGAGCGACGCCGAGTAGTACGTCCGCGTCTGGTGCCGTTTGGAGTATCAAACCACCGCTGCTGCCGCCGCTCGAATGCGCATCATCCCGTTTTAATACGAACACGTTTGTCGTCAATCCTTCGCAAATCTGAAAATCCTCCTCCTGAAGAGCGCTACCGCTTCCCGTTGTTCGTTTACTCAACACGCACTCCACAAACGTCCTCTTCCGCCTCGTTTCTTTAACGTCTTCTCTCGCGTTCCATTCATTCCTCTCAATCTCTAACCCTTCCCTCTTTTTCACCCACTCCGTGTGCTTCGCGTGCGGTCGCTCTCTCGGCGCGCCTCGAAGTAACGCGTATCGATCGAGCGCCGTCACCTCTTCGTCTCCTTTTTTCTCATCTTTACGCGTTGTTATTAACGGCGTCAATAACGCGTGCACGTTCATTTTCTTTTCGTCTCGATCGTCTTCGATTGCAATCGTCGCCATGTACCTCCCTTTCTTAAAACCCGCGTTTTGGCGTTTGAGAAAAGCAGTCCTCGTCACCTTTTCCAGAGCGTCTCTGCACTTTTGCCAATGGTTTTCGAACAAACACCCGGTTCGTTTCTCCTCGCTTAAGCTCGCGAATACTCTCTTCGCGTGGAAATCGATTCTTTCTATCGCGACGGTACCTTTTTCGCCGTTGTTATTCATAAACTCGCATCGCATCGCGGTGTACGCGCACGGCGTTTCGATGCGTCGCAAGAATGCAGCCGGGGTTGTCTCATCATCATCATCATCACAATCGACGACGGCGATATCACCATCACCACATATCATCATCATCGTCGTTGGAGAGTTTGTATAGGTATTGATAAACGCATACGTTTTGCTCGCGTTTAAAGCAAAGAGCGTTGAGTTTAGAGTTCGTTAAGTCTGAGGAAAAAGTTGAGCGAATTTGCTTCATAACATTCTCTCTCGCGCTTTGTTGCGATGACGACGAATGCGACGACTTTTAAACTTCGTCTCCTCTCCTTCAAACTCTTTTGCTTCCTCGTTTTTGTCGTCGTTTTCTGTCGCGTGTTCGCGTCTTCTTCGGCACAAACGACGAGAGAAACGAGGACGAATGGAGTTCCGAGCGGTGAAAATCTCGTCGTGATTCTCAACGGCAATCGGAGGAAAGACTGCGCGGGAATCGACGCGAGAGCGCGACAAATTCGAACAGCATTGCGAGAGAATACCAAAACGAGTGAAGAGAGAAGAAGAGCAATGGTTGTGACGATTTTATTCGCCGCGGACGATAGAAACGACCGGTGCGAACTGTTGAAGCGAAGAGTTTTAGCATCAGAAGAAGAAGAGGAGAGGAAAAACGAAGAGCGGCGGCGAGAGCGCGAGAAGACAAAGAAGACAAAGAATACGATTCAGACGACGATTCAGACGACGACGGGAGAAACGATGATGCTCTCGTTCGAGTACGCGACGTTGCCGAGAAGAGAAGATGAAAACAAACCACCGATCGGTGGACCTCGAACGCGCGCGTTATCGGTACGGGTGAGTCAATGGATCAGGGAGAGGAGAGAACGCAGAAGAAGAGGAGGAGGAGAAGGAGAAGAGGAGAAGGAGGAAGAAGTGTACGCGTTCGTCGAGGACGATTCGGAAGCGTTGATGTATTTCGCTGCGATTGGGAAAGAAACGCGAGGCGGCGCGACGGAGAGTTTATTCGACGACGTGTCGTTTGCAACGATTACTGGAGTCGGATTTGGTGGAAATAATCATAGTGCTGATGCTGCTGCTGATGATGACGATGTTAATGGTGATGACGATGTTGAGGAGGAGGACGATAATAGTAGCGAGAGTAGTACGAGGAGCGAAAAAATGCTGGACGATATGGAGGCGCAGTGGATGCGAATGGAATCGAGGAAACGCGCGGAGACGATTGAGGTAACGTCGTTCGAGAGAAGATTGCGAGAAATCAGAGAGAAGAGAAGGAACAGCGCGACGGAGATTAGAATGGCGAGAGAAATGGGGAGCTCGTTCGCGGACGAATCGCTCGTAGGTGTGGTGATGACGCACAAAAATCGACCGGAGTATTGCGAGAAAGCCGTGGAGGCTTTGTTGCAACAAACGCATCGCAAGGTTGAAATCGTTATAGTAGACGACGGTTCGGAGGAAGCGCACGTGAAACGATTGGAACAGTTCGTGCATTCCAGGAAGAAGGACGATACTCTTAAAAGCGTGAAAATTGTGAAAATAGCGAAACCGGGGAAATATCTCGGCGAGGCGAGGAATTTCGGATGTTCAAAACTCTCCGAAAAAACCGAGTACGTTTTATTCTCCGACGACGATAACTTAGCCGAAACGAACGAAATTGAAACGATGCTCCGAGTGTTAGTGCACACGAAAGCTGACGTCGTCACGGCGTCGAACGAATTTTTCGTAACCGCAGCGAACGGGACGAACGTTGTCGTCGGCTCGTATCATCCTCTCGGGAACGCGTTGTTTCCCGGTATTTTTGAAAATGTATTCGGAGACGCGAATGCCTTGTGGAGAAAGTCCGCGTTTACAAGTCTCGAAGGTTTCGCGAAAGATACCTCGTATTCTTTGCAAGATTGGGAGATTCTCGCCAAAGCATCGAGCTCGGGTTTGAAGCTCGTCACCGTCCCGGCGCCCGCGTTGTATAAGTATCGAACGCACGCGAAGAGTATGTCAAAGCAAAAGGAGGCTGATGCTTCCTCTTCCGACCCGTACGAAGATATTCAATTTACCGGTCCTTTGAGAGGATTTGCACCGCTCGGCGAAGAACTCGTTCAGCTCGCCACGTTTTCAAAAACAATGCGCAAAGAATACGAAGCGATGGAGAAAACAGTGCGAACTTTGCGGAAAGAGGATGGAGGCGGAGGGGCGGATGCCGCGTTAGGCAAAGTCGCTTTGAAAGTGCTCTGCAAAACTTTAACTTACGGTAGTACTACTGAGACAGAATACGTCGCAGACGGCACCTTTGATGCCGCCCCTTTGTCTTCACAAGATAACTGGCACGTGCACGGTGAAGGAGGTTTCAAACCTGTAGATGGCGCGATACTCGTCCCAGGTAACGAAGAGATGTTAACGGAGGACACCGCCGGGTCAACTCTCGTAAGCGGCGCGTGGCAAAGAATAGAAGTCAATCAGCTCGAAGCCGAACCTCTCGTTCTCTCTGGGTGGGCAAAAGTTATCATCGACGCATCAAAAGACGACGACGTTGAACTCCTCGATACGTTCGAGAAGTCGGCTGACTTTTCCTTACACGCGGATGTTGAATTTTCCGACGGCACGAAGAAGTACGGCGTATCGGCAAATTTCCCGGAAAGTAGCGAGTGGTCGCGAAGTATTGCCGTTATTGACGAAGAGAAGCGAATCGCTTCGATAACACTCGTGTGTATGCGAAGATGGCGTCCACGTGCGGCTCTTTTCGATGATATTTCGCTGCAACCGTTGAATAGTAGAGCCGTTGCGTGCGACTTAGCCGGCGTCGCTGAAGAAGACGATACAACTTCGGAAAAGCAAACGAGACGAACGCGAAGACGAATTAGTAAAGTAGAATTATAGCGCATGTACTATATATATTTTGTATTGATTAGCTATTTGGCTTTTAACGTCCCGTCTTCGTTACACTCCTCATTCGTTGTCGGATCGACNAAAATTGTCCGCATCAACTCCTCTCCTGTTTCGTCGTCCATCTCCTCGATCACTTTCTTCTGCATTCTTGCTTTCCTCGCTTTGACGATATCTTTCTGCGCTTTCTTACTCAACGGTTTCTCTTTCTTCGAGCTCGACTTTGGCGTCGGTGCCGCTTTGGACGGCGTACTTCTCGTCGACCGGCGTCGCGGCGTCTCTTCTTCCTCGGGCTCTTTATCGATAATCTCAGGACTTGGCGGTTCGCTATCTTCATCACTTTTCTTCATTTTTTTCACCGGCGTTGTCGCCGGCTCTTCCTCTTCTTCTTCTTCTTCTTCTTCCTCGTCGTCGACAAACGCGCGTTTCCCGCCGGACAATCGCCGGTTCCCCCTTCCACCGCCTCCTAAATCATCCGAATCTGAATCCCCTTCTTCGTGTTCAATCATCGCATCCGCGTTCGTCGCCGCCGGCGCTTTCTTCTTCGGCGTCGGCGTTTTAGCCTTCTTCTTTTCCGGAGTTTTCTTCTTTGGCGTCGTTTTCTTCTTCGCCACCGCCGGTTCCTTCGGNTTCGCGACCGTTTTCTTCCCGGTGCCGCCAAACATGCTCGCGATGTTGCCGCTCTTAGGCCCGGTGGCGCTCGGTTTCTTCGCCGTCGCCGCGCTCGCCGCCGGCTTCTTCTGTTCCGCCGCGCTTTTTGTCGTCGTCGCGCCAGAGGAAGTAAACTTCTTCCCTCTCGGTAACCTCTTCGCCACGTCTGATTTTGCAAACGCGCCGTGTTTCAACATCCAAGATACATCCTCTTCTGAGTCCAATTGCATTTTCGTCTCCTTCTCTTCCTCTCGAACTAACTGTTCCAACACGTTTTCCTCTTCTCTTTTCCTCACTAAAGCGTACACCGCCACATCTTCTTCTCCTTCGAACGCATTATTCTTTCCTTCTTCTTCTTCCAAACGTTTCAACTCTACCCTTCTCTCACGCGAAACGCACACGACGCACGTCCACTTCTCCCTCTCCTCTCGTGGCATCGCGTTTAAAATCGTCCACAGCAATCGTTTCCCCGCGCGTGCCGTGAGCGCGAATTTTCGACTCAAAGTTCTGTACGTCACGACATCAAAAGTAGCACCACTGCTGCTAAAAAACGTCTCGAACGCGCTCGCCACCAAGTCTGCCGCCGTCGTCATCACCTCAAAGTCTCCTTCGTGTACCCCGCTCGTACTCTCTCGCAACAGAAGAAGAGCAACAACAACAGAAGAGAAGTGCTTGTAAATTTTTAAAAAATGTGACGTAAAAAAAAAGAGAGTTTTGTGTGTGTTGCGAGAGAAAAGAGTTCGAGATTTTTTCGTGTGTGAGGGGCAAAAGACTTGGCAAAAAGCAAAAAGAAGAGAAAAAAAGCAGACTGGAAGAGCAAAAAGAAGAGAAAAAAAGCAGCTTTTTGAGAGCAAAAAAGAAGCAAAAAACAAAAAGCATTAAAAAGAAGAGTGAAAAAAGAAAAGAGAGAGACACAAGAATTTTTTTTCAAAGACACAAATTCTCGTCTTTTTTTGCACGTCTCGCTCTAGAAAAAATTCATCATTTTGAAAGAAGACTAAGAACGCAAAGAAGACTTTACGAAGACTCTTTGAGAAGAGAGAGTGTAGAAGAAGAGAGAGAGATGTCTTCTTCCGACGAAAATAGCGCGACGGCGGATCGAGTGGAAAAGAAATCCATCGATGAAGCGATCGCCTCGTTCGCCATGCTGGTACGAATTGAATGTGTATTTATTTTATACGTGTTCGTGTGCTTTTATGTGCGAGTGAGAGGAGAGGAGGATTAGGCAACCGTTTTTTTCTTCTTCTTCGTTTACTTCTTCGCAGCGCTTTGTGCATAAACGCTCTCATTACAAAGTTTTCTGACCTCTTTCTTTGCGCTCTCTCTCTGTGTTATGTGTTCTGTGTTATATATTATGGTAAAAAAATACAGGCGGCGACGTTTATGTTCAGCGCGTGCATCATCGTCTCGTTCCTGATTCAGAGATTCAACTGGACGTATTTACAACCGTCGGGAGCGTCCTTATGCATCGGGATGATCTCTGGAGCGATAATCAATTCCACCATGCACGATAAAGTCGATCGACTGTTCATGTTCTCACCGAACGCGTTCTTTTACGGGTTTTTACCCATCATTATTTACTCCGCGGGATTGAACTTGCAAAGGAAAAATTTCTTTCAAGATTTTTGGACGATATCTTTATTCGCGTTTGTAGGGACGGTGATTAGCGCGTTCGTGTTCGGGTTAGGGACGTGGTTTTTGACTTTAATAGGGATTATATCGAAGAAGCATTTGGGGTCGAACAGGTTTTTAGAGTGTTTGATGTACGGGACGTTGATATCGGCGACGGATCCGGTGGCGACGTTGAGCGTATTCGCGGACGTGAAGGCGCCTCCGCTGTTGTATAATTTGGTGTTTGGCGAGTCGGTGTTGAACGATGCCGTGGCGGTGGTGTTGTTTAGGACGCTGGAGAAGTTTTACTCCGTAGATTTCACCATTAAAACGTTCTTCACGGTGATATTTCAGTTCATAGGCGTGAGCATTGGGTCGATGACGATTGGGATTTTGTGCGCCTTGGTGTGCGCGTTTACGACGAAGCGGTTGGGTTTGAACGACCCGGGGGTACACGTCGCCGCGTCGTATAACGGAACCGCGTATACGTTTGCTTTGTTATTATTAGATGGATATTTCTCCTACGTCATCGCGGAAAATGTCGGGTGTTCTGGGATTATGAGCATCTTTTTCACCGGGATTGGCAACGCGCATTACTCGTACCACAACGTCGGCGCGGAGGCGAAAGTGGCGGTTTTTAAATCGTTCGAAGCGATTGCATTTTTATCGGAAACGTTCGTTTTCGCGTATTTAGGTTTACAAGTCGCCACTGCTCCTCACGTTTTTGACGTTGGTATGATTTTATTCGGGTTTCCGTTGGCGTTAGCCTCGCGCTTCGCGAACATTTTCCCGTTGTCCAAAGTCGCCAACGAGGTGCGCACGGAGAAGATTCCGGAGAATATTCAAAAAATGCACGCGGCGTGTGGTTTACGCGGTGCGGTAGCGTATGCTTTAGCGTTGGCGATGCCTTCGACGAACCCATCGGCGAACGTGAGAGGATCGCCGGCGATAGAAACTGCGACGTTAGTGATTTGCGTGATTTCCACGTTGGGCCTCGGCGGCGCGTGTTTACCTTTGATGCAAAAATGGAAGTTGCACGACCCGGACGACGTGAGTCATTCGAACGCATTCGATCGAGGGGAT
>JGI20155J14468_10000531_pt1 | contig 31102 bp, 31 predicted proteins | sample COG_05_FD_14468 | JGI IMG/M metagenome (IMG submission 14468) | reverse complement strand
CGTAATCCTCTTGGCTGGCCAGAAGGTGGTTATCCAGCACCTCAGGGACCTTTTTATTGTGGTGTTGGGGCTGATGAGGTTTTTGGACGTGAAATTGTTGAAGATCATATGCAGTTATGTCTTGATGCAGGGTTAGAACTTTCAGGTATTAATGCAGAAGTAATGCCTGGGCAATGGGAATACCAAATCGGGCCACTTGGTCCATTGGAAGCATCTGATCAAATGTGGATTTCTAGATGGCTATTATATAGAATTTCAGAAGAATATGGAGTAAGTGCAACTCTTCATCCAAAACCAGTTAAAGGCGACTGGAATGGAGCAGGAGCACATACAAATTTTAGTACAAAATCAATGCGTGAAGCTGGTGGTATAGATGTCATAAACGCTGCATGTGAAAAACTGAGTAAAAAGCATGATGAGCATATTGAAGTATATGGAGCACATAACGATGAGCGTTTGACAGGGTTGCACGAGACTTGTAGTATAAAAGAATTTAGATATGGTGTTAGTGATCGAGGAGCTTCAATCAGAATACCGATGCAAACTTCAAATGATGGATTTGGTTACTTAGAAGATAGAAGACCTTCAGCAAATATGGACCCGTATAAAGTTTGCGCAATTCTTATTGAAACGACCTGTAATTAATTAGCGTATTTTACTTTGGTTTTCTTCTTAATTGTAAGAAAGCCAAAGTAATTATTTGTAATTTAGCATTTTGAAAGCAAGTTTATAGCCTCAAGATATCCCTCTTTACCTTTTCCTGAAATCTGCTTTATTGCCACTTCTTTAATTACAGATTTTTTTCTGAAGTCTTCTCTTGAATTTATATCACTCAAGTGCACTTCTACAGTTGGAATATTAATAGCGGAAATAGCATCTCTAATCGCATAAGAGTAGTGAGTATATGCACCAGCATTTATAATTATTCCATTGAATTTTGATTCAAAAGCCCAATGTAATTTGTTGATAATTTCACCCTCACTGTTTGATTGAAACCATTGAAGGTCATTTTTTAATGTATCAACTTGTTTTGTTACCCATGAAATAATCTGTTCTAAACTTTCTTTACCATAAATCGTTGGTTCTCTTTTTCCAATTAGGTTGAGATTAGGACCATTTATTATTAAAAACTTCATTTTATAATAATTTAAAAGATTCTTTTAAGATGAGATTATCTACATTTTGACTAATAGTTGCCTCACCAATTTTATTTAGAATAATAAACTTTAATTTCCCTTTGACAAATTTTTTATCCCGTTTGATAAGGGATAATAATTCTTCACTGTTTATTTTTTTTAATTTAGGGAGTGGAAGGGTCCGAATTAATTTTTCTAGAACGTTAAATTGCTTTTCATCTAACTTTTTAAGTTTAAAGGAAACATATCCTGCGCAGAGCATTCCAAATGCTACTGCTTCACCATGTCGTAACTTATTAAAACCAAATTTTAACTCTAGAGCATGACCGATGGTATGACCAAAATTCAAAATTCCTCGAATTCCATTATCAAATTCATCTTTTGATACGATATCTGCTTTTAGCTTACAACAAATTTCAATAGCTTCTGAAAAAGGAAATGCTGGGATATCTTGAACCCAAAGTGAAATTTTTTCAAAAAACTCCTTATCTAAAATAGCACCATACTTTATTATCTCTCCTAGGCCAGAAATTACTTCCTCTTGTGAAAGGGTAGCTAAAAAATTTTGATCTATAAACACTCCTTTTGGTTGATATATTGCTCCAATTAAATTTTTACCCCTGTCTATATTAATTCCAGTTTTACCTCCAATTGATGAGTCAACCATTGATAATAGTGTTGTAGGAATTTGGAAATATTTAATACCTCTCATAAAGCTGGAAGCAATAAAACCAGAAACATCACCAACGACTCCTCCACCCAATGAAAGGATACACGTTTTTCGATCACAACCTAAATCAATCATTTGACTTATTGCTCTATTGTATTCGTTTATACTTTTTGCTGCTTCTCCATTTGGCAACGTAATATAAGAACAGTCAAATCCTGAACAGATTAGATTGCTTTTAAGATCATATCCGAATAGTTCCATCAATTTATATTGCGATATAATTATCCATTTTTGTCCATTATTATATTCGGATAATAACGATGGAAGGCTGTTTTTTATACCAGGTTCAATATATATGTAATATGAACGATCTTTAAGATTAACTTTATACTTTTTCAACTTTTATATTTTTAATTATTGTTTTACAAATATCATCTAACGATTTATTATCAGTAATGACTGTATCGTTTGCAGACTCAAAAAAAAGTAATTTTCTTTCTTCATAAATAGCTTTTAGCGATTTTTTAATATTTTTATAATCAATTAAAGGTCTATCCATATTGATATCATTTGATAATCTTTTTTTTAACGTTGATAATGATGATTTTAAATATATTGTATAACCTTTATTTTTTAAATAGTTTCTATTTTCTTTTGCTAAAATACTTCCACCTCCACAAGAAATAACACCATCACCGCGTATTTTTTTTAATGATTCTTTTTCAATTTGTCTAAAATATTGCTCGCCTTTTTTTTTAAAAATTTCATTTATTGAAATTCCTTCACTATCTACTAGCATACTATCAGTATCAAAAAATGGCATATCCATATATTTTGATAATCTTTCCCCAACTGATGATTTACCACTACCCATCATTCCTATCAAAAATATTTTCATTAATATTTAGCGGATGCTTTTAAATGAGCTCGTAATTGTTTCATAGAATCGCCACCAAATTTTTCTAAAATTACATCAGCTAATACAATACACATCATGCTTTCGGCTATGATGGACGCAGCTGGAACAGCACAGGAATCAGTTCTTTCTTTGTGAGCATCTTTTTTTTCTTTTGTATGAATATCGATAGACCTTAATGATTTAATTAATGTGGGAATAGGTTTCATAGCAATTTTCGCAATTATTGGCATAGCATTACTCATTCCACCCTCAATTCCGCCAGCATTATTTGAGAAGCGTTTATAATTTTTACCATCCCATCCGATTTCATCATGAATTTCACTTCCGAATTTTTCTCCTGAACTTAAACCTTGCCCAATTTCTATAGATTTAAAAGCATTAACACTCATCAACAGTGAAGTTATTTTTGATTGCAGTTTTCGATCCCATTGTGAGTAAGAACCCAAACCATAAGGTAGTCCTGTTGAAAAAACTTCAAAAACCCCACCGACTGAGTCACCATTTTGTTTTGCTTGATCGATAATATCAATCATTTCACTTTCTTTGTTTTTATCTAAACATCTTAATGGAGAATTATCGGCTAAATCATTGATTGCATTTGCAGTCATGCTTTTGGGTATGTCTGACGTATCAGTAATATTGTGAATTTGAACCACTCTGCTTGCAACATTTATTCCTATCTCATTTAATAATTTTCTACATACAGATGCAAGTGCAACCCTCATCGTTGTTTCTCTAGCGCTTGATCTTTCTAAAACATTTCGTATGTCATCAAAACCAAATTTTTCAACACCTGCAAGATCAGCATGTCCAGGACGAGGGAGTGTCACTTTTTTAGGTTTTTTTTCAGGCACTCCAATGGTCATTTTATCTTTCCAATTTTCCCAGTCCTTATTTCTAACTATCAAACCAATTGGTGATGCTATAGTTTCACCAAGTCTTATACCTGACCAGATTTCCACTTGATCTTTTTCAATTTTCATCCGTCCACCTCGACCATATCCCATCTGTCGCCTACCAAGCTGAATATCGATGTACTCTTTTTCGATTTTTAATCCAGCCGGAATTCCATCAAGTATGCCTAATAATCCTCTTCCATGGGATTCTCCAGCAGTTAAAAATTTTATTTTTGTAAGCATAAGTGTTTCTCTAAGGTAGTTTTAATTATTTTAAAATTAATATGTTCATCGACATTTTCACCAAGCCAAATATTTAAAGATGCAATTCCTTGAAAAATAAGCATATCAAGACCACTGATGGTTCGGGCTCCTAATTTTTCGCATTGTCTTAACCACTTAGTTTTTAGTGGGTTATATATCGTATCAATAATAATATGGCTATCATTGACTTCTATTTTGGAAGGTATTTTATGTTCATATCGTCCCATTCCTAGCGGTGTGCAGTTTATGATAATTTTGGGATTAATATTTTTACAAGATATTCCTCTTTTTAAAATCCAATTCTAATTTAATTTTATTTTCAAGATTTCTATTTTCCACTGATATAGATTCAGCGTTTCCTTCAATGAGTGCAAAAGCAATGGCGTACGCTGCTCCACCAGCTCCAATAATTAAACACGACTTGTTTTCGATATCAACTTCGTTTTGTTTGAGAGCATGTAAAAAACCAATCCAATCAGTATTATAACCTTTACTATTGTAAACGCAGTTTACAGCTGTTATTTCTCGTGCATAAACATCAAGATATTTAAGATCCTTTATAATAATATTTTTATGCGGGATAGTTACGTTGTATCCATCATAATTATTTGTGTTTACAAAATTTTTGATTTGATATGGGAAAACATTAATTTTTTCATAAGAAGCATCTATCTTAAGTTGTTTTATAATTGTTGTGTGAAGTAGTGGACTAATGGTTTGACTTACAGGGTTTCCAATTACTGCAAACTTCTTCATTTTACTAGCCTTTTTATTTTATTGAAAAAATCTGGAAATGATATATCTACGCAATCATAATTATCCAGTATTGTATTGCCTTCAGCAACCAGACCTGCAATAGTAAAAGCCATCGCAATTCTATGATCATTGAAAGTGTTTATATTGGCTCCTTTTAATTTTGTAGGCCCAGTTATTGTCAACCCGTCTTCAAACTCTTCAACACATGCGCCCATTTTTCGGAGATTAATCACTATTGCTTTAATTCTGTCTGATTCTTTTACTCGTAGTTCTCTTGCACCTTTTATCATTGTTTTTCCAATTGCCTGAGTTGCAATAACGGCAAGCATTGGTATTTCATCAATTATACTCGGTATCTTACTTTCTTTAATATGAATGCCAAGTAACTTTCGTTGTTTGATTGATATATCATTCACTAATTCGCCAGCTACATTTTTTNCATTTTTCAGATTTATATCTACTCCCATTGACTTAATTATATTAAAAAATTCAAATCTAGTGGGGTTTGATAATATTTTTTTTAATATTAAGGTTGATTTTGGCAATATTGATGCTGCTCCTGCAAAAAAAGCTGCGGATGATGGATCTCCAGGTATTTCAATATTAAGTGGTCTGAGAGCATGAATTGGAGGTATAAGACAAATACCATTATTTGCTTTCTTAATAGTTACGCCAACATTTTTCAGCATTATTTCTGTATGGTCTCTTGATAATATAGGTTCATGGTAGTAAGTAGGCTTAGTTGCGGTTAAACCTGAGAGTAAAATTGCAGATTTGACTTGCGCGCTTGAAATTTTATTTTTGTATTTAAAACCAGTTAATACACTTTTTTTGATTATTATTGGTGCAAGACTATTAATGCTTTTTATATCGACACCTCTTTCAAAAAGCGGTTTAATTATCCTCTCCATTGGTCTATTTGAAAGAGATTTATCTCCTATTAAAGTAGCATTTATTCCTTTGCTTGCTAATAAGCCGCAAAGCAACCGCATAGAAGTACCTGAATTACCACAGTCAAGCTCTTTTGAAGGGCTAGAAAATGTATCTCCTTTTATAAGTTTAACATTATTTAGACCATTTTTTATAGATATGCCACAAAGTTTTAGGCAATATTCTGTTGATTGAACATCTTTACCATCTGATAAGTTTTTTATAGTCGAAATTTGTGGTGAAAGTGATGCAACCATCAGTGCTCTGTGAGATATCGATTTGTCCCCAGGGAGATTGATTGAACCTGTAATAGTCATTATTGTTTTCTTAAACAGTCAGCGATTAGAAATGCTAATTCTATTGCTTGATTTGCATTTAGTCTTGGGTCACAGTGAGTGCGGTATCGATCTTTTAAGTCTGAATCAGAAATTTTATCTAAACCACCCGTACATTCTGTTACATTTTGTCCCGTCATTTCAAGGTGGATTCCTCCTGGATGAGAGCCTTCAGCTTTATGAATCTCAATATTTGACTTTACTTCGCCTAAAATATTCTCAAACCTTCTAGTTTTTACTCCTGATTTATTTTTTATTGTATTCCCGTGCATTGGGTCACAAGACCAAATCACATTTTTACCTTCTTTTGTAAATGCTTTGATAATTTTAGGAAGATACTGTTCAACTTTGTCATACCCAAAGCGTGTAATTAAGGTTATTTTACCTGATTCATTTAAAGGGTTTAGCGTATCTATTATTTTTAATAGAGAATCAGTATTGGTTTTTGGTCCGCACTTTATACCAATTGGGTTCTGAATTCCTCGACAAAATTCAATATGGGCACTATCAATAAATCTAGTTCGATCGCCAATCCACAAAAAATGTGCTGATGTATTATAAGTATCTCCCGACGTTGAATCTGATCTGGTTAGTGCTTCTTCATATGGAAGTAATAAGGCTTCATGACTGGTATAGTATTTCACACTTCTAAGTTGAGGCGTATTGCTTGAATTAATACCTAAAGCTTCCATGAATTTTAAACTTTTCTGAATTTCCTCAGCTAAATGTCCATATCTTTCACCCTGAGAACCGCCTTTAACAAACCCCATATTCCAAGATTGTACATGTTTTAAATCTGCATAGCCTCCGTCTGCAAAAGCTCTTAGGAGGTTCAAGGTAGATGCAGCTTGAGAGTATGCTGTTAGCATTCTATCTGGATCAGGTGCTCTTTTTATCGAATCAAATTCAATACTATTAATTATGTCGCCAGCATAACTAGGAAAGCTTTGACCATTTATTGTTTCGAACTCACTTGATCGGGGTTTAGCAAATTGTCCAGCCATTCTACCAACTTTTATAACTGGTAGTTTAGTGCTTGATGTTAGAATAACTGCCATCTGAAGTAATACTCTAAAAGTGTCACGAATATTATCAGCATTAAATTCCGAAAAACTCTCTGCACAATCTCCACCTTGCAATAAAAATCCATTGCCGTCACTCACTTCTGAAAGGTTCTTTTTTAAAGCGCGTACTTCGCCGGCAAAAACCAGAGGTGGAAAGCTTTTAAGTGTTTTTTCAGTAGCTCTTAATTTTTCAGCATCTCTGTACGTAGGAACGTGCTTTGCTTTAAAATCCCGCCAACTGTTTATTCTCCATTGGTTCATTTTCAAACTCCTTCAGAGTCGTTTTTAACTTTTTCAAAAGATTCTTTTAATCTGCGTATTGTGTTTTTTGTATATGGATTGTAAGATTGCAGATCTGAATATAGTTGCCAGCTATCATTGCAGGTCTGCTCAACGAGGTTCAATAAATCTCTAAATCCTTGAGTATCTAGATTCGTTTTAGAAATACCAAATTCCTTCAGAGTTCGTCCAAGAAAATGAGTGATACCTTGAGTATTAGCTGCAAGCTTATCATGTTCTTCTGGACTCATATCTAACACATTAATATTTTGATCATTGAAGTATTTTTTCCAAAAAGGATATTGGTTTTGGCAGTCTCTCGTTCTATGCATCATCATTTTTAACTTCTGGTTGGTTAAAATAGAATCAGGGCCAAACATTGGGTGTGTTGATATTATTCCAATATTTTTAGGGAGGTGTTTTAACATTACTCTTGATGTATGAATTTTAACAGAACAAACATCAATGATGGTCCTATCACCTTCAATAATTTTCGATATTTTTTGAATTAATTTTTCAAATTGGTGTATTGGAATAGCTACAAAAATAATCTTTTCCTCAAGTACTTTTTCTAAAGTAAGAAAGTTGACATTTCTTGTTGAGACTCCTTCTTCAATATCATGAACTTTTAATGAAAAACCTTTTTGAAGAATATTTGCTAATACTTTACCAAATCTTCCATATCCAATTATTCCGATAGTAGTCATTTTAAGTCGAGCTTACAAACACCAATAAACAAGGTTAGGTTGTGTTTTAAATCATGTATACTATTTTCTAATATCTCTAAGCCATAAATGTCTGCACATGCTCTATTTGCTATTACAGCTGCCGTGTTAGGTAACTTTTTTTGGCTTAGACGACGAGCAGATTCTGCAGTGTCATCCTCTTCGATCAATGGCCTAGTCCAAAAATTTTCACTTAAATAATTTTTGCATTGTCTTAATGCTTGCCTATGAGAATGAATTTGAGTTATATCTCCAATTTTTGTACCACTTAAACCTAACAGGTTTTGTTCGATTGGAATATGGAACATTTCAATTATTTTGGCTTTATGAAGTGCAAGAGCCTCTACGCTTTCAATAACGACACCTCCTTGTGCATTCTCCATTGCGAATATCCCAAAATCTGTTTTTGAATTTTCAATACTATCTAAAACCGAATGAGATGATATAAGATAGTCAATCTCATAATCATCGATGCCATGATTTGAAGCAAATTTAACTGCTGCATCTTCAGAAAAACTCCCTTTTGCTCCTTGTATACCTATTTTTTTCATATTATTGTATTTAATTGTTTGGAATGATTTATAAAAAAAAACCTCGAAAATTTTCGAGGTTTTTAAAATTAATTTATAACTTGTTAAGAAAAATCAATAAACCTCTTGGGATCTAAAAAAATATTTAAAATAGTAACTAAATATTAAGAATGCTCTATTCATACCTTTAATTTTAATAATAATATTAAGATTAACCACTATTTTTTTAATTTTTGGATATCTTTTGAAATTAAAAAAATTGTTTTAAGTAATACTTCAGCGTGCTCAGGTTTAATTTTGTTTTTATAGTCTTTTGATATCCTTTTAATTATAGCATTCTCTCTCGACCCGTCATCAATAGGGATTTTATAGGTAGATTTTAATTCTCCAATCTTTTTTGATATATCAAATCTTTTAGCAAATAATTCAAAAATTTGATTATCAATGTCATCAATTGAATTTCTTAGCCTGATAATGTTATTTATTTGTTCATTCATTATGTAAAATTAGTTTTATAGTCAAAACATAATTTACGAATTCAAAAAATAGTATGATTAATATTAAATATCTTTTTGAATTAATACTCTAACTGTAATTATATTATATCTTCTCTAGGGGTGTTGTATTGTTTTACAACTGAAATTAAACCCTTATAACTTGATCTGGATAATACCAGCGGAAGGAACGAGGCAATGCGTATACTCTTTTTACTTTTTATTTTAATTCAATCACTTACAGCTAATTCAATTCCTATTTTTGGAATTGTTAAAGATAGTTTACTCAATCGAACATTGGAGGGGGTAAACGTATTATCAGGTAGTAATGGTACTAGTACTGATAAACAGGGCGTATTCATTATTGATGCTGAAACAGAGTATTTAACCATTAGTCATATTGGGTTTAAAACAGTTGAAATTCTTGTTAAGGATACTATTTATGTCAATTTAATTCGAGATATTATTTTATCAGATGAAATAGTTATTGTTTCTTCATTATCAGAACAGTCACTTTTTAATTCTTCATCAAGCATTGCAGTTATAGATCAAAATGATTTAAAAAATCATAATTTTGATCATTTCCAAGATGCTATAAATAGTATACCAAATTTAAATTTTGCTGGTGGCACAAGTAGACCTAGATATTTTCAAATAAGAGGCATTGGCGAAAGAAGTCAGTTTTTTGGTGAAGGTTCACCGAATCATTCTGTTAGTTATGAACTTGATGGTATTGATTTAAGTGGTATTGGAATGATTGGAGGGACTATTGATGTAAATAATATAGAAGTTGCGAGAGGCCCTCAATCAACAGTTTTTGGGAATAATTCAATAGCAGGAGCGATTAATATATCATCTAATGAGCCTGNAAGAAAAAAAATAATCAAGCTTAACTACAAGACTGGTAATGATAATTACAAATATACCGGCATTACTGCGAACCTTAAAGCATTAGGAAATTCATACTTTAGATTTAATTTTTACAAAAATTATCAAGATGGCTTCAGAAAAAATAAATTCCTAGGAGTTAAAAATACTAATAAAAAAGATGAAACGTTTTTTAGGTTTAAAATGAATTTTTCAATTAATGAAAATATTCTGCTTAAAAATACATTTTTATTATCAGAAATGGATAACGGATATGATGCTTGGGCGCCAGATAATAATAAACAATTTTTCACGTATTCAGACCAACCGGGAAGAGATTATCAAAATACTAAGGCTATCGCTTCAAAATTGATACTGAAAAATAAAAACTATAATACGCTGCTAAGATACTCCTCTTCTTCATCTGATATAATTTATAGTTATGATGGAGATTGGGGTAATAATGCTTTCTGGGAAAATCCAAGCACATATAATTTCGATTCTTATTATTACGGTTATTATTCGCCTTATCAATATTTCGATAAAACAACCAGGGCAAAAAACAACACAACCTCAGAGCTTCGTTTTTACAATAAAAAATTATCAATTGGCGCATACTTTAAAAAATTAGAAGAAAAAGATGATGGAGAAGGTTATTTATTTGGTGGCGAAGGAAATGTTTCTAGAGCCAGCAGTGATTACAATATCGATATTAAAGCGGTTTATGCTCATTTAAATTCTGATTTGAATGACAAAATTAGCTTATCTAACAGTTTTAGGTACGAAATGAATGACGTTAATTACATTGGTAAATCATTTGGATATTCTAACGATACAATACCAACCGTTCGCTCAAATAAAGATTTTAAACTAAATGGTTTTAAAAGTAGTGTTGCCTACAAAATAGGTTCAGATTTTAAACTTTTTGCTCATGCATCATATGGCTATAAAACAGGTGGCGTTAATCAACAGCCATATGTTTCATCTCAAAACCGTATCTACAATCCAGAGTATTTAGGTAATTTTGAAATAAGTTTAAAGCATAGTACAGATAAAATTTTCACAAATATTTCTTATTTCTACAATGATAGAATAGATCAGCAAATTTCTATATCTGCTCAGCAAAATGTAAATGACCCTAATAGTTTTTATTATTTTACAGCTAATAGTAAAAATGGAGGCTTTTCAAGGGGTATTGAATTTGACTTGAATGCGCGAGTATCTGAAAAGCTATTTTTGAAAACTTCTTTTGCATATTTAGATACTTGGACAAGCAAATTTTCTTATACCGTTAATAATAATGATGTTCAATTTGGAGGCGCTCGCCAGGCAGCTATGGCACCAAAAATTACGTCGTCAGCATCAATTACTTACAATTACAAATCAATGTCTTTTACGTTGAATCAAAGTCACAAAGGTGAATATTATTTCTCTGATAGCCACAACTTTAAATCAGAAGATTATGCTTTAACAAATATTTCTATTAATAAAATTTTAGATAACTTTAAAATTAGTGTTTGGGCAAAAAATATTTTTGATCATAAATATGCTGTAAGAGGATTTTATTTTGGCTTAATCCCGCCAAATTATGAAGACCAGCTATGGGTTAGTTATGGTGAGCCAGCACAATATGGTGTCTCACTTGATTATAATTTTAATGATTCTTTTTAATAGTTGAAAAAAATATTCTGTAATTAGTTTACTTATAGTATTATCTGTTTAATAACAACGGGGAAATGTTGCATAAATGTTTGATGGAATAAGTAAAAGATTTGATACTATTTTTAGAAACCTTAGAGGTCTAGGAAAAATTACAGATCAAAATATCGACCACATTTCTAGGGAAATTAGAAAAGCATTGCTAGAAGCGGATGTCAATTTTCTGGTTGCAAAAGAATTTGTAAATAATGTGAAAATTTCAGCACAAGGCACAAAAGTCCTTAAATCTATTAAGCCTGGCGAACAATTCATAAATATCATTCATAAAGAAATGATAAAAACATTAGGTGAAGACTCATCTAGCATAGATTTGTCCTCGAAACTTAATTCAATAATGCTAATTGGTACTCAAGGTAGTGGAAAAACTACTACGGCTTCTAAATTAGCTTTTAGGTTTAAGAATCAAGGAAAGAAGGTATTACTGGTAGCCGCAGATACTTATCGTCCTGGTGCTGTTAATCAGTTAAAAACATTAGGTAAACAAATTAATACAGATGTGTACCATGATGATTCGAACGACCCGCTTTTGATTTGTAAGAACGCACTTAAGGAAGCGAAAACTAAGAGTGTTGATATTATAATCTACGATACTGCTGGAAGATTAAATGTTGACAGTGAGATGATGATTGAAATACAAAGTTTAAAAGAAGTATTGTCACCAAAAGAAATTTTTTATGTGGCTGATAGTATGACTGGTCAAGATATGATTTCTTCGGTAAAAACGTTTGACGAAGCGATACACCTTACAGGTGCAATAATGACGAAATTAGATGGTGATTCTAGAGGCGGTGCAGCACTATCTTTAAGAAGCGTAACGGGTGTTCCTATAAAATTTGTTGGTGTATCAGAAAAATATGACGGTTTAGAAGACTTTAATGCAAAACAAATTGCGGATCGAATTCTTGGTTTTGGTGATGTCGTCTCATTAGTAGAAAGAGTAGAGAAGATTGTAAAAGAAGAAGACGTAGCGAACTTGGAAAAGAAAATATCTAATAACTCATTTAATCTTAACGATTTCCGAGCACAAATACATCAAATGAAGAAAATGGGTTCAATGACTGAATTAATTGGTATGATTCCTGGAATTAGTCGTAAAATTAGAGGCTTGAGTTTTGATGAAAATCAACTTGTCTGGACAGAGGCTATAATTAACTCAATGACTCTAGACGAGAGAACTAAGCCTGAAATAATAAACACTAGTAGAAAAAAAAGAATTGCACTTGGTAGTGGTAGAAATGTTTTTGAAATTAACTCATTACTCAAAAAGTTTTTAGAAATGAAAAAGATGATGAAAAAAATGAATACTAATCAGTCTAAATTTTCTACAAAGAAACTATTAAAGAGTTTTAGATAAAAGGAGATTAAATTGGCGACAAAAATTAGACTTAAACGAATAGGAAGAAGAAATAGACCTTTTTATAGGCTTATTGTAATTGACTCTAGGAAAAAACGCGATGGCGCGGCAATAGAACAAGTTGGCTGGTATAACCCTATCTCTTCTGATAATTCATACGAAATTAATGATGAAAGAATTATTCACTGGCTTGGTGAAGGTGCAATTCCATCAGAAGCTGTTAAAAAAATAATGAGGCAAGAAGGGTTATCTCTTCGTTGGCACTTATTGCAGCAAGGTACAGACGAAAAAGAAATTGAGAAAGAGATGAAAAAGTGGGAGATGAATCGTGAAAACGTCTTGGCTGATAGGAAAGCAAAAAAATTAGAAAAACTATCTAAAAAATCAGAAGAATCTCAAGTTTCTACAGATGCTGGTTCAGAGGCAAAGGAAGAACCTGCAAAGGAAGAACCTGTGAAGGAAGAACCTGTGAAGGAAGAACCTGTGAAGGAAGAACCTGTGAAGGAAGAACCTGTGAAGGAAGAACCTGCGAAGGAAGAACCTGCGAAGACTCCAAAGAAGAAAGATGAATCTGAAAAGAAATAAAAAAAGGAGTAAGTTATGTTAGAATTTATAGAGATTGCTGTTAGACTTCTTGTCGATAAGCCTGATGAGGTAAAGGTTAATATAGTTGAAACTGAGCAGCGACTAATTTATGAACTAACTGTTGGCGAAGGTGATTACGGTAAAGTAATTGGTAAGCAAGGTCGAAATATTTCTGCGCTCAGAACGATAGTATTTGCCGTTAATGCAAAGCAAGGTGGCAAAAGAGCTAGATTGGACGTCATAGATTAAAATTTGTTATGTTTGATCAAAAACATGCCATAGCAAAAATTACTACATCATCTGGATTTAAAGGTGAAGTTAGATTAAGGCCTTATTCGAGATATAGTGTCGATTATATAATAAATAAATCTTTGCATATTGGTGTCAAAAATGAAGAACTATCTCATATTAAACTTGAGAGCACTATTGGTCTTGGTAAAAAAATGAGATTTAAGTTCCAAGGTGTTGATTCTCTCCATCAAGCTGATAGATTAGTAGGTAAGACCATTTACATTAAAGCAGATAAAGATGATGAAATAAATCTTATCTCTGAAAAAATAATTGGCTTTGATTTAGAAACTGAATCTGGCAGAAAAGCAGGAGTTCTTAAGGATGTTATGTGGCTCCCTGCAAATGATGTCTATGTTGTACTTAAAGATGAAAAAGAGATACTTATTCCTATAATTAGTGAAGTGATTAAAAGATTGGATGTAGATAATAAAAAAATTATAATTGCCGATATTGACGGTTTATTAGAATTATGAAAATAACTGTCATTACTTCGGCCCCTAAGATGATAAAAAGTTGCATCGATTCAACTATACTTCGAAAGGCAGTTAGTGGAGAGCATGTTGACTTTCATTTAATTGATATAAGAGACTTCGCTGATAATGATTATAAACAAATAGATGATACGCCTTTCGGTGGAGGCGATGGTATGGTTTTGATGGCGGAACCTCTAATGCGATCAATTGAACATTCATTTGATTTGATGTCATCATCTATTGAAAATACAAATATAGTTTATCCAACTCCTCATGGCAGGCAGTGGAATCAAGAGCAAGCTGAAAAGAACGTTAATATCAAAAATTTTATTTTTATATGTGGTCGATATAAGGGTGTCGATCAGAGAGTTATTGATAAATATGTCACTCATGAATATTCCATTGGTGATTATATTGTCTCGAATGGTGAACTAAGTAGCATGGTTATAATTGATAGTATAATCAGGCTCAGTCCGGGGACATTAAATAATATTAATTCTGCTAGAACTGATAGCTTCTCAAATGAGCTTTTAGATTATCCACATTATACAAAGCCAAGAACAGTTGAAGGCTTAACTGTACCGGGTGTCCTTCTTGAAGGGCATCATGAGAAAATAAAACTTTGGAGAAAAAATAAATCCGAGGTTCTTACAAAACAAAAACGTCCAGACATCTGGGAAAAATATAATAAATCAATTAAACATATGGAGTTCAATCATGAATAAAGTGCAGGATGCAACTAAAGAATATTTAAAAGACGATATCCCAGAATTTGATACAGGAGACACCCTTATTGTAAGTGTTTTGGTTCGTGAAGGCAATAAAGAACGAGTTCAGAATTTTGAAGGTGTTGTTATAGGAAGAAGAGCAGGAAAAAGTTTAGATGCAACATTCACCGTAAGAAAAATCTCTAATGGAATTGGTGTTGAAAGAATCTTCCCATTACACTCTCCAATGATTTCTAATATTGATGTCAAAAGGAAAGGTAAAGTTAGGAGAGCGAAACTTAATTACCTCAGAGACATTTCTGGAAGCAAAGGAACGAGAATTAAAGAGAAACGATAAAAAATAATTAATTATTCAATAATATTTAGAACTTAACCAAAGTTCGTTTTTAGAACCCCTAGCAAAACAACAATTAACCTAGGGGTTTTTAGTATATATGACAAAAAACACTAAATTCAAGTCTATGCCGTCAGTTACATCGATTATAAATTCGATTAATAACGATTTAGGTGTTCATGAGAACTTTTTAAAAGATTTGATTAATCAAGAATTAGATGAATTGAGATCAAAAATAATTAATGAGAATTATGATTTTGAAAAAGATGTAGTTATCAAAAAAATCGTTACTGCAGTGACGGAAAAAGCTAGATCATCTTTTGTTAATATTATTAATGGCACTGGTATTGTGCTGCACACGGGGTTTGGGAGAGCTCCATTCGCAGGTTCACATTTAAAAAATATTGCAGATAAAATTAATGGCTATTCAAATCTCGAGTTTAATCTAGAAAAAAATATGAGGGGAGACCGTCAATCACACATTGACAAGCACATTGCCTCTATTTGTGGAACTGAAAATTCAGTCGTCGTCAATAATAATGCTGCGGCTCTTTTATTAATTATTAATTCTTTATCAGAAAATGCTGAAGTTATCTGTTCAAGAGGCCAAATTGTTGAAATTGGTGGTTCATTTAGAATATCTGAAATTATTAAAAAAGGAGGTGGCATTTTAAAGGAGGTTGGATCTACCAACCGCACACATCTTGAAGATTATGAAAAAGAAATTTCTAATAATACTAAACTATTGTTATGGGTTCATACAAGTAATTATATCATGAAAGGTTACACTAAAGAAGTGCCTTTAGAAGATATAGTTTCTATAGGTAAAAAATATAAAATTCCTGTAGTGGCAGATTTAGGTAGTGGCTCTTTTATAGATATGAGTAAGTTTGGTATTCCTTCTGAAATCCCAGTTTCTGAAATAGTAAAAAAAGGTCCTGATATCACACTTTTTTCAGGGGACAAAATGCTTGGAGGGCCGCAATCAGGAATAATACTGTCTACAAAAATTTTAATAAACATTATCAAGTCAAACTCAATCTATCGCACGGTAAGATGTGATAAAATTACAATTGCCATTTTAGATGATATTCTTCGTAGTTATAAAAAAAATGGATTTTTAAAATCTAATCTCGCTTTAATGTTATTGACGAAAAATAGAAAAACCTTAAAAAAAATGGCTGAAAAAATAATAAATAGTGTTCAGGAGTATAAACTTCGGACTCTTGGTCTGACCATTGAGAATTCTATGGTTGAGGCTGGAAGCGGTTCTTTACCTGAAAAAAACCTTAAAAGTGTTACTCTGAAATTTTCGCCTAAGGACATGTCCATTGATGTTCTATCAAAATCATTTAAACAATACAAGGTTCCAATTATAGGTTATATCAATAGAAATTCATTTTTCATAGACCTTAAAGCTGTTTTACCTTCTCAAAGTTTTCATATAATTGATGCTATAAATAAAGTTTAATTATGCAGCAAATTGTTATTGGAACTGCTGGGCATATTGATCATGGTAAAACATCTTTGGTAGAAGCTCTTACTGGAACCAATACAGATACTCTTTTACAAGAAAAAAGTAGAGGAATTACAATAGACCTTGGGTTTGCTTATTTAAATGAGCAAATCACCATTGTCGATGTCCCAGGTCATCAAAGGTTTATTAGAAATATGGTGGCGGGATCGTCAACTATTCATATTGGTTTATTAGTAATAGCTGCTGATGATGGTGTAATGCCACAAACTTTAGAGCATCTCCATATTTTGAATAGTTTGTCTATTCTAACCGGAATTACTGTAATAACAAAAATTGATGGGGTTGATAACGAATGGATAGACCTAGTTATATCTGATATTAAAAAGATTCAAAAAGATACTATTTTTCAAAATAGTCGTATTTTTAAAGTAGATAGTTTATCTCAGAAAGGAATAGGTGAATTAAAGAATTCTATCATTTCTATATCTCAGTCATTAAATGTTCTTGATAACTCAAAATTTTTTAAAATGTATGTTGATAGAGTGTTTAATAAAAAAGGATATGGTTCTATTGTAACAGGAACTATTAAGAGTGGTAATATATCAAAAGGTGATAGTATAGAAATATTACCAGAGAAAATAACAGCAACAGTTAGGGGTGTTCAAACTCATGGTGGTGAAGTTACCAATGTCAAATTTGGTGACAGGGCAGCTTTAAATCTATCAAAAGTTGATATAAATGTATTAAAAAGAGGCTCAATTTTATCTGCCATTGATAAGATAATAGTAACGAATTATTTAATAGTGAACTTAACTATGTCCAGACATACGCTTTGGACAATTCAAAACAATCAGCGAGTGAGAATTCATTTAGGCACTGCTGAAATTTTAGCTAGAATTAATCTTCATATAAAAAAAATTGAACCTGGCAAAACTTGCAATGCAATTTTAAGATTAGAGAAAAAATGTGGAGTAACACTCGATGAGTTATTCGTGGTTCGTTCATACTCCCCAATGGAAACAATTGCTAGTGGTGTTGTACTTGATACAAATGAAAGAATAAAAAAAGATAATCTTGGAGAAATACCAGTTGATAAAGTAGCAAGGTTTAAATACATGATATCTCGTAGATTAAAAAAGCCGCTAACAGTTAAGCAGTGGAGTGAAAAATATTTTCTATCTGAAGTTGAAATACTTAAAAAAATAAAACTAATAAAAGCAAAAATAACAAAGAGTGATTTAGTTTACTTTTTTGATGATTTAAACTCAGTGAAACAATCGGTGGTTAAATATGTTAAAAAAAAAACTAATCATGATTTATTTCATAGTTATGTTGAAATGAATAATTTAAAACTCAATTTGAATTTATCTTCTGATTGGGCTAAATATGTTGTCAATGATTTAGTAAATGAAGATTTATTAACTTTTAAAAACGGTAAAATAAAAATTAAAAATCAAGATTTAAAAATTGATAAAAAAATAGCAATTGACATTGATAATATAAAAAACTTGATAAATAATAGCCCGCTGAAAATTATATCCATTAATGAATTAGTAAAGAAATCAAAATTAAATCCAAAATACGTTAAAGATTTGGTGTTTATGTTAAATGATAGAAAAAAAGTAGTTATTATTAATATGGATATTGTGACTAGTGCTGATGCTTTTGGTGCCATAATATCAAAATTGCAAATTTATTTTAGTGGTCAAGAATTATTATCTGTTTCGAGTTTTAAAGAAATATCTATGCTTTCACGAAAAAATGCGATTCCAATGCTAGAGTACTTTGATATAAATGGTTACACTATCAGAAATGGAGCAAATAGGAAAAAAGGGCCTTATTTTTTTGAGCAATAATTCTAAAACTCCTTTGATGAAACAATATGATAAGATAAAATCAAATTATACTGATTCAATTCTTCTTTTTAGAATGGGTGATTTTTATGAAACTTTTTCATCTGATGCTATTATAGTTTCTGAATTGCTTGGAATTGTTTTGACCAAGAGATCGAATGGCAAAGCAGCGGATGTTGATTTAGCGGGCTTCCCTTATCATGCTCTCGATAACTATTTACCTAAATTAGTCAAGGGTGGATATAAAGTTGCTATTTGTGAACAGATTGAAGATCCGAGTCAAGTTAAAGGTATTGTTAAAAGAAAGGTTATTGAAGTTGTTACACCTGGTACCATAACCTCAGAACAGGTTTTAAATCAAAAGAGAAATAATTTCATTGCGTGTATTATAAAACAAAAAAAAAGAGCGGGCTTATCTGTTATTGATACGTCCACTGGAGAGTTTTATACAGGAGAATGTCACTTAAGTGAATTATCTGATTTGTTGTCAAAGTACAACCCTAGTGAAGTTGTAATATCTAAGTCAGATGTATTTAATACTGAAGAATGGTATTTAAGGCTTCATCCGCATGTTACTAGTATCGAAGATTGGACTTTTAATTATGATAATTCTTACCGTGATTTAATTGACCACTTCAAAGTAAAATCTCTAAAAGGTTTCGGATGCGAAAATTTCCCAATTGGCATTATTTCAGCTGGTGGTTTATTTACATACTTAAAAAATAATTTATCAATGAGCGTTAGCCATCTAAAAAAGATTAGTCCCATACAAAATATTGGTATTATGGGATTAGATGGATTTACCATTAAAAATTTAGAAATATTTAATTCTTTATCATCCCAAAACGTTAAAGGAACGCTAATTAATAGTATCGATTACACTCTTACAGCAGGCGGATCTAGGATGCTAGTACAGTGGCTGCAAAGGCCTCTTGCTGTTAAAAAGAATATTGAAAATAGGTTAGAAATTGTAGAAACATTTTTTTGTGAAAATTTTTTATTAAAAGAACTGCGAATAAATCTTAAAAAAACTATAGATGTAGAAAGAATAATTTCGAAAATATGCAGGCGCAGCGGCACACCTCGTGAATTGGCAGGATTGTCCAACACCTTGGATATCTATGATAAATCATTCGAACGTTTTCGGGAATTTAAAAGCCTGAATAATTATACGATTAACTACAAAAGATTGACAAAGCTCAAGATAGAAATAAATAAAACCTTGAATGAAGATTGTCCCGCAAACATTAAAAAAGGAAATGTTATAAGGTCAGGAGTAGATAATCAATTAGACGAATATAGAAACATATTAAATAATGGTAAAAGTTGGATAGAAAAATTTCAACATGATGAAAGACTGCGTCTAGATATCTCCAGTTTAAAAGTCAGTTTTAATAAAGTCTTTGGTTACTATATTGAAATTACTAAGACACATCAAAACAAAGTTCCAGACGATTATATAAGGAAGCAAACATTAGTTAATTCAGAAAGATATATTACTGAAGATTTAAAAATCTATGAAGAAAAAGTATTGAACGCGGAAAGCTACATCTATGAATTAGAAAATGAAATCTTTCAAAAACTTGTTGATATTGTATCAACTGAAGTTTTAGAAATTCAAAATAATGCATCTCTTTTTAATGATATTGATGTCCTATCAAGTTTTGCATACTTAGCAATTTCGAAAAAATTTGTAAGGCCAAATATAAAAGAAAAATCAATTCTAAAAATTGTTAATGGCAGACATCCTGTAATTGAAGACTTATTGCCTTCAACTCAAAAGTTCATATCGAATGATTTACTTATGGACATAAAGACTAGCCAAATCCATCTCATCACAGGGCCAAACATGGCAGGTAAATCTACTTTTTTAAGGCAAGCGGGAATTATAGTCTTGCTAGCTCAAATTGGTAGTTTTGTACCAGCAAAATCTGCAGATATTGGAATCGTTGATAAACTATTTACGAGAGTGGGGGCTAGTGATAATCTTGCCGGAGGGGAGTCAACTTTTTTAGTAGAAATGAATGAGGCTGCTAATATATTAAATAACGCAACAGAGCGTAGTTTGATTTTATTTGATGAAGTAGGTAGAGGGACAGCTACGTTTGATGGATTATCAATCGCTTGGGCCATAGTTGAATATCTTCATGAGAATAATGAAATTAATGCAAGAACATTATTCGCGACACATTATCATGAATTATCAGTTCTTGAAGATCAGCTAGAAAGGTTAAAGAATTATCACGTTGAGGTAAAAGAGTACAATGATAAAATTATATTTCTCAGGAAAATCATTGAGGGGTCTGGAGATAAAAGTTATGGTATCCAGGTTGCAAAAATGGCAGGTCTGCCGTCATCTGTCATCTCAAGAGCTAAAGAAATTTTAGTTCATAAATTTGAAAATAATAATCAGCTTATTGATAACCTGGTTAGCGATAATGTGGGTTTTTCAAAACATTTAGAACTAGATAGTGATGTACTCAAAATAAAAGATGAAATTGAAGCTTTGGACTTAAATCAAATTACTCCGATTCAGGCTTTGAGTATTTTAAATGATATTAAAAAAAAATATAATAAATAGTTTTATACTAATAATTTTATTTTCTATGGCTCAGGGAGAAATTCGAGTTACTTCTTATGGGTGGGAAGTTTTTGATAGAAATACTGATTCTAGAATTAGTGCATTAGCTCAATCAAGTATTGCATATCCAATTAAAACATCAGGCTCTGTCCTTCTTAATCCTTCTTTGTCTATTTCATATAATGATAAGATAGGTTTAACTCATCAGTCAAAAATCGCAGGAACTGCGAATAGTGAATTCATAGGGTTTGATAAGTATTTAACTGATAGCTCTTGGATTAGTTTAGTTTTCCTATATGAAGGAATTAGTGGTATCCCAGATACTAGGGGGCAATTATTAGATTGGGGCATTGATGGAGTATTTGGCACCTTTGATCCTGGAGAGGGAAATGGTATTCTTGATGAAGGGGAACGCCTTAATCTCGAAAATGTTAAATATTTTAGTCAAAATATTTTCGGATTATATGCATCTCATAGTCAGATCTTGAAAAAATGGAGATTAGGCATTGGACTTAAGTTTTTAATACATGCTATTGATGATGAATATGGTCTGGGCACCGGGGTAAATGTCGGCTTTTTTAGGCTTTTTGAAAAAACCAGTTTAGGTATTGTCTTTAATAATTTTCCTTCATCTGGTTTAATCTGGAATGATGGTGATATAGAAATCTCGCCTTCTTTTATATCATTTGGTGTTCACCGTAAATTATTACTTAATAAATACGGATTAGAATTAAATCCTATGATGAAGATAGACATTGTGACATTAGATAAATCTATTGATTCAAACCTATTATTTGATAAAATCCCAACTAATCTTTCTACAGGATTAGAAATAGTCTATAGAAATAATTTATTTTTTAGATTCGGATCGTATCAAAGAGGTACATTTTCATCTGGTATTGGTCTACATTGGAAAGATATAAGTATTGATTATGCTTTTTTAAATGGAGGGGGTACTAGCGGTATTGACGAAAATCATTTACTTAGTATAGGTGTTTCAATGGAATGGGTAAAAAAACAATTTTTAAATAAAAACTAAGAAGATAAATAAATGATAAAAAGCATGACTGGTTATGGTAGGGCATCTACAAAAATCCAAATTGGAAGCTGTAATATTGAGATAAGATCTTTGAATTCACGAAACCTTGATATAAAGTTTTCTGGTTTAAGTCTTTCTGCCGAATTAGAGCAAAAAATCAGAACTCTATTATCGGAACAAATTCAGAGAGGTAGCGTAAAAATTTTTATTGACTTTGATAATCATGATGCTAAAAAATTTAAATCATTTGATGAAGGAAATTTCAATTCAATATTAGAAGTTATTGAACGAGTAGAAGAAAAATATGATCAAAAGTTAGATCTTAGTAGTATTGTCAATTTAAATGACCTTTTTAAACATAAAGAAATAGAAATTAATGATGATGAAAAAACTATATTGATGTTTTCTGAAGCTTTAAAAAACCTAGATAAAACTCGTTTGGAGGAAGGTAAGCATATCGAAAAAGATTTTCTTAAAAGATTAGGCCTTATCAAAAAAGAAATTAAAGATATGGAAGTACTCACATTTGAATTGACAAAAACAAGAAAAAAGGAAATTTCTGAAAAAATCAGATTTTACACAGGACAGGATTCTATTGATGAAGGCAGATTAATGCAAGAAGTTGCTTATCTAATCGAAAGGTCAGATATTACAGAAGAAATCGTTCGAGTGAACATTCACATAAATGCATTTACAAATTATTTAAAATTAAATGAACCAGTGGGTAAAAGGTTGGGGTTCTTAGCTCAAGAGATAAATCGAGAAGTCAATACGATTGGTTCAAAAAGTCCAATTCCATTAATTACGAGTAAAATCGTAGAAGTGAAGAATGAATTAGAAAAAATTAAAGAGCAAATACAAAACATACTATAATGAAAAATTTAATTTGTGTCTCTGCACCATCTGGATCAGGTAAAACTACATTATGTAAAGTAGTAAGAAAGATAAGACCTGAGTTTATATGGTCTGTATCTTATACCACTAGAGCTCCTAGAGAAAATGAGATTGATGGGGAAGATTATAATTTTGTAAAACGACAAGATTTTAAAATATTAATAGATAATGGTGATTTAGCTGAATGGGAGAATGTTCATGGTAACTATTATGGTACCGTTAAAAAAGAATTAGATAATGCGATTTTGAATGAAAAAATTGTATTGCTTGAATTAGATGTTAATGGGACAAGTTCAATTCAGAAATTATATCCAGACAATTCGCATTCCGTTTTCATTGTTCCACCAAGTATAGATAGCTTAAGAAAAAGATTGCAAATGAGGGGTAGTGAAACTGAAGCCACTATTAAAAAAAGGTTGGAACGATTTAAAAAAGAAATGGCTTATAAAGATCGGTTTGATTCTCTATTAATAAATGATAATATTGAAGTTGCAAAAAATGATTTTTTAATAAAATTAGATGAAGTAATAAAAGGAGTGTAATAATGGGAATCAAAACTATTCCATTGAGAAATATTGAAGAAAAAACAGATAATATTTACGAAGCTGTTGTCGTAATGTCTGGTCAAGCTAAAATAGTCCTTGATGAACGTATTGTTCAAAAATCAATAAAAGAGGCAGAAGAAGAAGATTACGGTGTGTTTGATGAGATTGAAGAGAAGTCTCCTGAAGATTACATTGAGTTAGAAAAAACTACTAGTATTGCTATAAAGCAATTTATGGATGGTGATGTAAAGTGGAGNAAAAAGGAGAAGATTTTATAGACAATGTATGAACATCGTCAATAAAAATAAGTTCATAAAACAGCACATTGAACTTTATGGAAATGAATTGTTTTTTGATTCACCTTCTACTTTTAGTATAAAAAGCGATTTATTAAATAATAGTGTTTTAAGTATTTTTGAATCTTCTGTTGAAGGTTGTATGAAATGCGAATTGGGTACCTCAAGAAAAAAAATTGTTTTTGGTAGCGGAGACAAAAATGCTGATTTGTTAATTGTTGGTGAGGCTCCAAATGAATATGAAGACGAAAAAGGAAGACCATTTGTTGGCAAAGCTGGAAAACTTTTAGATAAAATACTAAAAGCAATTGGTTTAAGTCGGACAAATAATGTTTACCTCACAAATGTTTTAAAGTGTAAGACACCAAGGAATAGAGATCCATTACTATCTGAAATAAACAACTGTCATTCTTACTTATTGAAGCAAATCGAAATAATCCAACCAAAAATTATTGTTGCCCTTGGGAAAGTAGCTGGAAAGTCATTATTGAATAAAGACTTATCTTTAAAAGAATTTAGATCTCAGTTTTACGAGTTTAACTCCATCCCGTTAAAAGTGACTTACCATCCTCAAACGTTATTAAATGACCCTGCTTTTAAAAAAAATGCTTGGGAAGATTTTCAGGTTGTGCGTGACTTTATTAATTAATTTTAAAAAATATGACAAATAAAAAAAATGAAATATTAAATGTTCAGCCTCATTCTGANGAAGCTGAACAGGCAGTATTAGGTTCAATGCTTTCTGATAAAGAGGCAGTAAACAAAGCGTTTGAAAAAAAACTTGATGCGGTTCATTTTTACAAAAAAAACCATTCGCTAATTTTTGCGGCAATGTCAATTCTTGACAAAAAAAACGAGCCAATTGATACGGTTTCTGTAGTTGATGTTTTAACAAAGAACAATGACTTAGAAACAGTCGGAGGTGCTTTTTATATCAGCGGTCTGGTTGATTTAGTCCCCACAACTGCACATGTTGCTCGCTACATAAAAATTGTTATGGAAAAAGCTATTTTAAGAAACTTGATTTACTTGTCAAATGATATTTCTAAAGAAGCTTTTGATGATAGTAAGGACGTTGATGATATTTTGGAGTCAGTACAGAAATCAATTTTTAACATTACTCAAGATAGACTACAAAAAGGGTTTGAGAAAATTGACCCNGTTTTACATAAAACTTTTGAAGATATTGATAGGATAGCTTCACATAAAGGTTCAGTAATTGGTGTTCCGACTGGTTTTAGTGATTTAGATGCTAAGACTACGGGCTTCCAAGCGGGTGATTTAGTCATAATCGCTGGTAGACCTGGTATGGGAAAAACATCATTTGCCTTAAACATGATGCGTAATGCTGCAATTGATGCAAATAAGAAGATTGGTTTCTTTAGTTTGGAAATGGCAAATAATCAATTAGCTATGCGACTTTTATGTGCAGAGGCGCGTGTAGATAGTAACCTTGTAAGGTCCGGAACATTGCCTAAATCACAATATCGAAATTTAAGTCTGGCTGTTGGTCCTTTATCAAAAGCGGAAATTCATTTAGATGATACTCCCGCTTTAAGTATTCTAGAATTAAGAGCGAAGGCTAGAAGGATAAAAAATGATATAGATATTGATATGATAATTGTTGACTATTTGCAGCTTATGCAAGGTCCTAAAGGCGTAGAAAGTAGACAACAAGAGATCGCAACAATCTCTAGATCTATGAAAGCATTAGCAAAAGAATTAGACATACCAATAGTTGCTCTATCTCAATTATCTAGAGCAGTTGAACAAAGAACAGGCTCTAAAAGNCCGCAGTTGTCAGATTTAAGGGAAAGCGGTGCGATAGAACAGGATGCAGACGTTGTNCTCTTTCTTTTTAGACCATGGGTTTATTCTAGAGATGATGAAGATGAAGGAAAAGCAGAAATAATTATTGCTAAGCAACGTAATGGCCCTACGGGAATCATTGAGGCTACATATATAAATAGATACACAAGGTTTGAAAATTTAGCCCATAATCCTGATGCTCCTTTTTAATGGAAAACCCATTAGTAAAATTAGCACCTCAATTATTCGGGGATTATCCAAAAGCTTTCATTTCTTTATATAATCAAGTTTTTATATCGCCTGAGTCAGATAAGGCGTTTCTAAAAGAAAAATTATGGAAAGCTTACGATTACGGTAGCAGATATCATGAGGGCCAGAAAAGACAATCAGGAGAGCCTTATTTTAATCATTGCATAGAGGTAGCTAGTACTTTAGCATCATGGAATATGGATTATACAACTATTATGGCAGGCTTGTTACATGATGTTGTTGAGGATACAAAATTAACTGTTGATGATATAGAAAAAGAATTTGGTGAAGATCTTGCTAATCTAGTAGATGGTTTAACAAAAATTAGTGGAATAGAGTTTAGTACAAGAAAAGAAAAACAAGCAGGTAATTTTATGAAAATGTTATTATCTGTAGCAAAAGACATACGTGTTATAATAATTAAGTTTGCTGATAGAATGCATAATATGAAAACTATAAGCTACCTTCCTAGAATTAAGCAGCACCGGATTGCAACAGAAACACGAGATGTTTATTCTCCTTTAGCACATCGTTTGGGTATGTCTAGTGTGAAATCACAATTAGATGATCTCACTTTTCAGGTATTAAATAAAGATGAATATGATTCTATATCTTCTAAAATTAAAACAACAAATAAACAAAGAAGAAAATTAATAAATAGTTACATTGAACCAATTAATGCTGGTTTGAAGAATTATAAAATTACTAGCGAGATTTTTGGAAGATCGAAATCCTTTTCTTCTATTTATGGAAAAATGATTAATAGAAAAAAATCTTTTGAAGATATTTATGACTTATATGCTATCAGAATTATCGTAAATAAAATTGAAGAGTGCTACTCTGCTCTAGGTGTTGTGCATAGTGTTTTTACTCCTGTCCAAGAAAGGTTTAAAGATTTTATAGCAACACCAAAAACGAATGGCTATCAATCTATTCATACAACGATAATTGGAACCGATGGTAAAATGGTAGAAATTCAAATAAGAACTCGTACGATGAATGAAACAGCTGAAATTGGTATCGCTTCTCATTGGATTTATAAGGAAGGTAAAACCAGTGTGAACGATTTAGGTTCAGATATTAAATGGCTTAGAGAGTTGATTGATATTTTAAAAAACGAATCTAGTAATCCTAAAGAATTTATGGATTTATTAAAAATTGATTTATTTGATAGAGAGATTTATGTTTTTACCCCTGCAGGAGATTTAGTTCAATTACCAGCTGGTTCAACGCCTGTTGACTTTGCATTTGAAGTTCATACACAAGTAGGTATGCATTGCCTGGGTGCTAAAGTAAATCATCAATTAGTTACTCTAAATGTTGAGTTGAGAAGTGGTGATGTAGTAGAGATAATTACTGGCAAAAGTCAAACGCCGAGTATCAATTGGAAAAAATTTGTTATTACTAGTAAAGCAAGGAATTCAATAAATAAATATTTAAAAAACACTAGCCGTTTAGAAAGTATCAAACTGGGTAAAGAAATCGTACTAAAAACGCTCAGAAGATTAAAAATATATGGGCAAAAAAATATTTATTTAAATGCCTACGGTAGTTTTGGGTTTAGTGACGAAGATTCATACTTTGCTTCTATTGGGCGAGGAAAAACTTCGTTTAGAGAAATTCATAAAAAATTAAGTACTAATCAAACTGATAAGGACAATTCTTCATATAGTAAACTTGGGGATGCAATTGAAAATATTTTTCGTCCAGCAGATGGAATAATCCTAGATGGGATTAATAACCTTATGATTAAATATGGGAAATGTTGTAATCCGATACCTGGTGATGATGTAGTTGGTTTTGTCACTAGAGGAAGGGGTTTAACTGTACATAAAGCTAGGTGCCATAGTTTACCCCTGGTTACTAATGATGAAGACCGTTTGGTTGATGTTGATTGGAATCTCCCGAAAGATGCATTTTTTAATTCTAGATTAAAAATTATAGGTCTGGATTATAAAGGTTTGCTTAAAGATTTATCAGAATGTATCGGAAGTCAAAATATTAATATTTCCAGTGTTGATATAAAAGTAAATGGAGCCATTGCAACTGCCCATTTTATTGTGCAGGTAAAAAATAAGCGGCAATTGGATAGGTTAATTAAGAAAATATATAACGTTAAGCATGTTGACAGTGTGGAGAGAATAGGGAAATAAAATGGATGTAAAAACTTTTACTAAGCGAGATATAGCAATTAAGGTTGGAAAAAATCTTAATATGAGCATACGTAAATCAATTATATATACAGATGAAGTTTTTAAGGCTGTTCGTGAACTATTGTGTGAAGATAATGATTATATAAGAGTTGAAATAAGAAACTTTGGAGTTTTAGAAAGTAAACCTGCAAAAGCAAAACCAAAGGCAAGAAATCCAAAGACTAATGAAGAAATATTTGTCCCGGCACACAAGAAAACACATTTTAAGCCTGGTAAAATATTAAAAAATCATTTAAAAAAACCTATATAAAAATATGGGTAGGTGTATTGGAATAGACCTAGGAACTAAAAGAGTGGGCCTTGCTCTTTCAGATGCTTTAAATATTATAGCTTCACCATTTAAAACTTTAACATTCATAGATAACGATGATTTAGTATCGAAACTGAGCGATATTATTAATGATAATAATGTTAAAACTATTATTTTAGGATTGCCTTTGAATATGAGTGGAGTGGATACCGAACAGACAAAAAAAGTAAGAACCTTCAAGGCTTCGCTTGCAAAATTAAATATACCGATACTATATGAGGACGAAAGGCTTAGTTCCGTAAGTGCTAAAAAGTCACTTGTGATGCAAAATGTAAAAACAGGACATAATAAAGCAGAAATTGATAGAACTGCAGCGGCAATTATTTTGCAACAATTTCTAGATAAGAAGGTTTAGTTGAATTTATTTTTCAGTTTAAAACCCTGGATTCAGGTGACTTTTGCTGGAATAGCAACAGGATTAGCATTTTTTCCGTTAAATCTTGGCTTTTTGGCATGGGTATCTTTCATACCCTTGTTTCATGTGTTTGTGAACTCAAGTTTAAAAAAGAATTTGATTTATGGCTATATTTTTGGATTTACATTTAATATCACAGCCTTTTACTGGATTGGGTCCAATTCAGGTGCTGACAAATTTACTGTAATTGGTAGTCTAGTAGCTGCAGCAGGTTATCTATCTATATTTTATGCATTAGCTGGCATATTATTTTCTCTTCTATCTAAAAATCATAAAACTCGTTTTGGCGGTGTTCTTTTTCCATTCCTCATTGTTTTTATTGAATGGCTTAGAAGCTTTGGTGCGATGGGTTTTCCTTGGTCAAATATTGCACTCTCTCAATCAAAATATATTTATTTTATTCAATTCATTGACATCACGGGCACTTATGGTGTTTCATTTATTATAATTAGTTTTAATGTGATACTTTATAATGGAATCAAAAATAAAATAGATTTAAAGTATGCACTATCATTTATTTTATTTGTCTTTATAAGCTTATCATTAACAGGATGGAGCAAAATAAAATCACTTTCAAGTTTTGATAAAATAATCAAAACAGCAATTGTTCAACCTAATATAGATCCAAATACTAAATGGGGGAATAAAAACAAAATTATTGCTATTATGGACTCACTACATTTTGAATCAAATAAATTAAAACCTGACTTAGTTATATTTCCTGAAACTGCTTTACCATCTTACCTTGTAAGGGATAATTATACTAGGCAAAACCTACAAGAGACCGTTGATAGCTCTAATATTCCGCTTTTGACGGGGACTATTCACGCTTCTAACTATAAGGGTTCAAGATACTACTTTAATAGCGCTATGTTTTTAAAGCCACATTCTGATTATGAGCTCTATTCAAAAATACATTTAGTCCCTTTTGCTGAATACGATCTATTGCCTGCAATTTTTCATCCGTTGACAAAATTAAATATAAATATTGACAGAGGCCGTTTTAAGTCAGGCGAAGAGTTTATTGTTTTTAATTGGAAAAATTTTTTGTTTTCTGATTTAATTTGTTACGAGTCTTCCATTCCTCGAATTGCAAGAAAATTTGTTTCTATGGGCGCGCAGTTTTTAGTAATTCAAGCAAATGATGGTTGGTTAGGGAATTCTTATGGTCCCTATCAACATTTTGAGCTTGCTCGTTTGAGAGCAATTGAGAATCGTGTTCCAGTCGTTAGATGTGCAAATACTGGAATATCAGGTATAATTAAACCTGATGGTACTGTACAAAATATAATTGATCTAAATCAAAAAGGTATCATATCTGAAAGCGTAAATATTGGCTTTAAAAGTAGTTTTTACACAAAGTATGGTGATATGTTTGCGTTTAGTTGTTTTATTATAACATTAGTTTTTATTTTCTATTCATGTATAAAACAATTTTTTTAACATTATTTTATTTAAATCTTGGTTTTGGTGCTTCGCCTATTAATTCCATGGCTAAATCATTTTTAATTCCTGGTTGGGGCGAAATGGATTTTGGATATAAAAAATCATCAAAGTTTTTTATTCAATCTGAAATAATATTATTAACTGGATGTTTTTCTGCATTCAAAATTTCAAACCTAATAGAAAAGAAATATATAACTTATGCTAATGATCACGCTGGTGCAAGCAGCGCGAGCGATGATAGATATTGGGTTGATATAGGAAATTATAATACTAATTTAAATTTTGATTCTGAACATCTCCGAATGCGAGACAATAAAGAAGGTCAATGGGGAGATTTTCCATGGGATTGGGATAATAATGATGATAAGCGCAAAAAATTTGAAAATATGAGAATTGCCAGCGACAAGTATTACCTAGGCGGAAAATTTTTAATCGGGGGTATTATTATGAATCATATTATTTCAACAATTAATACATTGTACATTTTCAGATTAAATGAAGATAAAAAATTATCATTAAAATCCTCAATTAATTATAATCAGAAAAACCTTCAATATATTGTTACAATGGAATTTTAATAATATTTAATTAAATCACAAAATTTAAAATTTTTGCGAAGATATAAA
>JGI20155J14468_10000527_pt1 | contig 31192 bp, 37 predicted proteins | sample COG_05_FD_14468 | JGI IMG/M metagenome (IMG submission 14468) | reverse complement strand
CAAAAGCATTACATTGGTTTAGGCAGGACCTTCGATTATCTGACAATCCTGCACTTTACGAAGCTTCAAAAAACGATGAAGTAATTCCTATCTACATTCTGGATGACCAGAATTCTGGAGAATATTCTTTAGGCGAGGCGAGTCGCTTTTGGCTTCATCACTCTCTGAGTGATCTAAATAAAAACCTAAATCAAAATTTATCTCTATATCAAGGAGACCCACTTGAAACTTTGTTAGATATCATTGATAGATTTGAAATTGGTGCTGTTTATTGGAATCGCTGCTATGAACCATGGCGTATTAAACGTGATACTCAAATTAAAGCCGAGCTTGAATCCAAAGGAGTTTTGGTAAAGACATATAGCGGGTCTTTACTTTGGGAGCCCTGGACAATAAAAAAAGACGATGGAACACCCTACAAAGTTTTTACTCCTTTCTATCGCAAGGGCTGCTTAAATTCTAAAGAACCAAGAAAGCCAATTCCTAAAGTAGCTATCTCTCACTATTTTAGTGACAAAGAAAATTCTCTAAATCTCAATGAACTATCTTTGCTTCCATCGATTAGATGGGATATTCCTATGCAGTCGTATTGGGAGATTGGAGAAACTGGAGCCTTAAAGAGGTTATCTAAATTTATTGAAAATGGCATTGAGCAATATAAAGATGGTAGAAATTTTCCTTCAAAGCCTTATGTTTCTAGAATTTCTCCTCATATTCATTTTGGTGAGTTATCACCAAACCAAGCCTGGTATCTTGCCAAACAAAAGGGTAGTGATAGAAACATTGATCATTTTTTAAGTGAGTTAGGATGGCGAGAATTTTCTTACAGCCAGCTTTACTTTAATCCCGAACTCCCTAAAAAGAATCTCCAGTCAAAATTTGATCAATTTCCATGGGAGACAAATTCAAAAAATTTATCAGCCTGGCAAAAAGGTCATACTGGCATCCCTATGGTAGATGCTGGCATGAGAGAGCTATGGTTAACTGGCTCAATGCACAATCGTGTAAGAATGGTTGTGGGTTCCTTTTTAGTAAAAAATCTACTTTTGGATTGGCGTCATGGCGAGCGCTGGTTTTGGGACTGTCTAGTTGATGCTGATCTTGCAAGTAACAGTGCGAGCTGGCAGTGGGTTGCAGGATGTGGGGCAGATGCAGCGCCCTATTTTAGAATCTTCAACCCAGTGACTCAAGGTGAAAAGTTTGATCCAGATGGTGAATATATTAGAGAATATATTCCTGAGTTAAAAGACCTCCCCAATAAATTCCTTTACAGTCCTTGGGAAGCACCAAAAGAAATTTTAGAGACCGCTAATATTGTTCTAGGTAAAGACTATCCAGAACCCATTATAAATTTGAAATCTTCAAGAGAAAAAGCCCTGGATGCCTTTAAATCTCTAAAAAAAGAAACATAAATCTCTCTAAACTAGATCTTTAACTGATGTGGACCATTTTGGGTCATCATGCTTATCCCAATAGAGCTTATAAAGCTCTCTGGTCAATGGTCCAGGTGAACCATCTCCAATAATCTGATTATCTACTGATGTTATTGGCATAACGCCACCTGCAGTTGATGAAGCAAACACCTCATCGGAGTCTTTGAGCATTTCGATGGAAACCGAACATAAATTGATTGGCAAATGTATCTCCTTAGCTAACTCCATAACTGTCTGTCTTGTAATGCCTTCTAAAACGCCTTTTTTAGGTGTACTAATTCCATTCCCATTGAGACAAAAGATATTGAATCCTGGGCCCTCTGATATGTTATTTTTTTCGTCAGTAAGGATGACTGTGTCAGAATTAGAATCATAAGCTTCATACATACCACTAACCAAATCAAGCCAATGGTAATTCTTAATTCTTGAATCAATTGAGTCTGGTGAAATTCTTCTTCTATCACTGACAATAACGTTTAAGCCACTTTCGAAATTTTGAGGTTCAAGAATCCAACCAAATGGAACTGCAAACGCCATGAAACGAGGTGTGGCCTTTCTGGGATCCCTCTGAAAATTTTGCGAAACACCGCGAGTTTGAATCATCTCAACATAGGCATCGTCAAGTCCAGAATGCTCAACACATCCTGCAAGTCTTTTTTTTAATTCACTTCTTTTAATCGAGCAAGGCATCCTAAGACTTTTTGTTGACTCGTAAAAACGATCGATATGCTCATCCAAACGAAAAAAACGTCCTTTCCAGACATGAACAACATCGTATGTGGCATCTGACCTTAAGAAGCCCCAATCTAAAATTGGAATCTTAGCTTGAGAAATATCAACAATCTNTCCCTCAATCCATGCCGAACCTTGGGGGAAAATATCTTTATTCAAGAGTATTTATTTTGTACCAAAAATTTTGTCACCAGCGTCACCCAAGCCAGGCAATATATAACCATTGTCATTCAGGCCTTCATCAATTGCAGCGATAAATAATTCGACATCAGGATGTAAGTTTTGTAACCCTTTCTAGACCCTCAGGTGAGGCAACTAAAAACAAACCAATGATTTTTTTACACCCTTTTTGCTTTAAAAGATCAATTGTTGCCAGAAGCGTTCCGCCCGTAGCAAGCATAGGATCAATTATTAATGCAGTTCTTTTATCAATATCAGTAATAACTTTATCAAAATACGCAACTGGATTTAAAGTCTCTTCATCCCGGTAAAGACCGACTATGCTTACTTTTGCATTAGGTACGAGAGTTAAAACACCATCTAGCATCCCAAGCCCTGCTCTGAGAATTGGAACAATTGAAAGCTTTTTACCAGTTAACATTTCGGTATTAATTGGCTCGCCCTGCCAACCATTAATTTCTCTATTTTCTATTGGTAAGTCTCTAGTCGCCTCATATGTCAAAAGACTTGCCACCTCATTGGCTAGCTCACGAAACTGCTTTGTACTTATTCCTTGCTGTCTAAGTAAGGCTATTTTATGCGCTATTAAAGGGTGTTTGATTGCATTGAGTGGCATTGTAATTCCTAAATTAGTTAATAACTTAATATTAATTTTACAGGTTAATACGAATTGTATTATTACTATAAAAATGATTATTCAATTCTATGTATCATTAGACGATTTACAAAAAAATATTATTATGAAGTTTGGAATATTAGGTGAAGCAAAAATCGCAAGGGAGCATGTTGTTCCTGCAATAATTAACGCTGGGCATGAAGTTACACTTGTTGGAAGAAGATTGCCAGGGCAAACTGCCCTTCCTGCAATCTATGGTGATGCAATAGAGACAGATTATGAAAGCCTTATTAGTGATCCATCGGTTGAAGCAATCTATAACCCTCTTCCCAATCATCTTCACGTCCCCTACTCTATTGAAGCACTTAAAAAAAATAAACATGTCCTCTGTGAAAAACCGGTTGCACTCAACCTAAAAGAATTAGCGCATCTTGAGAATGCGGCTAATGATAGCAAAGCATTTTTCTATGAGGCTTTTATGGTCAGAAGCCATCCCCAATGGCAATGGCTTCAAAATCTTGATATAGGAAATTACCAATCGTCTCACTTTATCTTCAGCTATCCTAAACAACCTGAAGGCAATGTTCGAAATCTAATCAAATATGGAGGCGGTCCATTATTTGATATTGGGTGTTATGCTATTTTGTCAGGATGCATGCTCTTTAAGGGAGAGCCTAAAGTTCTCTCAGCAGTTGCAACCATGTGTGATCAATACGAGACTGAAAAACAGGTTGATGCAACCCTTAGATGGCCAGGTGGAGAAACACTTAGCTTTACCGTTTCAGCTGATGCGGCTCTTTGTCAATCACTTACTGTTTTAGGATCTAAGGGATGGGCCAAACTGAATGTTCCAGTCAATCCGCCAGAACAAACATCTGCCTATTGGTCTAATGGAGGACTTCATGAAGGAAGTCATGTTGTATTTCCTGCGTGCAATCAATATCAGCTTATGGTTGAGGAGTTTGTGTCCCGTTCTTCATCTGGAGATAAATCAGATTTTCTTTTTTCAAAAATTGTAACTAGGACAATCAATGATATTCAAAAAATTGCTGGCTTAAAGACCTAAAGAATTCATCTAAAATTGAAAAGATTACGAGTCAATATTTCAATATTGATAGCGGCACATGGTATCTTATAATGCTATGAAAACTGACACTCCATTTGTTATTGCTGGGCGAACTTTTAAATCAAGACTTCTAGTTGGCTCAGGGAAATATAAAGACCTTAACGAAACAAAATTAGCAACTGAAAACTCCGGCTCTGAAATCATTACTGTAGCCATTCGAAGGACAAATATTGGACAAAATGCCAATGAAGAAAGCCTTCTTGATGTGATATCTCCAGAAAAATATACCATTCTTCCAAATACTGCTGGATGTTATGATGCAAAAGATGCTGTTAGAACCTGCCTTCTTGCAAGAGAGTTGTTAGATGGTCATAATCTAGTAAAGCTGGAAGTCCTAGGAGATGAAAAAACTCTTTATCCTAATATTGTTGAAACTCTTTCTGCCGCCAAGACACTGATAAAAGAAAACTTTGATGTCATGGTCTATACCTCTGATGATCCTATAGTTGCAAAGGAGCTTGAAGAAATTGGCTGCTGTGCAATTATGCCCCTGGGCTCTCTCATTGGTTCAGGTCAGGGTATTTCTAACCCCTTTAACATTAAATTGATAAAAGATAACTCTAGTGTGCCTGTTCTAGTAGATGCTGGAGTGGCTGTGCGAGTGACGCTGCAAGAGCGATGGAGCTTGGTTGCGATGGCGTTTTAATGAACTCAGCTATTGCAAATGCAAATAATCCTCTACTAATGGCTAGCGCAATGAAACATGCTATCATTGCCGGAAGAGAGTCATACCTTGCTGGAAGAATGATGAAAAAAGCCTTTGCTAGTGCAACTTCTCCCATGGAAAATCTTATCTAATCACAATCACCCCTCATGAATTTTTCAAACAAAATAAGTGATCTTGAAAAAAATCACCTATTACGTTCAAGAAGAATTGCAAAAAGTGCACAAGGCACAAACATGATAATTGATAACAAAGATGTTGTTAATTTTTGCTCAAATGACTACTTATCTCTTGCGAATCATCCAAAGATCAAGGAGTCACTTATCGAAGGTATAAAGAAATATGGAGCTGGCTCAGGAGCATCTCATTTAGTGAGTGGTCATTCAGAGTCCCACAAATTACTTGAAGAGTCTCTGGCAGAGTTCACAGGTCAGGAGAGTGCGCTGTTATTTTCATCAGGCTATAGTGCAAATCTGGGAATTTTTTCTGCCCTCAGAGACGAGATTCAATGGTCCATTCAGGACAAATTGAATCATGCGTCATTGATAGATGGCTCTAGGTTAATTGGTCTGCCCATTCAAAGATACCACCATAATAATCTTGAATCTCTCGCTAACAAAATTAAAAAACAGTCTGGCCCAGGACTAGTCGTTACAGACAATGTTTTTAGTATGGATGGTGATCGAGCAAATATTTCAGGTATTGCTAAGATTATTGACAAAAAAAACACAACTCTTATGCAGGATGATGCTCATGGTTTTGGCATTTTCACTCCAATCATTCCAGATCATTCTATCTATATGGCCACACTTGGAAAGGCTGCAGGAGTAATGGGTGCTTTTGTTTCTGGAGATAAAGACTTTATAGAATTTCTAATTCAAAAATCAAGACCTTACACCTATACTACTGCACTTCCAGCTAGCCTATGTCATGCACTCCAAAAAAGTTTGGAGTTGATAAGACAGGGTGAGCAAAGGGAGAAGTTAATTAATAACATTAAGCACTTTAGATTCATATCCAATCAACTTGATCTAAGTTTTGAAGAATCGAATAGTGCAATTCAGCCCCTAGTCATCGGCTCTAGCTCCAAGGCATTAACAATGAGTAGTAGATTATTTGAGGAAGGTTTTTTTGTTAGTGCAATTCGTCCCCCTACGGTTCCTCCCAAAACAGCAAGACTTCGATTTACCGTTTCAGCTAATCATACATTCGATCAAATTGAAGCCCTAATTGGAAAGGTCAAAAATGCTATGGAATAGAACAGTAGGCAAGGGTCCGAACCTTGTATTACTTCATGGCTGGGCATTCAATAGCGAAATATTTCATGAGCTAGTTAGTAAATATCAGAATGATTACTGCATCACAGTTATCGATTTACCTGGACATGGAAGAAGTCCTGATATTGAAGGCAGCATTGAAGATTGGTGTAAAGAAATCATCAGGCTTATTCCTGAAAAATCTATTCTCTTAGGATGGTCACTGGGAGGGCTGCTCTCTATTTTTATAGCTAATCAAATGAAACTTAAGGAATTAATTTTAGTTGCAGCAAGCCCATGTCTTGTGAATAATGATAACTGGGATTTTGGAATAAGTCATGAAGTATTTGATCAATTTGCTCATAACCTCAAAGTTGATAGCACGAAGGCACTCAAACGCTTCGTGAGTCTTCAAAGTAAAGATAAATCTCAAATTCAAAAATTACATAACTCCATTCAAAATTATCCAGCCTCTGAAAGTGCTCTAAATAATGGTTTAGAAATAATTACTAATTGCGACCTGAGGAAGAACTATAGAGAAATCAATATTCCTAAAAAATGTATTCTTGGAAAACTCGACACACTTGTCCCGGTAAAAATTCAACATTGGTATTCTGAAACTGAGACCGAAATTCAAGTCCTGAAATCTGGGCATCTGCCATTTTTAGAAAATAGCTTTCAAATCTAATTTGGATTGAGAATCGCTCTGTATCAACTCTAATAGGTATAAGGTTTTTGGTATAATTTGAATATATTATTTCATTAGTAAAAAGATGAGTGCATTAGTTGGAGTTATTATGGGTTCAAAATCTGATTGGCCCACAATGAAAAATGCCACTGAAATACTGGAAGAGCTCGGTGTCTCATACGAAGTTAAAGTTGTTTCCGCTCATAGAACCCCTGATTTAATGTTTGAATATGCAGAAACTGCAGAGGAAAGAGGACTAGAAGTTATTATTGCAGGGGCTGGAGGCTCTGCTCATTTGCCGGGAATGGTTGCTTCAAAAACTATTGTTCCAGTTCTTGGTGTTCCGGTTCAATCTAAAGCTTTAAGTGGTCAAGACTCATTATTATCTATCGTTCAAATGCCAGGAGGTATACCAGTAGGGACTCTCGCTATTGGAGACTCTGGTGCAAAAAATGCCGGCATACTCGCTGCTCAAATTGTTGGAAACCATGACAAAGCAGTCAGAGAGAGAGTGAGCAAGTTTAGAGCAGATCAAACTCAAAACGTTTTAAATCATCCAGACCCAAAAAATTAGATTATGAAAATTGGTGTTCTTGGTGCCGGTCAATTAGGAAGAATGCTTGCACTATCAGCCTATCCCCTTGGCCATCAAATGAGATTTTTAGCTTTATCCGAAGAGGACCCCTCCTCGCTTCTAGGCAAGACATTCATTCACAACAATAATCCAGAGGTCATAAAAAAATTCTCTGAGGAATCTGATGTTGTAACCTATGAGAGTGAAAATACAGAACTTAAAATTGTCAATGAAATCATAAGCACCACTGAGGTCTATCCAGGTGAGATGTCGCTTCGATTAACTCAGCACAGGGGACTAGAGAAAAACTTACTGAACAAATTAAATATTCCTTGTGCGCCATTTGAATTGGTAAATAATGTTTCAGAATTAACTCAAGCAGTCACAAAAATTGGCTTACCTGCAATTCTAAAAACTACTAAAGATGGATATGATGGCAAAGGTCAATTTCTACTGAGGTCTGAATCTCAAATTAATGAAGCCTGGGAGGCAATGTCTGGAGCAGAGTCTATTCTGGAAGGGTTTATTAACTTTAAAAGAGAACTTTCGCTTATTGCAGTTAGAGGAGCTAATGGCGATCTCAAATACTACCCTCTAGTTGAAAACTCTCATCATGAAGGAATCTTAAGGTTGACAGTTGCACCAGCACAAGAGGTATCAGATTCACTTCAAAAAAAAGCTGAAAATTATATGCAGGCTCTTATTACTGAAATTAATCATGTCGGCGTTTTAACTCTTGAACTATTTGACTCAGATGATGATTTAATTGTCAATGAGATTGCACCAAGAGTCCATAATTCAGGGCATTGGACAATTGAAGGAGCACAAACTTCTCAATTTGAAAACCATATCAGAGCAATTACTAATAGCCCACTTGGTGAAACATCAGTTAAAAATAGATTCAACGCAATGATAAATATCATTGGCAAACTTGGCCCTACAAAAAAAGTTCTGGAGACGAGTAACGCGCACTTACATTTGTATGACAAGAAAGAGAGAGAAAACAGAAAATTAGGGCATATAACAATTACTTCTGACTCCTACCAAGATTTACAAAAATCCATCAAAAATTTGAGTGACTTCTTGCCCTAATCTTCGTTGAGATCTAGGGGACTTCCATGTCTCTGTAACTCCTCATGATAAAACTGCTCTGCAAGCTTTTCTTCATAGTGATAAGCTGATATTTCACTGACCTCAACTTCTGCTAAAAACTGGCAAACATGGATCATTTCATGGCACATCGTGATGATAAATTTTTTTTTATCTAATGACTCTTCAATTTCAATGAAAAACTTACCGTCACCCTCATAATCTGTCCACGCAAGAGCATCTTCAACCTTATGAATAGTGAGATCTATTGTAGGAATTTTGTCCTTATGAAACAGGCCATTACAGCAAAAATTAAACAATTGTCGCGAGAGCTCTATTTGTTCTTTATTGCCACCATGAATGTAAATCATAGATTAGTAATGTATCTTTTTAAAAATTCTTTTCTAGGTATTTAATTATATCGTTGGACTCATAAAGCCAGCTCACTTCACCAGCATACTCAATCCTGAGGCACGGAACTTGGACTTTACCTCCGTTGAGCTCAAGCTCTCTTCTGTAATCACCTTTTTGAGCATTGCGAGTCTCTAAATTCAAATTTAATCGTTTAATTGCTCTTCGAGTTTTAATACAAAAAGGGCAAGCATAAAACTCATAAAGCTTAAGCGACTCAGTTTTTTTATCAACTTGGATTTGGTTTTCAGAACTCCTTTTAATAATTTTGGGNCTTACAGCCCAATCAAGAAAAATNAGAACTCTTCCTGAACCCTCTCTAAGTAGCTTTAATATGAGTCTCATAGGCCTTGCTTGTATGCTATTAAAGTATTTTCAAGTAATGTTGCAATAGTCATTGGACCAACACCCCCAGGAACTGGTGTTATTGCCGCTGCGGTATCCTTGATAGCATCAAAATCAGCATCTCCAACAAGTGAACCGTCCTCTAAACGATTGATTCCAACATCGATCACGACTGCCCCCTCCTTAATCCAATCACCCTTAACCATTTTGGGTATACCAACACCAACTACGACGATGTCAGCCTGCCTTACTTTTCCAGCTAAATCTTTTGTTTTACTATTGCAAATTGTGACCGTGCCCCTTGCATTTAAGAGTTCCATTGCCATTGGTCTGCCAACAATATTAGAAGCACCAATAACCACGCAATTCATTCCTTCAATCTGACAATCAATTGACTGCAACATTGTCATGACTCCTTTAGGAGTACAAGGCCTCAAATGAGACTTATTTTGCATTAACTTGCCAATGTTTTCGCTATGAAAGCCATCCACGTCCTTCAAGGGCGAAATATGTTCAATAACTTTATTTGAATTGATGTGTTTAGGTAGTGGAAGTTGAACAAGAATACCGTCAATATGTGGATTATTATTTAATCGCTCAACTTCTTCCAGCAACTGTTCTTCAGTAATATTCTCAGACTTAATAATCTTGTCTGAAAAAAAACCTGCCTGCTTACATGCAAGCTCTTTATTACGAACATAAACGGCTGAGGCTGGATCCTCACCAACTAAAATGACTGCCAGGCCTGGTGGGCGTTCAAAAGTACTTACTTCGTCAGCAATCTTAGAACGAAGATTTTTTGCAATTTCCTTACCATCAATAATATTCATTTTTTAAATTCCTTTTTTACTTTTTTTAAATCACTCTCTGTATCTACACCAAAGCCAGTTGAAGCCTCAGAGATTTCTACATGTATATCAAATCCGTTTGCTAAAAAAGTAAGTTGCTCTAATTTTTCAGCAATTTCAAGTTTAGACATATCCATCTTTGAATAGTCTTTCAAAAAACCTGCTTTATAGGCATACAAACCAACATGTCTAAAACATAAATTTAAATCAATATCGTCTTTAGCCCGAAATGCTGGCATAGGCGACCTCGAGAAATATAAAGCTCTGCCGCGCGAATTATATACAACTTTGACGCAATTCTCGTCAAAGTATTCCTCCTCAGAATTAATTTTTTCACATAAAGTTGCAACACTCATACCCGAGGAAGCTAAGTTGGAGGCTACTTGATTTAGGGCTTCTGGAGCCATCATAGGCTCATCTCCTTGCAAATTCACTATGATTTCATGATCCTCAAAGTCAAGCTCTAAAACAACTTGAGACAAGCGTGATGTCCCTGAAGTATGGTTCTGATTGGTCATACATACCTCTGCACCAAAGTCTAATGCAGCTCGCTTTATTCTCTCATCATCTGTTGCAATGATGACTCTTTTAGCATTACTCTTTATTGCATTTGAGTATGTATGCTCAATAAGGGTTTTCCCATTAATATTCTTTAGTAGCTTTGCCGGCAATCGACTTGAAGCATATCTGGCAGGAATTACAATGGAAAAATCCATTACTTTGTGGATTCTATTCTTCTGGCTTCTTCAACGAGAAGAATTGGAATACCATCAATGATTGGATAGGCTAATTTACTCTTCTCACAAATTAACTCCTCACCGACAAGCTCAAGAGGTGCTTTACTTTCTGGACAAACTAACATTTGCAACAAGTCATTATCAATCACAACTTTAACTCCAACTGATGATAAAAATCAGATTCTATTTTTGCAGTTACATCTAGATACCACATTTGATCAGATGCGAATTGGGAACATTTTACACAATCCTTAGAAGTCATTAGGATTGGATATTCTTTGTCAAAACTCAAATCTTCTTCCTTATACTGATAATGATCTGGAAACGGTTTGGCAATAACTTCAATTTCAAAACTCCTTAGAACTGAAAAGAATTTTTCTGGCTTCCCAATTCCTGCAACCGAATAACATTTTCTTCTTCTAAAGAAATTAAGGTCTTTCTTTTCACCTGTGATTAAATTTATGAAGCTCTTAGACTCTAATTGACTAGAGACTTCTCCCTCTAAAGAAGAACCATTATTTATTATAAAATCGACAGAATTAAGTCTGTTTTTTGAATCTCTAAGAGGACCAGAAGGCAGGAATAAGCCATTACCAAGTCTACTATTTCCATCAATCACCACAATTTCAATTTTGCGCCCCATAGAGTAGTGCTGAAGGCCATCATCACTAATAATTACGTCTAGTTGATGTTGTTGATTCAAAAACTCAACCGCTCTAGCTCTTTTTTTTGATATTGCAACTACTGCTTGAGTTTGTTTTTTAATTAATAAGGGCTCATCTCCACATTCATTAGGGTTACTTGAGGATACAACTTCTAAAACCTCTTGGGAATAGTTACCACCATAGCCTCTAGAAACAACTCCTACCTTTTTATTTCTTGATTCAAGATAATTGACAATTGAAATCACAATTGGAGTTTTGCCAGTTCCGCCTGCGGTTATATTCCCAACAACAACGATTGGGATTTTTGATTTTTCAACTTTAAGAATACTCAACTTATATAATCCAAAGTGTATTCTAGAAACAATAAAAAAAACTAAAGACAAAGGAAGAAGTAAAAAGTTGGAAATACCGAATTTGCTATGATTTATGAAACTAAGATTACCCAACATTTTGATGACTTTAATTACTTTAAAAACATTTATTATGACAAAATATTCCGACCATGAGTGTTGAATTTCAGATTTCTAATCAATATTTAAGATCAAACCGAAAAAAAGGTTTTGTTTCATTTATTTCAGGTGTCTCAATGGTTGGTCTAATTCTAGCTGTAATGTCTTTAATTACAGTCATGTCTGTCATGAATGGCTTTCATGAAGAATTAACAAATAGAGTTCTCAATACAATTTCTCACGCCTACGTTACAGGATCAGATGATAAGATTGAAAGTTGGGATGACATCCAAACAAAAATAAATTCTAATGATCGAGTTATCACCTCCTCTCCCTACGTAGAGGACTTTGCCCTAATGACCTCAAAGAGTGCATCTCAGGGGGTTAGTGTTAGAGGAATTTTGATTGATCAAGAATCTTCCACTTCTGTTTTGTTGGATGATATTAAATACGGTTCATCGAGCCTAGAGGAAGATCAATACTCTGTAATAATTGGTGTGGGCCTAGCAACTCTAATGGGAACTGGTGTGGGCGATCAAATAACACTTATTGCACCAGCAAGAAATGCACTTGGAATTTTGGTTCCCCAGTCTCAAAACTTCGTCGTTGGCGGTATTTTTAATGCTGGACTGAACGACTATAACAACGGATTAGCTTTTATTCATCTTTATGATGCCCAAGATTTATTTAACCTCGGCAATAAAGTTTCTGGGATTCGACTCAAGGTTGATGATCTTTTTGATGCAAATATAATAACTAGTGACGTTGTGAAATCCTTAGGTGAGGGTTTTTATGGAGTTGACTGGATGCAGCAGCAAAAACACTTTATTAGGGCATTAAATCTTGAAAAACAGATGATTGCAATAATTCTCTCATTAATTATTGCTGTGGCTGCCTTTAACATTGTCTCTATGATGGTGATGGTAGTCACTGATAAAAAATCCGATATTGCAATTCTTAGAACTCTTGGGATGACACCAAAAAGAATTGTAAAAATTTTTTACTATCAGGGGATAAGTATTGGGATTATTGGAATTGGTTTAGGAACTATCCTTGGCATACTTTTAGCCCTTAACATAGAATCTGTAATTTCTGGAATTGAAAGCGTAATTGGATTTCAATTTTTTCCAAAGGATGTCTTCTATATCAATCGTTTTCCATCAAAAATTATACCAAGTGATGTCATTAGCATTATTGTAGGATCTTTTGTTTTAGTGATGATCGCTGCGATTTATCCAGCTAAACGTGCGGGTAAGATTAATATATCTGAGGTTCTTAGACATGAGTGATATTATCGAATGTCGATCTTTAGGTTTTAGTTATGGTGATGGAAATTCAAAGACGTCTGTTTTAAAAAATCTAGACATTAGAGTTAAACCTAATGAAAAAATAGCAATCATTGGTCAATCTGGATGTGGGAAATCTACTCTCCTTAATTTATTAGCTGGTCTTGATATGCCATCAGAAGGAGAAGTGCTGATTGATAATGTAAATATTTCAAGTCTCAAAGAAAGACAAAGAACTGAACTGAGAGCTAAGCATCTTGGATTTGTTTTTCAGTTTCATCACCTGCTTAACGATTTTTCAGCAATCTACAATACTGCTCTTCCACTTATTATTAATCATTTAGATAAAAATGAGGCGCTTACAAAAGCTGAGAATATCTTAAAAAAAGTTGGATTAGAAAATCGAATCAACCATAAACCCTCTGAATTGTCTGGTGGAGAGAGGCAAAGAGTTGCGATTGCAAGAGCAATGATTACCGAACCTTCCTGTCTTTTAGCTGATGAGCCTACTGGTAATCTGGATGAACAAAATGCTAAGGAAGTATTGGATTTGATTATTGAGCTTAATAGTAATCAAAACACAGCGCTTTTGATTGTTACCCACGACCTATCTATAGCAAACAGGATGTCAAGACAACTGGATTTAACTGATGGCTGCCTTAAAGAAAAATAAAGTAATTCTTGTAATTATTGATGGACTAAAGTATCAGACTGCTATTGAACAATGTGGTTTTTTAGAGGCTCTAGTAGAGTCAAAAAAAGCACGAAGAATGAAAATGATAGCAGTCTTACCAACACTTTCTGCACCAATCTATGAGACTCTCCATACCGGAGTTCAGCCGATACATCATGGGATTACATCGAATGATAATCTTCGAAAATCTAACTGTGACAATATCTTTTCAATTGCCAAGACTGGCGGCTTAGTAACGGCTGCTGCTGCGCATTCTTTTTTTTCAACCCTGTACAATGAGGATCCCTACATTCCGATAAGAGATCAGGAGGTAAATGATCCTAATAAGCCAATACAGCACGGTCGCTTTTATTCCGAAAAAGGCTATTCTTCGTATAACATCTCGTTGCCTTCAGAGCATGATTTAATGAATCAAGGCAGTATGTTGGTTGATCGGTATAAACCAAATTATCTAATGATTCATTCTTGTAGTTGTGATTCTATTGGTCATCAGTATGGAGGAAACTCAGTTGAATACTCAAAGCAGGCATGGCAAGTGAATGATCAATTAGCTCAAAATATACCTTTTTGGATGGATCAAGGTTACAGAGTCTTGGTTACCTCAGACCATGGATTTACTGAATCAGGAAATCATGGAGGTAGTAGTGAAGTTGAGAGATGGACACCTTATTATGACATTGGTCATCCAAATCCTGGGATTGGAAGCGAGGAAGTGTCACAACTTTCAGTTGCTCCCAGTATTTTGTCAATACTTGGGCTCAGTATTCCGAAAAAAATGAATGCGCCACTAATTGACAAATAAAAAATACTAAAGCATCTATCCTAGAAACTGAATCATTATTCCCGCAGCGATTGCAGAACCAATCACGCCAGCAACATTTGGACCCATTGCATGCATCAACAAGAAGTTTTGAGGATTAGACTCAAGACCAACTCTATTTGACACGCGCGCTGCCATTGGAACTGCAGATACCCCCGCAGAGCCAATCAGTGGATTAATCTTTGTGTCACTAAATAGGTTCATCAGCTTTGCCATTAATAGTCCACTCATAGTCCCAATAGCAAATGCCACCATACCTAATAACAAAATTCCAAGGGTGTCCAATTTTAGAAACTCGGCTGCAATCAACTTAGATCCAACAGCTAGTCCTAAAAATATTGTAACAATGTTAATCAGTGCATTTTGTGTTGTATCACTTAAACGATCAACCACGCCACACTCTTTCATCAGGTTTCCAAAAGCAAACATTCCAAGAAGTGGAGCAGCATCAGGAAGCAATAAACCAACAAGCAGCAATAGCATAATTGGAAATACAATTTTTTCAGTCTTTGATACTTCACGTAGCTGTACCATTTGAATTTGACGCTCTTTTTCGGTTGTAAAAAGCTTCATAATTGGCGGCTGAATGAGTGGTACTAGTGCCATATAAGAGTATGAGGCGACAGCAATGGCGCCAAGCAATTCAGGGGCTAATTTTGAGGCAACATATATAGAAGTAGGGCCATCTGCACCTCCAATAATGCCGATCGCGGCTGCTTGCTTTAAACTAAAGTCAAAGACGCCTAGAGATGTCAACGCAATTGCGCCTAACAACGTTGCAAAAATACCAAATTGCGCTGCAGCTCCCAGAAGCAAAGTCTTAGGATTGGCCAAAAGCGGTCCAAAGTCTGTCATCGCGCCAACACCCATAAAAATTATTAATGGAGCTACACCACTAGCAATTGCAATAGTATAAAAAGTGTAAAGCATTCCATCCTTATAGCCCAGATCACTCACAGTTTGGAGAGCTAAAGCGTGTTCTGCGCTAGAACTTTCCTTAAATGCATCATAGATATCTGAAGCTGAACCCCAACTTGCCAAATTAAGGCTGTTAGCTAAAGCACTCAGAACTTCAGGATCTGCCGCATAAATTGCACTTCCCACAGCAGATAAAGCAAGTCCAGCACCAGGAATATTACTTAAAATTGCTCCGAATCCAATCGGCAGTAAAAGTAAGGGTTCAAATTTCTTTACAATTGCAAGGAACAACAACAGAAGTCCAACTAATATCATCGAGCCTGAACCAAAATCTAGCTGATAAAGACCTGAGTTTTCCAACAATATATATAAATTTTCCATAATAGATTAAGCTAAAGAAATTATTGCCTGTCCTGCTGAAACTTGATCTCCCTCACTAACGTTAACGGATATCACTGTACCTGAGCGTGCAGCCTTAACTTCAGTTTCCATTTTCATTGCCTCAAGAATGACAAGAGTGTCTCCTTCATTAATTTGCTGATTTGGTGAAACCAAAACCTTCCAGATATTGCCAGCTAGTGGTGCTGGAATGTCCTCTGCATTAACAGCAGGAGCTGCTACTTGAGGTGCTTCTGCTTGAGGTGCTGCAGATGCCTGACCAGCAACTTGGATTGATGAAATCTCACCACCAGATTTCACTTCAACAACATAATCTTGACCTTTGTGATTTACTGTATAAACACCATCTTCTTTTGGCCCCTTACTTGGGGCTTGCGGGACTGGTTCAAAGAAATCGGGATTATTACGATTTTCTAAAAACTGCATTCCCACCTGTGGAAATAGGATATAAATCAATAAATCATCAATTTTTTCTTTTTCTAATTTGATACCCTTTTCTTTTACAATGGAATCAAATTCTGCTTCTAAGGTATCCATTTCTGGATCGATATTATCTGCTGGACGACATGTAATTGCCTCACCACCATCAAGAACGCGTGCTTGAAGCTCAGCATTTACAGGGGCTGGTGATGCTCCATATTCGCCTTTAAGTATGCCTGCAGACTCTTTTGCAATAGATTTATATCGCTCACCGAGTAAAACATTCATTACTGCTTGGGTTCCAACAATTTGAGAAGTTGGCGTCACAAGGGGAATAAAACCAAGATCTTCTCGAACGCGAGGAATTTCTTGCAACACTTCATCAAGTCTGTCTAGAGCATTATTCTCCCTAAGTTGGCTCTCCATATTGGTCAACATACCACCAGGCACTTGAGCCAATAAAATACGTGGATCAATACCTTTCAATGAGCCTTCAAATTTAGCATATTTGGGTCGCACTGTTCTGAAGTAAGCATCAATTTCTTCTAATTGTTCCATATCAATACCAGTTTTACGAGGACCATGATCTAAAATAGAAACCACTGCATTAGTCGAGGAGTGGCCATATGTCATGCTCATTGAAGCAATTGATGTATCAACACGATCGATACCAGCCTCTATTGCTTTAATTAACGTTGCTGTTGAGAGGCCTGTTGTTGCATGGGCATGAAGTTGTATAGGAATATCAATTGCCTTCTTGAGTTTTTTCACAAGATCATATGCAACATATGGCTGAAGAAGACCAGCCATATCCTTGATACAGAGTGAATGAGCACCCATATCTTCAATTTGCTTAGCCATATCAATCCAAAGTTCTGTAGTGTGTACAGGACTGAGTGTATACGAAATGGTACCCTGAGCATGTTTACCAACTTTTACCGTTTGGTCTACCGCTGTTTGAAGGTTACGCATATCGTTCATCGCATCAAAAATACGCAAAACACCAACACCATTTTCTGCGCAACGGTCAACAAAATTTCGTACGACGTCATCACTGTAATGACGATAACCTAGTAAATTCTGAGCTCTAAGGAGCATCTGCTGAGGCGTATTGGGCATTGCCTTACTGATTTCTCTAATTCTATCCCATGGGTCTTCACCTAAAAAACGGATGCATGCATCAAAAGTAGCCCCTCCCCAAGATTCCGTTGACCAATAACCCACCTTATCTAGCTTTTCAGCAATTGGCAACATATCGTCTATTCTCATCCTAGTCGCGAATAGTGACTGGTGTCCATCTCTTAAAACAAGTTCTGTAATTCCTACGGGTTGTGTGTTGACATCATTTGACATAAATTAAGCTCCAGTATGCAATTTAATTGCTTTCTCAATGATTGCTCTTGTGTCTTCATCTATTAAATTATCCGCTTGGGAAGGTGCAACAGAAGTACTAGGTGCAAAGGGTTGGAGTCTTAACACAGCAGCTGACATAAAGCTTGTTAAAACCACCATTAATGCTAAAAAAACAAAAACAAAGCCCATACCAAATAGGGTTAAGTTGATCGCTTCATTCAGTAAATTGTTGTCCATAATAGATAAAATAAAAAAATTAATTCTATTGTTTAAAATTAACCATAAAAAATTTATCAACTCATACTTGGTACCAGTGGACGGGCTCGAACCGTCACTCCCGTGAAGGAACCGGATTTTGAATCCGGCGTGTCTACCAATTCCACCACACTGGCTTAATCAAGGCTTATTTGTGTCTAAAAGTAATTCTTCCCTTTGTTAAATCATAAGGAGTCATTTCTACAGTGACCTTATCACCAGGCAATATGCGTATGTAGTGCTTACGAATTTTTCCAGAGATATGGGCAAGAACACTATGGCCATTCTCCAATTCAACTTTGAAGGTTGTATTGGGTAATTTTTCCTTTACTACACCCTCTAACTCAATGTAATCACTTTTTGACATATATTCGTTCGATATAATTTTAAACAAGGTGCATTATACCTAATTACTTTTATTTTTTGCATTAGGAATAGCTTTAAAACCCGCATAGAGCAAGAAAAAAACTAAATCGCGATTGAAAATTTAGTGAATGTGTCTCTTTGAATGAACCCAACCCTGAAGTTTCTGAAAATCTGTCTTCTTTTCAGGTTGAACAATTTTTTCAAGCTCAATAAGCCTTTCATTAAGTTCATTAAATGCATTGGTATAGTGCTTGCTTTTTATGGATTCTTGATAAAGCTTAGACTTGAGAGTCGCAATGACTGAAACTAAATCCTGATCATTACTAGCTTCATCAATTAATGAATCTGAATTTAATTTGGTTTGCGTATCTTGGAAGCGCTTAAGATGTTGTGTTGCCTCAGAAGGACTTTCTAAAACAGAATCTTTTGTAGCTAAGTTACTCGGATTAAAAGGGATTACTCTTTCAGAAATATTGAGATCTTGCAAGGAACCTCGTGAAGTCGGTTGTTGGACGGTGAAGCCACTAACACCTAATAAGCGTGCTACCCATGAAATTCCAAATCTAATCACTCGAACTCCCGATATAGTTTTATATATGTTACCCAAACAATTTATGGTTGTGGATTTTTTTAATACTTTTTATTAATCAAAAGATTAACTAAATCTTCATCTGAAGGATTCTCTGTAATTTCAATATTTTTGAAACCAAAATCCTTTGCAATAACTTTAAGTCTTTCACTAAAAACAATTATTTTTTTTGCCGGGAGAATTTGAATTAAATCAGAGGAAATACTTTGAGCTAGCCTCATGAAATATGTAAGGCTCTCTTCACTAGTTGCCATCAAAACTCCATCAGGAATTTTTTTAAACTTCTCAAATGACTCATTGTGCTGAATTGTCAATTCACATTGAACTCTCTCATAAACCTCAAAATAATCTACTTGATTTGAGATGCTTAGATTATTTTTCAAAGTTTCAGAGCCACCCTTACCTCTAACAATTAAGATTTTTTTGTTCGATAAACTCTGACATTCTCTCATCTTTAAAAGCTCTTTGCTTGAAGCCTTCTTATTTGGATAACAGTCGACTTTGATATTTTTTCTTAAGAGTCGGTTTGCTGTTACAGGACCAACTGCAAAAATTTTTATTGAAGTATTGAAGATCTTATCAAAATATTCTTCAGCATATTCAACAGCATTAACACTAATAAAGATAATGACCTCATATGTTTGTTTTGAAACGATAGGTTTAACTTTTTTTATCTCAAAAGTTGGAAAAAAAGCATAGTCAATTTCATTAGCCAACAAAAGTGACTCAAGGTTTTTGGTTTGTTCAATAGGTCTCGTAATCAACAACATTCACTCATTATAGATATAAGTTTTAAAAAACTTTTAAATTAATTTTAAATCACCAAGCAAAATTTAAAAATCATCATGCTGTGTTTGTTTATTTAAAACTGTGTTGACTTTATAATGGTCAATAAATTTCTTTAAAACAAAAATATGTTAATTTCATTTTTATCTCTTTTATTTGGCTTTGGTTTACTGATATGGAGCGCAGATACTTTCACAGATAATGGAGCTAAGATCGCTAGAATCTTTAACATTTCTCCACTAATCATTGGTCTACTTATTTTTGGCTTTGGGACTTCAGCTCCTGAAATGTTAGTCTCAGGCTTGGCTGCCTATGATGGACATCCTGAGCTAAGTATTGGTAATGCTTTTGGATCAAATATTTTCAATATTGGTTTAGTCTTAGCAATAACTGCCATTATTTATCCAGTAACTGTGGAAAAGGCGGTCTTAAAGAAAGAGTGGGTTTTTCTATTTCTTTCTTCTTTAGTAGCAGGTTTTTTACTGATGGATGGCTTCTTAAGCTTTTTGGATGGCTCAATCCTTTTAGCCTTGTTATTTCTATTCCTTTTTTATGTCTTTAATGAATCTAAAAATGGAGACAATAATGAATTAGAGACATCAGAACAACCAATTAATAATCAGGATAAGGGCAAGATATGGCTGCTTCTATTGGTTTCACTTGTCATTCTAGTTTCAAGCGCAAGGCTTGTCGTTTGGGGTGGAACTAATCTTGCTCTTGCATTTGGTGTAAGTGATTTAATCATTGGGTTAACTGTTGTTGCACTTGGAACTAGTCTTCCTGAGCTTGCTGTCGCAATTAGCAGTGCCTTAAAAAGACAACACCAAATGATCATTGGTAATATTATTGGATCTAATTTATTTAATACTCTGGGTGTTTTGGCAATACCTGGATTGATCTTACCTTTTCAAATCCCTGAAGAAGTCATGAGTAGAGATTTTATTTACATGATTATTCTTACCTTATTAATCCTAATTTTATCGTTTAAACTAAAAATTAACCGATTTGGAGGCATAATTCTTTTAGGAATTCTAGCCTTATATTTATATCAATTAGTTTGGATTTAAAATTACAAAATCTCGATGAAACTAAAGAGTTAGCAGAGTCAATTGCGCGATGCTGTGCTCAAATTGAATCTCCCTGCGTAATTTATTTAATTGGTGATCTGGGAGTTGGCAAGACCACTTTCGCTCAATTCTTTATAAGATTTTTTGGCTTTGAAAAGGTTAAAAGCCCTACCTATACTCTTGTTGAAACCTATCAAAATGACAAGGCTGATATCCACCACTTTGACTGCTATCGTCTCAGTGATCCTGAGGAATTGGAATATATTGGTATCCGNGATTATCTTAAGTCAAATACTCTACAGTTGATTGAATGGCCAGAATTAGGAAGAGGCTCAATAGCAAAGGCTGATATTTCAATCAAACTAAGTGGCAATCGAGATTACAGAGAGGCTCAAATCTCATTTGAATCCATACTAGGTAAATCAATTAAAAAATGCGCAATTGGATAAGTCTTTTTATTATTTTGTTTTCAGCTGTCGCCTTTGGGGAAGACAAAACAACACTCTATGATTTTAGATATTGGTCTGCTCCCGATCATACTCGAATAGTTATTGACAAGGAGGAGGATACTCTTTTCAATATTCAAACTTCTGATAATTACGTCATTATAAGCTTTGATGATGCAGAAGTTTTATCTGAGACATTTTCAAATATTTTTTTTAAGGACAATCGAATTGAAAAAGTAAGAATTAAGCGTGAAAAAAGTACTATTAAATTAATCGTTCAGGTTGGTAAAAAATTCAATGTAAAGCACTTTACCCTCAACCCAAATAGCAAATACAAGCATCACAGACTAGTGGTTGATATTATTGATTCAGAGACAGAAATTACAAAAAAGATCATTGAATCAGATGAACCGCCTTCTTTAAGAAATAAAAAAATTATTCTCATTGATGCTGGTCATGGTGGAGAAGATCCTGGAGCAGTTGGAAGAAATAAATCACTAGAAAAAAATGTGAATTTGGCAATTGCAAAAAAACTTGTTGGCCTCATTAACAAAAACAAAGATTTCAATGCAGTATTAAGTAGAAGTGGAGATTATTATGTTCCTCTAACTAAAAGACTAACAATAGCCCAAGAACAAAATGTATCAATGTTTATTTCAATCCACGCTGATTCAGTTGAAAGTATTAGCGCAAAAGGAGCCTCAGTCTATACACTAAGTGAGAAAGGAAACAATAGTAAACTTGCGAGACAACTTGAGGAGTCACAAAACGTGGTTGACCAGTTTGGTGGTGTTGAAACAGTCATTGATAATGATCAATTTCTTAAGAATATATTAACTGACTATTCAAGAAAAGACAAAGAAAAACAATCATTCCAACTCGCTCAAGAAATTATTTCTGAATTAGGCAAAGTTGGCCCTATTCATAAAAAATTACCTCAAAAAGCCAACTTTGTTGTGCTTAAGTCACCCTCTATTCCCTCTGTTCTAGTTGAGACTGCATTCATTTCAAATCCTACTCAAGAAAAACGCTTAACAAACAAGAATCAGCAACAAAAAATCGCGCAGTCAATTTACAAGGGAATAGTAAGTTTTTATCAAAAACTTGATTAATCTTTGTGATTCGATGTCTTTTTAAGAACTATTGCATCACTAACCAGCTGATGAACACTAACAACCATGTAGGGATCAAAATCATAATTTGGAAGAACTTTTGAAAACTGTGACTTACAAATAGCACAGATAGCAGCCAATGTGTTGACGCCACTTTCTTGCTCACTTTTTCTGAGAGCGTGCATTCTTGGTTTAGCGCCTTTTATTCTAAGATCAATTAGATCATCAGTGAGGAGACCCGCTCCTCCTCCACAACAAAAAGTAGACGACTTAATTGTATTTTTGGGCATGTCAATAAAGTTATTGCAAGCTGCTTTTATTACCTCTCTAGGCAAGATAAATTGACCATTTTCTATATCACCCATATTACTCCCTCGAGCAACATTACAAGAATCATGAAATGTAACTACTCGATGGTCGTTGTTTGATTTTTTAAAAGTTAATTTATTTTTCTGAATAAGGTCATAGGTAAATTCAATCATATGTTGAGGCTGAGGATATTGACTATCAAGTTGTTTTTGGAGTCTCATGGCATACTCATCCTCTGCACCACCCCCGATACCAGAGAGAGTATTCCAAAAACTATATGCTACTCGCCAAGCGTGTCCACACTCGCCGATAATAACTCGTTTAACATTTAAATCTAGAGCCGCCTTACGGATTCTTAAGGCGCCATCCCTCATTACATCATAATTCCCAATAAACATTCCAAAGTTGGCGGCCTCTGAAGCATAAGAGCTTAGTGTCCAACTGACTCCACTCTCATGAAAAACTTTTGCATATCCAATGAGTCCATCAATATGCGGCTCAGCAAAAAAATCAGCTGATGGCGAAACCATCAATATTTCAGAATTTTTAACATCTATAGGCAACTTAACATCAACACCAGTATCTTCTTTAATCTCTTCTTCAAGATCCATGAGGGTATCTTTAAGGGCAGGCTCAGGCATCCCAAGGTTGTTTCCAATTTTCTTAACTTTGCCTAATATTTGATTGGTGTATTTTTGGCCAACTCCAATAACATTCATAACCTCTCTTGCTGCCATTGAAATCTCTGCTGTATCTATACCCGACGGACAGAACACTGCGCACCTTCTGCATTGAGAGCATTGATGGAAGTAGTTGTACCAATCATCCAACATTTCCTCATCAAGGTCTTTAGCTCCAACTAGCCGTGGAAAATACTTACCGGCAAACGTAAAATGCCTTCTGTAAACGCTTCTAAATAAATCCTGTCTTGCAACTGGCATGTTCTTTGGATCAGCAGTACCTAAAAAATAGTGGCACTTATCAGTACATGCGCCACACTTCATACAACTATCTAAGAAAACTTGAACCGATTTATATTTAGACTTAGTTTCAGCCATTTTAGTAATTGCAACTTCTTGCCAATTTTCAACCTTTTCTCCTGGAAATCCAAGGTTATTTTGAATCTCAACTGAAGCCTTAAATGGACCATCACCTGACATAGAATCTCTTCTTATAGATGGCGTTTCAACATATGTTGGAAGTTTAATTTGATTATCAGTTGACAAGACTATTCATCCTTTAAATTTTTGGATTCAAGATTAATTTTTAAATTATCTTCATTTTTAGAAGCCCAATCAGAGAGATGCCTTTTCTTACGTGCATTATCCACCTGATTAAAAGTAGGTGCAAAAAATATCCCTGGAGCATGCAATAATTTGGATATTGGAAAAACAGCAATAATACAAAAAACAGGAAGAATATGGAGCAAAAAGATAATTTCTCCAGGCAATTCTGACCACTTGAAGGTAATCAAACCTGATGCAAAATTTTTAACCATAAGTATATTGGGATGATTATTCGCAAAAGTCATCATCATTCCAGTTGAAGCAATAAATATAAATACGAGCAACATCAGGTAGTCGGAAGGTGCAGATATATAACGAACCCTATCCACAAATAATCTTCTTCCCAATAACCCCAAAAGACCAAAAATGAGTGGATAAGCGGCATATTTAAATGGTTCAGTTTTATAAAGAATTAAAGGCACTTCACCTGGCCAAAAATAAACTAAATGTCGAAAAAATAATAAGACCAAAGCTAAATGAAAGCTCCATCCAAAAAGCCAGGTCCATTTGTTGGCTTTGAAAAGGCTCGCAAACAAAAAAATCTCGCGAAAGTATCTTAACAAAACTCCTTTTTTATCCAACGCAGATGGTGCAATTGGTATCTTAAGTGGTGCAGGAGTTTTCCAATATTGAATAATTTTATACGACAACCCAGATATAAAAATCAGCGATGAAATATAAAAAAGGAAAATTAAAAAAATACTTATCAGTGACATATGACTCTATCTCTGTGATAAAAAATGATAGTCAATGCTTTATAGCAAAACCAACAAAATTTAATCAAACACAGCCTGTTGGTTTTGGCAGACCAGCGAATCGACAACCTTGCTTTGCAGGGCCATACGGAAAAAGAGAATATAGATAACGAGAATTTCCCTTATCATTCCCAAGCTTTTTTGCAATGGCTTTAGTAAGAACTCTTACTGCTGGAGCAAATTCATATTCCTCATAATACTCCTGAAGAAAGTTGATGACCTCCCAGTGTTCAGGTGACAATTCAATTCCATCTTCTTCTGACATAGCCTTTGCAATATCAGCTGTCCAATCAGAGACCTTAAGCAAGTAACCCTCTTCATCAACTTCAGCGCCTAATATTTCTGCCATAACTATAAATAACCTTTAAGAATTTAATAGAAAATTATTCACACTTGAGGCAACCCCGCGCCCTTCATTTATTGCCCAAACAACCAATGATTGACCTCTTCTACAGTCACCAGCTGAAAAGATTCCTTCTTTTGATGTTCTATAATCCCCATGCTCTGAATGATAGTTGCCTCTTTGATCAAGCTCGATTTCTGAATCATCACTCAAATAATGCTCAGGAGATACAAAGCCCATCGACAACAGAACGAGTTCAGCATCCCAAGTTTTTTCAGTGCCCTCAATCTCGGTTAGCTTACCCTCAATCAAATTGACATTTACTGTTTTTATACCTTTAACATTGCCATCATTGTCCTTGATGAATGCCTTAGTAAGAAGCTGATAATGTCTTGGATCTTCACCAAAAACTTGACTCGATTCTTCATGACCATAGTCTACTCTATAGATCACAGGCCACTCTGGCCACGGGTTATTGTCTGAACGATCCTCAGGAGGACGACTCATTAATTCAAAATTAATGATTGATTTAGCACCCTGTCTCAAAGAAGTTCCAATACAGTCAGTTCCAGTATCACCTCCCCCTATAACAATCACATTTTTACCCTTTGCAGATAAATCACTTTGATCTGGCTGTCCACTATCAAGAAGGCTTTTGGTATTTGATGTTAAGAAATCCATTGCAGGATAAATGCCTTTTGCATCTCTGTTTTCTGCAGGCAAGTCACGCGCTTGAGTGGCGCCAGTTGCAAAAATAACAGCATCGCAACTTTCTTTAAGTTCTTCAGTAGTTAAATCTTTTCCAATATCTACATTAGTTATAAATTCTATTCCTTCACTTTCTAACAATTGCACTCGACGCTCAACAACATCTTTACCAAGCTTCATGTTGGGGATACCATACATCAAGAGACCACCAATTCTATCGCTTCTCTCATAGACTTTAACAGAGTGTCCCATTTGATTTAGTTCATCTGCAGCTGCAAGACCTGCAGGGCCTGACCCAACTATTGCAATATTTTTTCCTGAGCGAGACTCAATCACTTTGGGCTTAATCCATCCTTCTTCAAAGCCCTTATCGACAATTGCTAATTCTATATTTTTAATTGTAACTGCTGGGTTATTTAACCCTAGAACACATGCCCCTTCGCAGGGAGCAGGACAAACTCTTCCAGTAAACTCTGGGAAGTTATTTGTTTTCTCAAGACGTTCTAAGGCCTCTTGCCACTCATTGTTGTAAACAAGATCATTCCACTCAGGTATGAGATTATCAATAGGACATCCAGTTCCAGACTGGCAAAAAGGAACACCGCAATCCATACACCTTGAGCCTTGCTCTTGAAGTTGATCTAAATTATGCGTGCCAGAAAATATTTCATCATAATCATTTATACGAATATCGACTTCGCGATATGATTCAACTTGCCTGTCTAGCTCTAAAAATCCTGTTGCTTTACCCATCTCTTGCTTTTGTTTTTTTGCGCAGTATTATCTCATAATATCATGAAAAACATTTAAAAAGTAGCATCAATAAAATCTATTTTTATGACTTATTTAAGACAATTGATTCTTGTGAAGATTATAAAAGATATGTATAATTAGCGCTTTTTTAAAAACCCCAAATAGGTGCAATCGTGAATTTAATTGATCAAATTGAAAGTGAGCAACTAAGAACTGATATTCCTGACTTCTCTGCAGGTGACACGGTTGTCGTTCAGGTAAAAGTTCGTGAAGGAAATCGTCAAAGACTTCAAGCTTTTGAAGGTGTTGTGATTGCAAAGAAAAATAGAGGGCTTAACTCTGCCTTTACTGTTCGTAAAATTTCTCATGGTGAGGGTGTTGAGAGAGTTTTTCAGACTCATTCCTCTATGATTGATAGTGTCAGCGTTAAAAGAAGCGGCAAAGTCAGAAAAGCTAAGCTGTATTATTTGCGAGGATTGACAGGTAAAGCTGCAAGAATCAAAGAAAAACTTAATAAAAAGTAATTCTCAATCAAACTTAAATGCCAGCAACTGCTGGCATTTTTTATCATCTTTAAAAAATTCTTAAGTAGAATAAATGGCAATGAATAATCAGCTCATTGACCAATTTATTGATTTCTTCTGGCTAACAACTGGAGCCAGTAAGAATACGCTAGACGCCTATCGCTCTGATCTAAATATTTTTAGTAAATGGCTCCAAGATACAGCATTTGAAAATGTTAATAGAGATTTGGTTAATGAATATTTTTCTTTTCGAAAAGACTCTAACCTAAGTACCTCATCTCAATCACGCATCCTTACCTGTCTTCACTCATTCTTTCAATATTTAATCGAACATCAAATCATCGATAATGACCCAACAGATCAGATGAATTACCCAAAGTTGGACAAAAAACTGCCTGTTTTTTTAAATATTCAAGAGGTAGAGCGTTTAATGAATACACCAAATATTAACTCAACTATTGGCCAAAGGGACCGTGCAATGATTGAGCTGCTCTATTCGTGTGGTCTAAGAGTTTCAGAGCTTATTAACTTAAGTTTTCATAATATTAATCTTAAAGATGAGTTTATTCGTGTTCATGGAAAGGGAAATAAAGAGAGAATGTTGCCTCTGGGTGAAATAGCAATTGATTTTTTAGATGAATATGAAAAAACAACAAGGCCTCTTCTTTTAAAAAATGGTCAGTGTGATAGTTATTTTCTTTCAAATAGAGGAAGCGCAATGTCTAGGCAAAATTTTTTTTACATTATTAAGGGTTACGCTTCTTTAGCTGGAATAGACAAGCCCATTTCGCCGCACTCACTCAGGCATGCCTTTGCTACCCATCTTGTTCAAAAAGGTGCTGACTTGCGCTCAGTTCAACTCATGCTTGGCCATAGTGATATTTCAAGCACTCAGCTCTATACCCATATTCAGAATGCTCAACTTAAAACTCAACATCAAAAACACCATCCTAGAGGGTAATATTCTCAAGTTGAATCTAAGTTATCAATCTTATAGAGCAGTGGCTTTGTAAGTGATCTTAAAGACTTTTTGGGACTTCCATTGATATCAAAATTGCCATCAGATAAGAATTCATTGAAGCGGCTTTCAAGTTTTTTCCACTCCTTATCAATTATCGCAAACCAAGCTGTATCGCGATTTCTTCCCTTGACTATGGTCATCTGTCTAAAAACTCCCTCATAAGAAAATCCTAGTCTTTGAGCTGCACTTCGAGATCTTAAGTTAAGCGCATTACATTTCCACTCATATCGCCTGTATCCATTATCAAATGCCCACTTCATCATAAGATACATAGCTTCAGTTGCCTCTGATGTCCTTTGTAATAGGGGTGAAAAATTAATATGTCCAACTTCGATCGACCCATCAATTGGATTAATTCTTAAGTAGCTCGCTATTCCAATCGCCTTATTTAGTTTTCTACTAACGATTGCAAAAAAAACTGGATCATCTTTACTTTCAAATGACTTGATCCANTGGGCATAGGTTTTCACACTTTCAAACGGACCATATGGAAGATATGTCCAGTTAATTCCCTCTTTATCAATCGAGTTTGAAAGAAAAAGTTCTTCTGCAAATTGGCTTGCAATTAGAGGCTTAAGGATGACTAAGTTTCCTTTAATTGAAATACCTTTGGGATGAGGAGGATCCCGAAAATGACTTATCAACTCACCCTGTTTCATTTACTTAATCCAATATTTAAAAGATTCTTAATTGTAGATAAGAATAGACGAAAGTATTTCATTGATTTAGAACCAATTACTGGATAACTGCTGTGCCAGTATGAATAATTTCATTTAAGAATCAATTAATTTGCATCTGATAAGTTACAAAATCAATTGGCTTAGAAATCTGATTATAAACTTTTCGAGCTCTTGAGTTATCGGTAGCTGTGATCCATCGAACATAGGGCCAATCATTTTTTTTAGCTTGCAATTTAAGCTCATTAAATAATAATTGAACAGCTCCAGTGCCTCTAAAATCAGGGTGCACGAAGAGATCATCCAAGAATCCAACAAGTTTTCCTCTCAGTGGTGAAGGCATTTCTCTGTAATGCATAAATCCAATTAACACATTTTCGCTAGACTTTACTCCTATTGAATAAAATTTTACTTCAGGGCTATGAATCCACAACCAAACTGTATCAAGAATATCTTGATTCATTTTCATTTCATAGAACTCTGCATAGCCATGATAAAGCTTCGCCCAATTGTCTTTGTCCTTTTGATTTAATGCTTCAACTTTCATTAAGGTACTTATGTTAATTGATTAAATACCTCTTCAAGTCTTTGGACAGCAGAATCAACATCTTTTAGCTTATCTAGGCCAAAAAGTCCAAGGCGAAATGTTTGGTAGTCCTCCCCTTCATCACATTGAAGTGGAACACCAGCAGCAATTTGCATACCTAAATCTTTAAACTTTGATCCATTATGCAAACCCTTATCTGAGGTGTAACTCACAACGACTCCGGGAGCCAAAAAGCCATCTGCAGCAACACTAATAAAACCATGTTTTTTTAGCAACGACCTAACCCTATCTCCAAGCTCCTGTTGCATATCTCTAGCTTTATCAAATCCAAACTCAGCTGTTTCATTAATGGTGTCTCTAAAATGTTTGATGGAGTCTGTAGGCATCGTAGCATGATAGGCATGCCCACCATTTTCATAAGCCTGCATTATTTGAAGCCACTTAAGAAGGTCACAGGAGAAACTAGTGCTTTGAGTGTTTTGAATCTTCTCAGAAGCATTTGAAGATAACATGACCATTCCAAATGCTGGTGAAGCGCTCCAGCCTTTTTGTGGAGCACTCACTAAAATGTCAACGCCACATTTCTGCATATCTATCCATATCGCACCTGATGCGATACAGTCTAATACAAACATTCCTCCAACTGAATGGACCGCCTCTGAAACTGCTTTAATGTATTCATCAGGGAGAATGATGCCTGCTGATGTTTCAACATGAGGTGCAAAAACTAGAGCTGGTTTTTCGGATTTAATTTTTTTAACGACTTCCTCAACATCTACTGGTGAAAAAGGCTTTTGACTACCAGGGCTTTTACGAGATGCCTTCAAAACAGTCAAATTTGAAGGAATCTTACCCACCTCTAAAATTTGAGACCATCGATAACTGAACCAACCATTTCTTATCACTAAACAATCTTTATCGTTAGCAAATTGCCTTGCAACTGCCTCCATGCCATAAGTTCCTCCACCAGGAACTAGAACAACTGAATGTGCGTTATAAACTGTTTTAAGCGATGATGAGACATCATTCATAGCTTGCTGAAAAGAGCTGGACATATGATTGAGAGATCTATCTGTATAAACTACTGAGTATTCCAGAAGTCCATCTGGATCAATATTAGGTAACAAGCCAGGCATTCTTAAATTCCAATTTTAAAAAATTATAATTCTACACAGAATTAAAAAATGAAAACGAAGAAAAAGTAATTAAAAATGCTAGCTATTTTGACTTAAGCTATAAATATTGAACATCAAGAATTTCGTAGATTATGTCACCTTTTGGAGCATTTACAGTGACCTCGTCACCCTCTTCATTTCCCATTAATGCTCTAGCTATAGGGGAATGGCAAGAAATTTTTCCTTTTTCAATGTCGGCCTCATCCTCACCAACAATTTGATAACTGATTTCGCTATCATCAGACAAGTTTAACAGGCTAACAGTCGTTCCAAAGACACATCTTCCATCTTGATTTAATTGATGTACATCAATAATTTGCAAACGAGATAATTTTGATTCTATTTCTTGAATTCTTCCCTCAACAAAGGCTTGCTCTTCCTTTGCAGCATGATATTCAGCGTTTTCTTTAAGATCACCATGCTCTCTTGCAGTGGCAATATCATTAACAATTCTTGGGCGAACTTCATCCTTGAGTTTGAGAAGCTCATCTTCAAGAACTTTAGCACCATTAACTGTAATTGGTATTGTTTCCATTTATCACTTGTGAATTGATTGTAGTGATCTAACTGCTAACTTATCTTTAGTCTTTAACCCATCGAGCATTGCAAAGGCAGCAGCAACTGTTGTCAAGCAAGGAATCTTATGAATTAATGCTTGACATCGAATTACTGTAGCATCTTCTATGCCCTGAGAATCATCCGTTGAGTTGATTATAAGACTGATTTCCTCATTTTTAATTGCATCTACAATATGAGGAGACCCTTCCGAT